>Ga0207639_10000334_pt1 | contig 32648 bp, 40 predicted proteins | sample KBSCornC32_FD_184299 | JGI IMG/M metagenome (GOLD analysis project Ga0207639, IMG submission 184299) | Corn rhizosphere microbial communities from Kellogg Biological Station, Michigan, USA - KBS Corn C3-2 (SPAdes) (version 2) | ecosystem: Host-associated > Plants > Roots > Rhizosphere > Soil ...
TCGCGCTGGCGACGAGGCCAATATGCGATCCGAATGCCGAGCAGCCGGCGATTCCCATCGTGCTCCCCGCGCCGCCGCCGTCCCATTGCGCGAGCCGGGCCGCGCCTTGAAGGCAGCGCGCGAGGCGGCCGTTGTCGCCAAGCATCGACATCCGGAACGCGAGCGGTTCCAGGCCCGCGGCGCGAGCGAGCTCATCGACGAAGCTTTCGGTGAAGAAGGCGAATTCGCGTTCCGGCGACCCGCGCATGTAGCCCACCGTGAAGGGCAGGGAAGGCTGCATGGCTTCGATCGTAACGTTCGGGATCGCATACGGAGGGATTCCGACGATTGCGTTGCGGATCGCGGTGCGTTTCTCCTCCGTGTCGAGAAGGCGCGACATCGCCGAGCCCATCCCGTTCAAGGTCGCAACTTGCATCCTCCAGGCGGCGGTGATTCCGCCGGCGCCGGGCAGCGCGTTCATCCGGGCGAGTGCGCCGGGCGAGAGTAGATCGTGGTTCTGGTTCGCGCTCTGCGAGAAAACGACTTGCACGGGAGCTTTGAGCTGCCGGGCGAACTCGATCGCATATGCGATCGCATCGGGTTCGAGCGCTCGGCCGGAAGGTCCACCAACTGGCATCGGATAGAGCGTCACGTCGGACTCGCTGATGCGTGCCGCGCGCGCCGCGGCAGCCCGGGCTAGGCCGGGCGCTTGGGTCGGCGCCCAGACTTCGACCCGTCCGCCAGTGAAGCGGGCCGTCGCGGTTTGCGGTTCGAGCGAGAGATGCTGGCCCGGGGCGACGAAGTAGGTCGCCGCCAGCGGACGCGATCCCCTCACGGTGGAATCGTAATTGCCCCGGGTGAAGCGCCGGCTAGGCCCTTCGCCGGTCAATGCTTGCTCGAATAGCGGGCGCATCTGTGCCGGCGTCCTGGGGCCGGAGAAAACCGGATCAGCCGCCTTGATTGCCCGCTCCGCCGCGAACCAGTTGTCGGCGACGACGGCGATCCAGGAATCGCGCGCGGCGATGTGCCGGATGCCGGGCAGGCGTTCGATTGAATCGCGATTGAAGCTGGTGAGCCGTCCTCCGGCGGGAGCGACCCGCAAGCTCGCGAAAAGCATTCCCGCAAGCCTGACATCGGCTGCGAACCTCCAGCCGCCATCGGCTTTTGCCGGACCGTCGAGTCGTGGAAGCGGCTGCCCCCCGAGGCGCCCCTTGGTCGACTGGTTGAACTGAGCCTTGCCGGGCGGCGATCGATCCGCCGCTTCCTCCGCCAGCTCGCCGAAGGTGAAGGTCCGTCCGCGGTTCATCACGAAACCGTCGGCGGTCTCGCAAGCGCCCGGATCGACATTCCACCGGTCGGCGGCAGCGCCCACGAGCATCGAACGAGCAACCGCCGCAGCTTCGCGCATTGGTTCCGCGAAGGCTCGGATGGATGTCGAGCCCGCAGTGATTCGACTGCGCCCGTCGCTCTCGATGCTGTGCGCCCGCATCACGCCGACGCTGTCGAGCCAGCCTTGCTCGCTCGCCAGTGCGTTGCCGTAGGTGCCGGTCAGCGGGGCAGGTTCCACGGCGATCGAAACCCAATCCGCGCCAAGCTCGTCTGCGACGATCTGCGAGAGACCGGTCCAGATGCCTTGTCCGGTCTCGGCCTGAGGGATCGCCACGGTAATCCGGCCGTCGCGGGCGATCTTGATGAAGCCTCCGAACGCTTCCTCGCCCTTTTGCACGGCGAGGTCGCTGCCGAGGTGGTGTGGCCAGAGCGCGTAGGCGACGACCAGGCCAATGCCCGCGCCCCCGCCGATCAGCAATGTGCGTCGGTCGAGCTTCAACTTGTGTACTGCGCCTTGAGCGCGCGGCGGTCGATCTTGCCGGTGCCGAGGCGGGGCAGGGGCGCATCCACGAACAGGATACGTTCGGGAATCTTGAACTTCGCGAGACGTCCGTCGAGGAATGCGCGCAACTCATCCTCGTTCAGGTCGCCGCCGTTTGAATGAACGATCGCGATGGGAACTTCGCCGAGTCTTTCGTCCGGCGCCCCGAAAACGCACGCCTCAGCGACCGCGTCGCAGGCGTATAGTTCGGCTTCGACTTCCGCCGTGGAGATATTCTCCCCGCCCCGGATGATGATCTCTTTCTTACGGTCGACGATGAACAAATAACCGTCTTCATCGAGATATCCGATGTCACCGCTGCGAACGAAGCCATCCTTCGTGAACGCCGCTTCGGTCGCCTCGGGATTGCGCCAATACCCCTTCACGTTCGCGGCGCTTCGGATGCCGATCTCCCCAAGCTCGCCCGTCGCTTCCGCACGGTCGTCCTCGCCGAGGATCGCAACCTCGACAAACGGCTTCGCCGCGCGTCCCGTGGAGTCCGGCTTGTCGGCATAGTTCGTCCAGAAGTTGGTGCATCCGACGGCATTGGTCTCGGTCAGTCCGTAACCCAGCGCCGGCTGCGCTTCCGGGAACTCGCCCCTAAGCCGTTCCACGTGGCTGATCGGGCGCGGAGCACCGCCCGCGGTAATGTCCTTCAGCGACGACAGATCGTATTTATCGCGGTCCGCATGGTTCATGAGCTCGAGGCTCATGGTCGGCACTCCGACGAAATAGGTGATCTTCTCCTTCTCGATCAGCCGAAGAGCTTCCGCTGCGTCCCACTTCGGCATGATTACCATGCAGCGGCCGATGACGAAGCTGTTGAGCATCACCGGCACTTCGCCGGTGACGTGGAACAAGGGGACGCTGACGAGCGTGCGTGGCGTCTTGGGCGGCCGGCCCTCCTGTTCGAGCAGCGCACGCAGGACGATTAACCCCAGCCCGTAGGAGTAAGTGCCGGTGGTGACGGCCCGATGCGTCGAAACCGCGCCTTTGCACGCGCCCGTCGAGCCCGACGTGAAGAGGATCGTCGCATCGTCCTCGGGATCGATCTCCGGAAGATCGATCGAAGCATCGGAGAGAAAAGGTGCGAGGGCTTCGTGGGCGGCAAGATCGACGTCCAGGCTGATGATTTCACTAACCCGGCACCGCTCGGCAAGCCGTCGGCCACGGGAGGCATCCGCGACGATCAGCTTCGGCTCGGTCAGCAGGACCGCATGCTCCATCTCCGCCGGCTGCCACCATCCGTTGAGCAAGGTCGCGATCCCGCCCGCCTTGACGATGCCCATGTAGCTGAGGACCCAGGAAGCGCAGTTGCGCATGGCGATACCGACGCGATCGCCCTTCTCGATACCCCGTTCCACCAGGCCAGCGGCTACTCGATTTGAGATGCTGTCGAGGTCCGCGAAGCTGAATCGCTCGTCGCCGGAAACGAGTGCCTCGTTCGCTGCGTTCAGCGCGCAAAAGGTGCGGAAGAAGCTCGGTAGGGTAGCAGGGAAATTCTCGACGATCGCTCGACCCTGCTCGTCCTTGCCGATGACGAGGCGGCCGCCGGGTCCGGTGACCCTCGCCAGTTCCTCGTCAAAGCGGCGGTCGAGCTCGCTCGGCATCCCTTGAGTGACTTCCTTTGCCTTTGCTGACACCCGCCTTATGAGGCGCTGATCATTTAGGGGGAAGCCCTTGCAAGCCGACGCGTATCCAGGGTTCACCAAGTTCACCGATTTGGGCTTGTCTCCAGTGGCGCTCCACATCGGTCCGTTCGACCTCAGATGGTACAGCCTCGCCTATCTCGCGGGAATTTTCATTGGCTTCTGGTACCTGCTGAAGCTGGTGAAGCAGCCGGGCTCGCCGATGGGCCGGCGTCATGCCGACGATCTCGTCTTCTATGCAGCGCTCGGCGTCATCCTCGGCGGTCGCATCGGCTACGTCCTGTTCTACAATCTCGGCCAATATCTCCAGCACCCGATCGAGATATTGAAGCTGTGGGACGGCGGGATGTCATTCCACGGCGGCGTGATCGGAACATCGCTCGGGATCTTCTATTTCGCGCACAAGGAGAAGCTGTCGTGGCTTCGGATCCACGATTACGTCGCGTGCTGCGTGCCTTTCGGGCTGTTTTTCGGCCGGCTCGCCAATTTCGTGAACCAGGAGCTGTGGGGGGCGCCCACGACGGTTCCCTGGGCCGTGCGCTTCGTTGAGGGCGTAAACCTTCTCGGCCAGCCCGTGCTCGGGCCGCCGCGACACCCGAGCCAGCTCTATGAAGCAATACTCGAAGGCATCCTTCTCTTCTGCATCCTCGCGTGGATGTTCTGGAAGACGCAATCCCGCTACGAACCCGGCAAGCTCGTCGGCGCTTTCCTGTTCTTCTACGGCTCTTTCCGGTTCGGCATCGAATTCATCCGCGAGCCGGACAGCCAGCTAATCGCGTTCACGCAGGCTACCGGACTGCACATGGGCCAGTGGCTGTCGCTGCCGATGATCCTTGGCGGGCTCTACCTTATGCTCACCGCGAAAAAGCGCCGAGTCCGCGTTGAGGCAACCGCCGGGACAGCATCGGTAGCGTGACCCCGCTGGAGCGAGCGCTTCACGATCGAATCCGGGCCGAAGGGCCCATCACCGTCGAAGCCTATATGGAAGCGTGCAACGCTTATTATTACGCGACCCGAGACCCGTTCGGCGCCCAGGGTGATTTCACGACCGCTCCCGAGATCAGCCAGATGTTCGGCGAAATGATCGGCGCGGCGCTCACGGATTGCTGGAAGAGGGCAGGGTCGCCAGCCGACGCCATCTACGCCGAGCTTGGGCCGGGGAGAGGCACACTCGCTGCCGACGCGCTCCGAGTGCTTCGATCGGGCGAATTTGGTGGGGATGTGCATTTCATAGAGACCAGTCCTGTGTTGCGCGAGAAACAGGTTGCAGCACTTCCGGATGCGAGATTTGGCGATCAGATCGAGGATTTGCCGGAGAAACCGCTGCTGCTGGTCGCGAACGAATTCCTCGACGCGCTTCCGGTTCGTCAGTTCGTGAACGGAATCGAACGTCGAGTCGTCATCGCCGCTGGCGGGCTTGCGTTCGACCGCGATGGCGAAATCGTCGAGGATTCACCGGCGCGAGTCGAAGCCGTTGGAGCAATCGCCCGGCACCTCGTGAAGTGTGGCGGCGCGGCCCTGATCATCGATTACGGCCATTCGAAGGGCGCTCCCGGCGATACGTTGCAGGCGGTTCGCGGCCACGAGTTTTCGCCGTTGCTCGACCGTCCCGGAGAACAGGACCTGACGGCTCACGTGGATTTCGAAGCGGTCGAAAGGGCGGCCGTATCTGCAGGTGCAGCAGTGACCGCGATAGAAACGCAGCGCCACTGGTTGAATCGTCTCGGCATTGAAGGGCGGGCCCAGGCGCTGACGCGCGCCAATCCAGAACGCGCTGCCGAAATCGACAGCGCGCTCGAGCGCCTCACCGCAGAGGAGGCAATGGGCAGTCTGTTCAAGGTCATCGCGATCCATTCGCCGGATTGGCCGGCGCCGGCCGGCTTCGCATGATTTCATATCGCGATGGAGTTCCGGCGGACGCTGCTGCGCTCGACCGGATATTCGATGTTACGTTCTGCGATACGTTCGCTCATCTCTATGCCCCCGAAGACCTCGAAGCGTTTCTCGGGGGCTTTGGGATAGCCGATTGGAAAGCCCAGCTGGCCGACCCTGCCTTCGCGTTTCGCGTCGCCGAAGAAGGTGCCCGGCCTGTCGGTTATGTGAAGCTCGGCCCGCTGCTGAAGCTCCCCATCGAACCGTCCGGTCCAGCGCTTCTCCTCGACCAGCTTTACGTCCTGAAAGAGCATCACGGCAGCGGCATCGCGAGCGGGCTCATGGATTGGGCGATCGATGAGTCCCGCCGCCGCGGAGCGAAAGAACTCTACCTCACCGTCTACATCGACAATCACCGTGCCCGGCGGTTCTACGATCGCTATGGATTCGAGGCGGTTGGACGCTACGACTTCATGGTCGGAAATCACGCCGACGAGGATGTGATCATGAGGAAATCGCTCTGACTGTCGAAGTCATCCGCGCAATAAGCCTGGGACATTTTCCGCACGGCTTTCTCGGCCGTCGTGGCGGCATGTCGGTCGGCGAGATGGCTGGCCTCAACGTCGGTTTCGGAAGCGGTGACGACCGTGAAGTCATTGCGGGCAATCGCCGTCTAGCCGTGGCGGCTATCCTCGAGGAGGCCGACCTTGCGACCGTCCACCAGGTGCATTCAGCAGAGGTCGTCGTCGCCAATCACGCGTGGCCACAGGACGGGCGGCCCAAGGCGGACGCCATGGTCAGCGATACGCCGAACCTGCTGCTCGGAATTTTAACCGCCGACTGCGCACCGGTGCTTTTCGCCGACCACAACGCCGTGGTCGTCGGCGCGGCGCACGCCGGATGGCGCGGAGCGCTCGCCGGAGTGACCGATGCGACGATCGAGGCAATGGAGCGCCTTGGCGCGCGGCGGGAGAACATTCACGCAGCGGTTGGACCTTGCATTGCCCAGCCGTCCTATGAGGTCGATCAGGCCTTTCGCGACCGGTTTATCGAGCAAGAAGCAGACAATGCGCGTTTTTTCGAGCCAGGTCCGTCGGGAAAGCCGCACTTCAACCTCGAAGATTATGTCGTGCATCGGCTGATCGCCGCAGGCATCAGCGAGGTCGAGGCGTTGAACCTGGACACCTATTCCGATGACAGCCGATTCTATAGCTATCGCCGCGCGACCCATCGCGGCGAAGCGGACTACGGCCGGCAACTCAGCGCCATCGCGATCCCCGGCTGACGAAAAGCCCAGCTTATAGGCGGCGCTGCACCAGTTGATTGGCGCGGGTCGACGGTTGGCGCTAATGCCGCGCTCGAACGAGGAGAGTCCATTTGCCTACCGAAAACGAAATCAGCGGCGCCATTTCCCACCAACGCGCACCGCGGCCATCGCCGACCAAGATCGGCAATCGCAAGCTCAACGCGCAGACTTTGATGCTCGGCTACGGCTTCGATCCGGACCTCAGCGAAGGGTCGCTGAAGCCGCCGATCTTCCTCACCTCGACCTTCGTGTTCGAGAATGCCGCGGCCGGAAAGCGCTTCTTCGAAGGGGTCACCGGCAAGCGGCCGGGCGGGGCCGAGGGTCTCATCTATTCGCGCTTCAACGGCCCCAATCAGGAGATCCTCGAGGACCGTCTCGCCGTTTGGGAAGACGCCGATGACGCTCTCGCTTTCTCGAGCGGAATGGCGGCGATCGCGACCCTGTTGCTAACGTTCGTCCGGCCGGGCGACTGCGTGGTCCATTCTGGACCGCTCTATGCGGCGACCGAAACGCTGATTGCGAAGATCCTGGGCCAGTTCGGCGTGGCCTGGGTCGACTTCCCGTCGGGCGCGACGCGCGAGGAGATCGATGCCGCGATCGCGAAGGGCAAGGAGAAGGGGCGAGTGAGCCTGATTTACCTGGAAAGCCCTGCGAACCCGACCAACCAGCTGGTCGACGTCGAAGCGGTTCGGGCGGCCGTCGACGCTGCGTTTGATGAGGGTCAGCGGCCGCCGATCGCGATCGACAACACCTTCCTCGGCCCGCTCTGGGCCAAGCCGCTCAGCAATGGCGCCGATTTGTCGGTCTACAGCCTCACCAAATATGTCGGCGGGCATAGCGACCTCGTCGCGGGCGGCCTGGTCGGTGATCGCGGCTTGATCAACCAGATCAGGATGATGCGGAACACGATCGGCACCATCTGCGACCCGAACACGGCATGGATGCTCTTGCGCAGCCTCGAAACGCTCGAGCTCAGGATGAGCCGCGCCGGCGACAATGCCGAGAAGGTCTGCGACTTCCTGAAGAGTCACCCGAAGGTCGAGAAGATCGGCTATCTCGGCTTTCTCGACGAGGGCTCGCGGCAGGCGGACATTTTCAAGCGCCATTGCAGCGGCGCGGGATCAACCTTCTCGCTCTATCTCAAGGGTGGAGAAAAGGAGGCTTTTGCCTTCCTCGACGCACTCCAGATCGCGAACCTCGCCGTCAGCCTCGGCGGCACCGAAACCCTCGCCAGCGCGCCGGCAGCGATGACCCATTTGTCGGTGCCCGACGAGCGCAAGAAGCAGCTCGACATCACGCCGAACCTGGTGCGGATTTCGATCGGCTGCGAGAACGCCGACGATCTCATCGCCGATTTCGCCAATGCGCTTCAGGCGGTCTAGCGACTTCGCGCCGGGCGTTTCATGAACAATTCAGTTTAAGGCGACCGGCCGTGCGATCGGTCATGCGTCCGATGTGGAGACGCGGCGCCTCTTAGGAAATCTCCTCGAAACGACCGTCTACGTCATCGCGGGCCTGCCGATTGCCATACGCGGGATGCTGATCGAACCGAAAACCCCCGCGGACGAATTACGACGCGCCTTCGCTTCCATTTATTGGAAGCCGCGATCCTTGTCCGACGGGATCGCCTTGGCGCTCGGATTGATGCTCGCCCCGGTTGCGGTGCCAGCGGCCGATTTATGGTTCACGGCGCGCAACGGTCGAGCGGTCCGCATTCGCGAAGGCAAAGGCCTCGCCTCGCAATTTGCCGAGCAGCTTCGGCTCTACGTCACCGCAGGTATATTTGGACCTTGGTATTACATCCTGTCGCTTCATCGCGACGGCACTCGGCGCGCGCCGACATTCCTTCAGCGGTGCGTGACCAAACGCGGCATCTACGACCTTCTCAGGCCCGCCGCGGGCTCGCCGCTTTCCGACAAGCGCGAATTCTCCAAATGGTGCATCAGAGCGGGCGTCAGATGCGTGCGGTGCGAGGCCTCGATCGGCGCCACCGGCGACCTGCCCGAGCTTCCCGATGCGGACCTGTTCTTGAAGCCGAGGCAAGGTTGCGGAGGAAAAGGCGCCGAACGCTGGGACCGTGTCGGCGATCAACGCTGGTCGAACGGTGACCAAGTCCTGGATCGCGATGGGCTCATCCGCCGTTTGCGAGCGAAACGCCGCGAATTCATCGTCCAGAAGTGGCTCACCCCGCACCGTGACTTGATTCCGCTTACGTCGGGCGCACTGCCGACCGTCCGCGTACTCACCGTCCTTGATGAGCGCGGAGTCCCGGAGATAGCGGCAGCGGTGTTCCGCATGTCGATCGGCGCCAACCGCACCGTCGACAACATCCACGCCGGCGGGCTCGCCTGCTCGGTCTCACTCGCCTTGGGAACGCTCGGACTGGCCAGCAATCTCGGCGCGGATTCGCGACTGGGATGGACCTCCTATCACCCGACAACCGGCGCGCGCATCGAGGGGAGGCGTTTGCCGTTTTGGAACGAGGTCAAGCAGCTTGCGCTCAAAGCACACCGGGCATTCTCGGACCGCGTGATGATCGGCTGGGATATTGGCATCGCCGACGACGGGCCGATTGTCATCGAAGGAAATTCCGGCCCCGACATGGACCTGATGCAGCGGTTCATGGACTTCGGCTTTTGCCACGAGCACCGCTTCTCGGAACTGCTGGCTTATCATCTGCGCGCGAAGGACCGGGCGGCGATCGCGGATTTGAAGGCGGCGGCCTAATCCCAGTCTTCAATTCGCCAGCCGCGCTCCCCGGCCAGCCGACGCAGCTTGTCGTGGGGATTCACAGCAACCGGCTCCTGCGCCCACTCGAAAACCGGCCTGTCGGACGCATGATCTGAATAGAAGCGCACGTGGCCGTGGTCGCCAATCAGCCCCGATTTTGCGATCCAGTCGTCGATCATGCGCTTTTTTGCAGGCCCATAACAATTTTCACCGGCAATTTTTGCGTGCACTCTATCATCGAGACCAATGACTGAGCCGGTGCCGATTACATCATCGAATCCAAGGCGTTGCGCGATCGCATCCGCGTAAAGCCGGTACGATGCGGTCGCCAAAATGAGCCTTCGCCCCTCCGATTTGTCCCTCGCGATCGCCTTGAGTGCTCCGGGCCGGATGTTGGCGGCGATCTGTGCATCGGCGAAGCTGTCGACCAGCGGCTTCAACTCTGACGGGTGGATCTTTCCGCCGATCAGCAGATGGTGGTTGATCTCCTTTAGCCGTCCTCGGTCGATCAGCCTCAGTAAATAAGCGACCATCGCGAGCAGGACGATGGGTAGGAACAGCAGGCGCCACGGCGCACGCCGCCGCGCGCAGTGAAGCAGGAAGGGCGTGTAGGTAGCCCGTTTCGTCACGGTGCGATCCATGTCGTAGATGGCGAGATCGGTCACGAACGACCCTCAAGGATCGCTTCGACGAGCGCGTGGTCCTCCGGTTTGTCGACGTCCACGCCCGCCAGCGGATTGCTGAGCCGCACCGCCTTGACCGCAAGCGCGAGGCGGCCGCCGAGCTGGCCGAGCACTTCATCGAGGCTGACGAGCCGCAACGCGGCGCACGCCAGCATTGCCGGGCCCAGGAGCGAAATGAGACGCCACGCTTTCTTCCGATCCTGCTCGACCGACCGCCACAGCTCGATCGCCGCGGCCACGCTCGGCGAGCGAAGCGCGAAAAGATTCGCCCCGGTGTACGCGCCGCCGCGAAGCCTGACCCAGGTTCGGCGCGCTTTCGGAAATCGCCGAAGAAGATTGGCGCGCTCGACCACGCCGATCGCGAGGTCTGGCGACTCCGACTGCCCGCAGAACTCCTCGATCGTCGCGGGGTCGAGCAACGCGTGGTCCGCCGTTGTCACCAACAAAGGCCACTCGACCTGCCTGTCGGCGATGAGCGCGAGTATCGTCTCCGCAATCGTACCCCGCGATTCCATGACTTCAATCCTGGGATCATCCGGGAGGACAGCGGCGATGCGGTCGGGCGACTGGCTCAGCACCAGGATCTTTCCGATGCCGTCGCTCTCCAGGAGCGCACGAACCGGCCGCGCCACCATCGGTTCACCGGCTACTGGAATAAGCGCCTTCAGGTCCGTTCCGAACTGCTCTGCAAACGCATCTCGGCCGGGACGCGAGCCCGCCAGTACCACCGCTGTCCAGGTCATGCTTCGAGCCAGGACGTGATCCGCTGCCCTCGCCCAAGCAGCTCATTGGCCTGCGCCAGCCGCACCGCGTGAAAAATGAGGCTCGCGAGGGTCCACGCTGCGACAAGCTCAAGTCCAAGACCTGGTCGGCGGGAAAGAAGCGCGACGGCCAGGATGACCATGTTGGGATTGCGGCGTGCGGTAATGAGCCGGAATTTGCTGTCGATGGGCCGCCAGACATGGATCTCGAGCCCCAGACGCTTGATGAAAATGCCCTCGATCAGCCGCTGAGCGACATAGCCGCCGATGATCGTCCACAGGACCATCGTTGCGAACACCGGCTCGAGCGGCTGGCCGTAGCTCGCCAGTCCATGTTCCCACGCCCAGTACCAGAAGGGCGGGTGCACGAGGTCGATGCCGTGGTCGAAGACTTCGCCCCATTTCGACGAAGCGCCGGTCACCCGCGCCAGCTTCCCGTCGACAGTGTCGAGCACCATGAAGATGAAGCCCGACAGCACACCCCACCAATATTCACCCCTCCAGAACAGGAAGAAGGCGAGCACGCAAAGAATTGCGCCGACCGTCGTCACCGCATTCGGCGCGATGCGAGCCCGAGCCGCCCAGCGAGTCAGATAGAAAGCAGGACGGCGCCAGAGATATAGGGTCAGAACGTCCGTCACGCCCTTGTATGCCGCGTCGTACGCCGCCCGCTCGACCGGCTCCGGATTGTCCTCGTCGATAAGCATGACGAACGGCCGTTCGCGCTTCCTAAGCTCGGCGTAATTGAGCTCTGCTGTTTCAGCCGGCACCACCTCATAACCCTCAACGGTTTGGTGATCCTCAAGGCCGGCCGCGGCGGCCGCGAGGTTTGCATCGACCGGCACGTGCACCATGACCGGTTCGTCGCCCAGCGTCAGCATCGTCATCGGCCGCGACCGCATCGCCTTCAGCCACGCCGGGTCCCAGGCGTAGCGCATGCTTGCGAGCAACATGGCGCGGCCAGGCTGCGGTTCTTCCGCGCATTCGAAGCCCGCGTTGGTCGCGAGGCGGCAGGCGCGGTCGCGCGCATCCATGCCGAACGGGCGCGCCTCATTCGTGCCCACGGGAACAAACAGCATGGGCGGATCGCCAGTCATGGACGCGGCATAGAGAGGGTGGGAACGGCAGAAAAGGGGCGATTGGCGGCCGCTGACTTGCCCATATAGCGCGATTCGCGCATCAGTCGCCGCAATGGCCGATCCGGACGCGCAAGAGGCGGATCATTCGCACGGCTCGGTTTACCGGGTCGCGGGCGCGCTGACGATTACGCGCGCCGCCACGACGCAGCGCGAGATCGACGCACTTCCCGACCCCCTCACCATCGACCTGTCGGACATCAACCGCATGGACACGGTCGGCGCATGGATCATCTACCGCACCGTCCGCGACCGCCACGCGAAAGTGATCGGCGCGAGCCACGACGAAGTCAGCCTGCTCAAGCAGGTCCGCGAGTTCGACAAGCCGACACGGGTCGTTCCGGACGAGGGCGCCGGTTTCTTTCGTGGTCTTCGCGAGCTCGGCGAATGGGTCGCCGAAACGGGGACCACGCTCGTCGGTCTGCTTGGCTTCTTCGGCTCGACGCTGATCGGATTTGCGAATGTCATCCGCCGCCCCCGGCGCTTCCGCCTCAATGCCGTGGTCCAGCGCTTCGACGTGGTTGGCGTCCGGGCGCTCGGGATCATTGCGTTGATGAGCTTCCTTATCGGGGTGGTGATCGCACAACAGGGCTCGGTCCAGCTCGCCCAGTTCGGCGCAGAGGTCTACACGATCAATCTCATCGGCCGGATTACCATCCGCGAGCTCGGGACGCTGATGACCGCGATCATGGTCGCCGGGCGCTCCGGGTCTGCCTTTGCGGCGCAAATCGGCACCATGAAAATCACCGAGGAAATCGACGCGATGCGCACCATCGGCGTTTCGCCAATCGAAGCGCTGGTAATTCCGCGGATCATCTCCGCGGTGGTGATGATGCCGCTGCTCGCCTTCTGGTCGATGCTCCTGGCGCTGATCGGGGGCGGCGTCTTCGTCTGGCTTTCGCTCGGGATTCCGCCGCTGACCTACATCCAGCGGCTGCACGAAGTGATTCCCCCCACCGATCTCTGGGTCGGGCTGATCAAAGCGCCTGTGTTCGGCTTCATCATCGCGTTGGCCGGTTGCTTCCAGGGCATGCTGGTTCAGGGGAACAGCGAGGAGGTCGGGTCGCGCACCACCACGGCGGTTGTCCAGTCGATCTTCCTCGTCATCGTCCTAGACGCCGTGTTCGCCGTCTTTTTCAGCTCGATCGGGTGGGTATGACGGGCGTTCCCAAAGACTGTCAGCCGGTCATCACCGTCAGGGATCTGCACAACAGCTTCGGTGAGCAGGTCGTCCACGACGGCGTCGATCTCACCCTCTGCCGCGGCGAAATCCTCGGAGTGGTGGGTGGGTCCGGAACCGGCAAGTCGGTGCTTCTTCGCTCGATCATCGGCCTCCAGACTCCTGACTCTGGCGAGATCGAGGTTCTCGGCGAAAACATGGTCGGCCGCGACGAGGACGAAGCGAAGAACATCCGGAGGCGTTGGGGCATTCTCTTCCAGAACGGCGCTCTCTTTTCGACGCTGACAGTGGCCGAGAACGTGGAAGTGCCGCTCCGCGAATATTTTCCCTACATCAAGCCGCCGCTTCTCGATGAAATCGCTTCCTACAAGATCGCGATGGGCGGGCTGAGGCCGGACGCCGGACCGAAATATCCGTCGGAACTGTCGGGTGGCATGATCAAGCGCGCGGGCCTCGCGCGCGCGCTCGCTCTCGATCCTGAACTGCTATTCCTCGACGAGCCCACTGCCGGACTCGATCCGATCGCTGCCGCGGCCTTCGACGAGCTAATCAAGTCGCTCCAGGAGCGGCTCGACCTGACCGTCTTCCTGATTACCCACGACCTCGATACGCTTCATGCGATTTGCGATCGCGTCGCCGTGCTCGCGGACAAGAAGATGATTGCGGTCGGAACGATTCCGGAACTATTGGCTTTGGACCATCCTTGGATACAAGAATATTTTAACGGGCCGCGGGGACGAACCGCGGCGCAAAGCTATGAAGAGCACAACGAAGGGGCGCTGCCGTAGTGGAGACCCGCTCGAACTATGTGATGGTCGGCGCAGTGACGGTGGCACTGCTCATCGGCACCTTGCTCTTCATCGTCTGGCTCGCGGGACTCTCGAATAAGCAGACCAAATGTTACGACATCTACTTCGCTGAAGGCGTCGGCGGGCTCAACAAGGGCTCCAACGTCAGCTTCTCGGGCGTTCCGGTCGGCCAGGTCAGCAAAATCTCGCTCCTTCCGAACCGGCCCGAGTTCGTCTGGGTGCGGATTGACGTCGATTCACAGACGCCGGTTCTCCAGGGAACGAGCGCTCAGATTCACGGCGTCGGATTCACCGGCGTCAGCGAGATCCAGCTCACCGGCGCCGAGCGCGGCCGCCCGGCGATCCAGCAAATGGGCCCGCAGGGTTGCCCGGTCATCCCGGCGACTTCGGGTGGAATCAGCGCGCTTCTGAATAGCGCTCCCGAGCTTATCGACCGGATTCAGCGCCTGACCGAGCGCCTGACCGAGCTGCTCAGCGACAAGAACCAGAATTCGATTTCCGACATCCTCGAGAATATCGACGCGACGACCGCCGAGCTGCGCAAGCATGCGCCTGAAATGGGCGATACGATCGCCGAGATTAAGATCGCTTCCCACAACGCGGGCATCGCGGCGAACAACGTTGCCGCTCTGTCGAACAACGCGAATCAGCTCGTCAGCGGACCGGGTCGTGAATCGATCGAGAACCTCAACAAGGCGATCATCTCCGCACGACAGGCTGCCGACAATCTCAACGCAATGATCGGCGACGCCCGGCCCGGCGTTCAGAACTTCAGCAAGGAAACGCTCCCCGAAGCGAACAAGCTGGTCCACGACCTTCGCGACCTGTCGCAATCGCTCAAGCAGGTTTCCGACCGCATCAACCGCCAGGGCATCGGCGGGGCCGTCGGGCCCGAGAAGCTGCCGGACTACAAGCCAGGGAAAAGCAAATGAGGCTGCGCACTAGGACTCTTGCCTGGATTGCCTTGGCGGCGACGATCAGCGCCTGCTCGATCGGCGGTTTGCTCGGCGGTGGAGCGAAGGCTCCGACGACACTGCAAACGCTGACGACCGAAGCGGCTGACCCCGGGCCAATCGCCCGCACGGCTGCCGCTGGGCAAGCGGTGACGATCGCGGTCCCGACCGTTCCCAAGGAGCTCCAGACGGTCCGGGTTCCCGTCCAGCTTTCGCCGACCGACGTCCAATATGTGACCAACCTCCAGTGGGTCGATACGCCCGACCGGCTGTTCCAGCATCTGGTAGCCGAGACGGTGCGGCGGACGACCAACCGGGTGGTCCTGAATCCCGAGCAGACGGGGATGGACCCGGGGCTGGTCCTGAACGGCCAGCTCGATCGGTTCGGATACGACGCGCAGACCGGCAAGGTCGTGGTCGTCTATGACGGGGCGCTCTCAACCGCATCGGGCAACCAGGTCGAGACGCACCGCTTTACCGCATCCGCTCCGGCCGATGGCACAGGCCCCAGTGTCGGACCCGCGCTCAACCGCGCCGCGAACGAGGTCGCGACCGAAGTCGCAAAGTGGATCGGCGGTTAGGCCGGCGGTCCCCACCTGGCGAGAGGGATGCTGTGGCCAAGCGCTCGGCCAAGCAACGGTTCGACTGGCGCGAGAGCGCACGTGAGCTCGCGATCGTCATCGCCGGCGTCCTCGTCGCCCTCCTCGCGCAGGAAGTCGTGCAGGGCTGGCAGTGGGACCGAAAGGTAGCCGTCGCGACAGCGGCAATGCGGGACGAGCTACTGTCGGACGATGGCCCCCAGGTGTATCAGCGCGCGGCGATGCACCCGTGCGTCCTCCAGGCGTTGGACAGGATCAGGGCACAGTCGAAGGCGACAGGAGCCGTGGCGAGATCGGCAAGGCAATTGATGGTTATTGGGTGGAGTTCCGCACCTTCGATCGCCTCGCGCTCGATGCCGCCAACAGCTCTGACATCGCGGCGCACATGCCGCAGGACAAGCTACGCGACATGACTCGCGTCTATGAGATTATGCCGCTGATGGAACGTACCAATGCTCAGGAAGGCGCCGATCTTGCGCGGCTTCGCGCCTTTCGCCGTACGGGCGGAGCGGTTTCCGACGAAGAGAAGGATCGGGTGCTCGAAGCCGCTGAAGCGCTGCGCAGCGACGAGCAGATCATCTGGCTCAGGGTGCAAGCCAAGCTTCCGCTACTGATGAAGATCGGCCCGCTCGATCAGCGGCGCGTGCAGCATTTCATGGCGAATGCGCGCGAACATTACGGAAGCTGCGTGAAGAACCTGCCCACTGACTGGCGGAATGGTTCGGTCGTGCAAAGGCGTTAGCTTCGCAGTCGATCGAAGATTCCGCCAGTTAGGTTGCGGTCACCGGCTCGGGCATAATTTCGATGCCGTGTCGGGAAGCAATCGCCGGCAGCTTTTCGAGGTCGTCCGGTAAGCTACGGACCTCGTCGTTCAGCTGCTCAAAAAATTCCGATGCGTGTCCCGGCTGCGCAAAGATCAGGACCCGAGCTCCGCCAGGTGATGCTCCCTTGAACCCGTGCACCGTGTTGGCGGGAAGGCGAGCGAAATCGCCGGTGCCGATCCTTACCGGCTCGCCGTCGACTTCGAATTCGACTTCACCGTCGAGGACATAATAGGCCTCGTCCCAATTGTGCCGATGAGGCGGCGGGCCCATGCCGAGCGGAATATTCTCGTCAAACAGCGACCAACGCTCGCCGGTTTCGCGCGCGTCGCAGAGGAAACGCAGCGGCATCCCCAAAACGTTCAGCGGCTTTCTTTCTCCGGCCCTGACGATCGTTGCAGGCATATCCGGCCCCTCCTTTCAGGCGTCTGCATCATACTCCTTTATCAGGCACTTGGCATGATCAGGCGAGCGACTTCGTCACCTGCTCGTAAACGTCCTTCGAAAGTCCCGGCGTAGCCGCGATCCGTTCGAGCGCGTCGCGCATCATCGCCGCGCGCTTGGGCTCGAAACGCCGCCAGCGGCCGAACGGCGGGACCATCCGCGCCGCGATCTGCGGGTTCAGCTTGTCGGCAGCAATGATCATGTCGGCGAGGAAGGCGTAGCCGCGCCCATCGGCGGAATGGAACGCCCAGTGGTTCCCTCCGAACGTCCCCGCGACCGAACGCAGCCGGTTCGGATTGGTCATCACGAAATCCGGATGCTTCACCAGCTTGGCGACCTGGTCCACTGTGTCCGAGCGCTGCGCCGCGGCTTGGAGCGCGAACCATTTGTCGAGCACCAGCGCATCGTCGTGGAAGCGGTCATAGAAGGCGTCGAGCGCCTGCGCCCGCTCGGGCGTCTCGGTCGAGACCAGGATGCCGAGCGCCCCTTGCCGGTCGGTCATATTGTCGGCCCGGTCGAACTGCGTCTTGGCGAGCTTCGCCGCCTGGGCCTCGTCCGCCGCGGCGATCAGGCCGAGCGCAACAGTGCGCAGCCGGCGGATTCCCTTCGCCTTTGGCGACAAATCGTCGCCTGAAACTCCATCGCTCTTGTGCGCGGCGAGCAACTCGTTCGCGAGTGCCGTCCCCACAGCCTTTCGAAGGCCCTCACGCGACCGGTGGATTGCATCCGGATCAACAACGTCCATCCGGTCGGCAATCAGACTTTCGCTCGGCATCAGGATCGCCTCGCCCTTGAACGCAGGGTCGAGCGAGTTCGAGTTGAGCGTAGCCCCGATCGCCCGGATTACCGGCTCGGCGTCGACCTCACCGCCGCGCGCACCCGCGACGAGCGCGCGCATCATCAGCTCCTGCATCGCTTCGTAGCGGGCGAAGGGATCAGTGTCCGCCTGCGCCAGCCGCTCGAGCTCGTCGGCGCCGCGATCCGCCTCGATGATGATCGGCGCCGAGAAATTGCGGTTGATCGAGAGTAGCGGCGTCTCCGTGACATTCTCGAAGGTGATGCTCTGCTTCGGCTGATCGAGAACGACCAGCCGCTCCGGGCAAATCTCGTGCCCGCTGTCGCGGCCGATCAGCGCGGTCCGAAGGGGGATCGGCATCGGTTTCTTGATTGGTTGCCCCGGCGTCGGATCGACATGCTGCTCGAGGTGGAGCGTCGCTGTCTTGGCCTCAACATCATGCTGCAGGTGAGCGTGAACCTTCGGCGTTCCGGCCTGTCCGTACCAGATCTTGAACGGCTCGAGATCGACCCCGCTCCCGTCCTCCAGCGCCGCGACGAAATCGTCGCAGGTCGCGGCTTCGCCATCGTTCCGGTCGAAATATAGATCGGTGCCGGCGCGGAACTTGTCCGGGCCAAGGACCGTGTGGAACATGCGGATGACCTCGGCGCCCTTGTTATAGACGGTCGCCGTGTAGAAGTTCGAAATCTCGATGTAGCTGTCGGGCCGGACCGGGTGGGCGAGCGGACCCTGATCCTCGGGGAACTGCACGGCGCGTAGGACACGCACATCCTCGATCCGCTTGACCGGAGCGCTTCCGACGTCGGCGGAGAAGCTCTGGTCGCGGAATACCGTGAAGCCTTCCTTCAGGCTCAGCTGGAACCAGTCGCGGCAGGTGACGCGATCGCCCGACCAATTGTGGAAATATTCGTGCGCGACGACGCGGGCGATGTTGTCGAAATCGCCGTCGGTGGCGGTTTCCTGATCCGCGAGGACGTAGGCCGAGTTGAAGATATTGAGGCTCTTGTTCTCCATCGCGCCCATGTTGAAATCGCTGACGGCGACGATGCTGAACTGGTCGAGGTCGTACTCGCGGCCATAGACCTTCTCGTCCCAGGCCATGGCGAGCTTCAAACTGTCCATCGCGTGCTGGGTCTTGGGCAGGTCCGCCTCGCGCACCCAGATGGAGAGATCTACCTTGCGACCACTCATGGTGGTGAAGCTGTCGCGGTTGGCCTTCAAATCGCCGGCGACGAGCGCGAAGAGGTAGCAGGGCTTGGGGAAGGGATCCTCCCACTCGGCCCAGTGGCTGCCGCCGTCGGACTCGCCATGCGAAACCCGGTTTCCGTTCGAGAGAAGGATCGGGAACGCCTTGGCGTCGCCCTCCATTCGCACCCGGTATTTCGACAGCACGTCGGGCCGGTCGGGGAAGAACGTGATCCGCCGAAATCCCTCCGCTTCGCACTGAGTGCAAAGCATTCCGCCCGAAGCATAGAGGCCCATCAGCTTGGTGTTGGCGGCGGGATGGATCACGACTTCCGTTTCCACCGTTGCGCGCTGGCCGCTCAGCTCGACGACCAGCTGGGACCCGTCCATCCGAAATTCGGCGGACTGGCCGTCGACTTTGACCGAGCTCAGCTCGAGCTCGCTTCCATCGAGACGCAATGGCCGGTCATGGTCGCCGTTGCGCGTCACTTCCAGTGTCGCTCGGACCCGCGTGCGCTCTGTGCCGAGATCGAAATCGAGGCGGATTTCCGGCACCAGCCAGTCGGGAGGGCGATAATCCTCCCGGCGGATCGCGACATGGGTGGGTGAAAGCGGTGCTTCGGGCGCGGTCTCGGCGTCGGGAAGCGTGGTCGTGCGGACGTCAGCCATTGGCCGGACTTAGGGCGGCTCGCCGGGCCTCACAACCCGCGCTTGCGGATGACTCGTGCCGGAAACAGGCGTAAGCGCGCCGGGCGCTCGTGAACCTGCCGTGCGCACGAAGCGTTGAGCCAATGTTCCCAGCGAGGAGAAGGTCATGAGCGGCTTCGAGAATATCCGCGAGCATATGGAAGTGATCGGCGCCGACGGCGTCCACCTCGGCACCGTCGATCGTGTCGAAGGCGACCGCATCAAGCTGATCCGCGCCGACAGCGGTATCGGACACGAAGAGCACCACCATTTCATTCCGCGCGGGCTCGTCGCCGACGTCGAAGGCGACAGGGTTCGCCTCAGCGCAAACGGTGACGTCGCCGCAGACCTGTTCGAGCAGGAAGAGAGCGGCCAGCCGCTCGGATAGTAACTGGACTTGATCATCGCTCCCCCTTTCGCTCCAATGCGATTGGGAGAGGGGAAGATGCACAAGCCCATAATCATCATCTGTGCGGCTGCGGGCCTTGGAGCCTGCGGCCAATCCGCCAACGACGGCGCCAATCAGGACGCTGCCAACAGCGTGGCCGCAGAAGCGCCGAAACCGGCCTACTGCTTCTTCAAGGATTCCGAGACGAAGGATTGGAAGGCCAAGCTCGACAAGAGCGGCAATGTCGTCGTCACCGGCAAGGCCTATCGCGAAGATCCGCGCTACAAGGCCATCCTCTCACCGGCGACCATCAACGGCGCGACCGCCGACGTCACCCCCACTGTCACCGTCAATGACACCGGCTTCGCAAGCCCTGACAATTGGTGGCCGATCACGGCTACAATTCCGAACAGCCAGTCAGTCGAGACCGTGAACGTGAAGTGCGGCGACAAGACCTTGAAGACGATCGCGCTGGCACGCAAAAAATAAGCGTCGGCCTGTGAGCGAGATTATTGAGAAGGCGCGATAAAACGCGCACCTAGTCTCCATGAAGCGACTGGGGCTGACAGAGTCGCACGCGGACAAATGGACGCGCGCGGATGATTATGTCGAAGCCATGGCGCGCAAACGCACCTTTCGCCGCGGCCGCCGCCAATCCGATCGCACTCAGCCCGAGGCCCCGCGAATGCTTCTGTCGACGCTGCCCTTTCTGGCGCTTCTTGCGCTGCTCGGAGTGCTCGCCGTCGCGATCATGGTCATCGCGTTCCCGGGCGCCCAGCCGCAACAGAAACCGCCGCAGGTTGCTCAAAAGGAGCAAGGGGTTGCCGGAAAAGGCTGGTTCCAGGAAGCGCAGAAGGATTTCCACCACTGAATTGGCCAGCGAACCCGGTTCATCCTCTCGCAAGGTCATCGGGCAAATGAGGTGACGATGGCCGTCGCGTCTGTCGCTGCTCTCCTGCTCGCCCAGGCGGCCACCTCTGGTCCGGCGCCAACGCCAACGCCAACGCCTGCGCCGCCGCCTCCGAAGACGGTTGTTTCAACACAATCCGACCGCTGCCCGCCGCCAAGCACCGACGGCAGTGTCATCGTCGTCTGCGCGCCGAAGCCAGATGGCTATCGGCTCAATCCGGATGTCATGGAGGCGAAGCGCGAGGTCCGCAGCGGCGGGCGTCCGGTCCGGCCTGGCGGAACGATCATTCCGGACTGCGCACATGTAGGGCCTGCTCCATGCATGTCCGCCGGAATAAACTTGATCGGGGTAGCGCTGACCGCCGCGCAAATGGCCGAGCGTTTGGCCAAGGGGCAGGAAATCGGCAGCATGTTCGTCACCGATCCGCACCCGAGCGAATATCAGCTTTACGTCGAGGCGAAGAAGCGCCGCGAGGCCAAGGAAGAAGAAAAGGCTGCCGCCAAGAAAGCAAAAGAGAAAGCGGCGCAGAAGCAGGCCAGCACCCCGCCGCCGTCGGGGAATTAGCAGTGCCAGCCGCTTCCTGACCACCACATCCGGTCAGGATCGCAAGTCCCGCTCCTCCGTTGCTCCTGCACCCAGCGCGGATAGGCGCGGTCGGGACGATCGTTCCACCAGTCGTTGTAGCTGTCCGGCTCCCAGCTGCGATTGTTGTAAAGCGCCCACTGTCCGTCATCGTAGATAAAGGCATTGCCGAAGCCGTCGCAGCGGAAATCGCGACTTCCACGGACGTGACGATCGCGCCGAATTTCACGGCAACCGTCGAAGTTGTGCGCCGCGGGCGAGCCGTCCGAAAAGCGCGGCGAGTTCTGTCGGTGCATGTCGCCCCAATGGTCCGCGACAGCCGGGGCGGGAAACGCGAGAGCGGCGAAAACCGCTGCGGCCGTGAGCAACCTGTGATCCATGTCGCTGCTCCTTTCCGAGTGTCCGATGCGGACCCGCAATGAAACGCCGGACCCGCGGCGATGTTCATCTTGTGGCGTCTGGCGGGTGAAAAGTTCGATTTTTTCGTCGCCGTAATTCTTTGGTGACCGTCAGCCGTTATGGTTCGGATCATGAGCCCGATGTCTTTGGCCAGATATGTCAGCCCCTGGACCCTCAAGCGGGACAAGGCGAAGCAGCAGCAAGTCGCGGCGCTTCGGCAGCGTGACGGCGACGATTGTCGCCGCTGCCGCCGGCCGATCCGCTTCGACCTGGCGCCAGGTCATGACAAGGGGCCCGCGATCCAGTCCATCGCCTCTTCGAAGGATGAGGCAGGTTTGGATAGCCTCTGCCTCTGCCACAGCCGGTGCAATGCCGCGGGCGAGGATCACACCGACGAGGTCACCGAGCGTATCCGCCGCCGCAACGAAGCGGCGCTGTTCGCGAAGCCGCGCAAAAAGGCAGGGGCGCGGCGCTAGCTCAGGCCGGTTCCGGCTCTTTCGCCGGCGCGGCGTGGGTGAACATCTTCGGGTCGTATTGCGCCCGGGTCGAGATCGCGATCCGGTTCCAGCTGTTGATCTGGACCGCGGCGAGAATCAGCCAGCTGATCTCCTCGTCGCTGAAGTGACGCTTCAGCTCATCGAACGCCGGGCGCGACGCATGTTTTTCGGCGATCAAGGTCAGTTCCTCGGTCCAGGCGAGAGCGGCCCGCTCCTTGTCGGAGAAAAGCGGAGATTCATGCCAGGCGTCGAGCGCGGTGATCCGCTCGACCTTCTCCCCGTGCTTCAGCGCCTCGTCGGTGTGCATCGCCAGGCAGAAGGCGCAACCATTGATCTGCGACGCCCGCAGCTTGATGAGATGGTAGAGCGTCAAATCAAGATGTTGGGCGATCAGCCCCTCCATCTGCAGGAGGTGCCGGTACGCGTCTTGCGGCAAAGCGTTGAGCTCGAAACGCGGGGGTTCGACCATGGTGCGGCTCCTAATCTCAATCGAGTTGGCGACGGCGTCCTTCAGGTAGTTACTGCCGTGCGCTACCGCCAGAGTTGGAAGGACTTGATTGCGGCGACGATGAGCGGTGCGACGTCAGCCATTCGCCAGCGCTACAGAAGCCGCCATCCCGATACAAAAGCCGTCGACGAACCGCGCTCCGGATTTCGCCGAACGACCACCGAACGGGTTGCCAGATGAGCGCCGGACAGTAGCTTAGGCGAAATCCTTGGGGGGAATGAACATGACCAAGCGTCCCGTTTCACTGACCGTCATCGCGTGGATCCTGATCGTGCTGGGCCTGTTCGGCCTTTATGGAGCCGCGACCTTGGGATCGAACCCGATGGCCGCAAAAATGCTGGCACAGTCGCCCGTTCCGCTGGTCGTCAACCAACTCTGGAGCGCCCTTGGCGCCGTGGTTGGCTTCATCGTGGCTTACGGCATCTTCAAGGGACAGCCGTGGTCGCGCGTCCTGTACGTCGTTTGGAGCATCATCCAAATTCTCGTGGGCCTCTATATCTCTCCGATGAAGGCCTTGTTGGTCGTCAGCGTCATTGTCCTGGTCGTCTTCTGCATTTTCCTGTTCAGCGAGAAGGCCAACGACTGGTTCTCGGCGCGCGGGTTCATGCTGAAGCGCGAAGGCTAGGCGCGCTTCACGCTCCGGGGTTCGGTTCGCAGGCGATTCCGTCGCCGTCGTCGTCCATCTCCGGGCTATAACCAGGGTCTTCCGAGTGAAGCGGCGCCTTGCCGGCGGCGCGGACCTCGTTGCAGCCTGCATAGTGCACGGTCTGTGCGGCGACCTTTGGTTCCGCCGCCGCGCTGTCGTCGGCGCGGGCGGTCCATTGCTGGTCCTGGGCGCTCTCCGGTAGCGGAGGAGGCGTGGCGTCGACCGCCTTTGGCACGCGCACATGCTGCGGAGTGCTTTGCATCGCCGACCAGGCATAGCCGCCGGCAAGGCCGAACAGGACCGCCGCCAGGATGATGAGAACAGCGCGCATTCGTCGAAGGTGCCACGAGACCGCTTATCGAAGGGTAAAAGCCAGTAACGGGGTGGTAAGCCTCATGGATGTAGAAGGCGCTCCGTGATCAAGAGTTCGAAAATCGGCAAGAAAAGCGTCGAGCTGCAGTCCGCGGCCCGGCCGTCGCGGATTCGGCGCGACCCGCCGGGTGGCGATGCGGACCGGCTGGCGCGGGCGGCGTGGTGGAACTCGAGCGAGTGGGAAATCCGTCTTGCCCTCGCCGGAATGGCCTTCTTCGCGCTCGCAATCGCCGCGGTGGTGATCGACCTCGGAGAGCTGGTGAGTCGCTGAGCCGACTTTTCATGAGATAATCGCGGACTTCCGTGCTACGCCGGCCCCAAGCATCCGGGGGGCCGAAGATGCCGTACAGTCAAGCACGCTACTGGATGTTAGCCGTCATCGGGATCCTCATCGCGGGGTTCTGGCCGAGCTATTTCGCGGTCACGACGACGGTACCCTGGCAGTTCCACGCCCACGGAGTCGCCGCCAGCCTGTGGGTGCTGACGGTGACCGCGCAAAGCTGGACAGCGCACTCGAAGCGGCAGCTTCCGCTCCATCGCGCGGTCGGAAAGGCGAGCCTGTTCCTGTTCCCCTTCCTCACCGGCGGCCTCGCGGCGATCATCAGCCGCCAGGGCATGGATTATGTCGCGAACGATCCGGTCAACCTGCTAGATGGTCCCGGCTTCCTGACGGGCACGATGGTCGCCCTGGCGGCTTACGTGGTCGTTTATTACCGGGCGCTCAAATACCGGCGGAAAGTGTGGGTTCATGCGGGCTACATGCTGTCGACGCCGCTGATCCTGTTCGAATCCCCGTTCAGCCGGCTGATGGGTTTGTACATCCCGCGATTCGAGGTGCACGGGCCCGCCGACTTCCCGCACATCATGCAGACGATCCTCCTGTCGTGCGTTCTCGAGCTCCTCATCATCGCCTTCATCTGGTGGCGGGTTCGCTACCGGGCGAAGCCGTTTCTCGTCACCGGCGCGCTCATCATTGTCGAGATGATTGCACTGGCATTCGCGAGCGACTTCCCGGTCCTGAAGCGGTTCGACATCTTCATCGGGCACACGCCCGGCCCCGCGATCTGGGTCATCGGCTTCGTCATCGGCGCGCTGACCAGCTGGGCCGGGTGGGAAGCGGGCAAGTCGCGCACCGCGCCGGCCGCGGTGGCTCAGCCGGCCTAGTCAGGCTCCGGCGGGCTTCGCCGGAGGGCCGTCACTGGCGATCGAGCGCCATACCTTCATCGACCCGTCGTCCTGTCGCTTGAAGATCGCGATCCAGGTGCCGCGCTCGGTCGTGCTCGGGGCGTTGGGGATGGCGATGGTGAAGGTGTAGGGCGCCTCGAACACCGCGAGGTCGCCCGCCCTGGCGACAGTCACCTTGTCGGCGCCGAGCTGCCAGTCGACCTTCGCCGCGGCCATCTGCGCCTTCATTCCCGCTTCGTCGGCCGCCGGGCCGGCGGTGTTCGCGGTGCCGTGATAGACGCCGACATAGTCGGGCGCGTCGTAGGAAGCCGCCTTGTGCGCGTCCCCGGCATTATAGGCGGCGACCACGCCTTGCGCGTCCTTGCGGACTTCGGCGGTGACGGCGGCAGGGCCGGCGTGCCGGTGGTGACGGCAGCCCGTTAGCGAGCAGACGGCGAGCGCTAGCAGTGCGGTTCGTGTTCGATCGATCATGAGCTTGCCCCTTCGATAAGCAGCGAGCTTCCGTCGTTGTTCGATTTGCGTCAATGCGCGGCCATGATCCTCACCCGTCATGCTGAACTCGTTTCAGCATCCATCGCCCAAACGGTTGCGGGGGCTGAGGAATGGAGCCTGAAACAAGTTCAGGGTGACGGAGCGAGGGGCGAAACGCAGCGATTGCAGCGGACCTACACGTGCGCGCTCGTCATCCGCGGTCCTGATCGCTGATCGGTTCGCCCGAACCGGTCTCGCCGAGGCGGTCGTCGAGAAAGTCGACGTCCTCGGTCGGGCATTCCTCCTCGGGCACGTCGACGAACGACGCCATCAGCTCGGGCAAGTTGTTTCGGGCGCTTTCGCGCGGGTCGCCGGTGGCTGCGGCGAGCGCCTTTGCGCTGGGCGAGCCGAAGGTCAGCGGGTCGAGCCGCGCGAGCAGCCAGGTGAGGAGATAATCGGAGGGGATGCGGCGCTCCATCACCAGCTCGCCGTCCCTGTAGAAGCGCTCGACGCGGCCGTTGACGCCGCGGTCCAGCGCGATCGCGGTGAGGCGCGTGGCGCAGAGGCGAAGCGCGGCATCCCATGCGCGCGCGAAGCTTTCCGCGCCGGCCTTGTTGCGAAGGCGATAGGCGGAGCTGGAAGCAATGCCGACAATGGCGCAGGCCTCGCCGACGTTGCCGGTCTGGGCGAGATGCTCGATGAACCGGCGCTGCCGGTCGGCGGTCCAGCCGGCGTGGCGCTTGCGGGTGGGGGCGATGTCGAAATCCGGAATCTTCGGCGCCGGGACGATGTCGGCGACGTCTTCGACGACTTTAAGCTTGGTAGCCATGTGCGACTCCTTCGGTTGAAGAGAGTCGAGCCACATGGGGCATATGGGGCGCTGTAGGACAGCTTTTTTCTGCCCGGGCCTACCAGAGCGGAGTCTTGGGCCGGTACCTTTCCCGAGTGGCGTCCTCGTCCATCAGGTGCCGCTTGAGCTTGCGGCGCATCATCACCGCGTCGTCGCCGCTCTTGCAGACCAGGCGGACGCCGCCGCCGGGCAGGCGCTCGATCGCGGAGATTCCCACTTTCTCGGTGAGGCAGCGGGCGACCACCTCGCCCTCCTGGAGGCTGAGGAAGAGGACTCGGCTCATTTCCTCTCGCCCCGCCGGGCCGCGGCGATGGCGTCGCGCGCGTTGCTGTAGCGGTATCCGCGCCAGTGGAAATTCTCGACCTGCACGCGCTCTATGCCAAGGCGCGCGAGCTCGACCTCGTCGATGGTGTTGTCGTTCATCTGAGGGCCTTTCGGAAAATTGGCGGGGGGCATCAGCGGCGCAGACTGCGCGGATCGATGCGGTCGGCATTCGTATCGAAATGGTTGGCGACCGCGAGAAGCGCGGTCCAGCCCGAACCGGTGCGTGCGCGCGTCGCGAGGCGGCGGCACGATGCGGCCTGCTCGCGCAGCCCGTCGGCCGCCTCCTCGCGCGATTGCGGCGGGTTCATGCGGCTTCTGCCCGACGGGCGCGCCGCAGCTTGGCGATCCGGTCGAGATAGATGCGCGCAAGTCCGAGATGAGCATCGCGCGATCGATCGCAGGAGGCGCGCGCGGCCATGAACAGCGACTGTCCGCGGCGGTGATAGAGGTAATTGAGATCCATTTCGGGCTCCCTCGTCAGTAAGCGGGAGCGCAAGTGGTCTCTCAGCCGCACAGGCCTACGTTCAACGAATCCGTGCGATTTGCCCTTATAACACAGTCGGGACGGGCGGCCTAATGGCCATCCGGCGCTTAGCCGGTGCTGTAGGACAGCATTTTCTTTCGCCGCCCCCCTGAGGGCTCGATTGCGGCAGCCAACCCCCGGACCGGTCCGGCCCTATCGTCGGATCTTCGGCCGGTAGGGGCGGCGGACGACGGGGGTCTTGATGAGATGGCCCTTGAATTTCTCGCGCATCGCTTCGGCGCCGCTGCCGCTCATGCAGACGAGGCGCGTTCCGCCCGAGGCCAGGCTCTCGAGCACCGAAATGCCGACATGGGCGTCAAGGCAGCGCTTCTCGACGGTCGCTTCAGCGAGTGAGACGAATAGCTCCCGCTGGTTCATGCGGCGGCTCCCGGCTGGCGGGGCGCGCTTGCGGGCAGCAAGGGTCGGATTTGATGCAGGCGATAAAAATGGTCGAGAACCATCCAGGTCTCCCTTCTTGTAAGCGGGAGCGCTTTGGGTCTCTCAGCCGCACGAGGCTTACGGAAAAATGGGTGCGGTGACGGCATCTAGCACGGCGGCGGGCGATTTTTCAAATTGGGTAGCGGAATGAAACGCAGCGTCACTGCGCCACAAAGATCAACTCCTTCACCGCGTTTCGGACTGGCCGACGAGCTTTGGCCTGATTCGCAAAAGAATACCGATGATCGACCTCAGTCAGACTCACGGTTCGACCGTGACGACGCAGGTGAGCTAACATGTCGTGAGCGGAGGGCAGGGAGTTGGAGCTGTAGGAGATAACGATGACACTCTCGCGATAGAAATCGACGATGTCACCAATAGCTCTCAAGCAGCCGATTTCGGAGCGGAAAGGACTTGGGTAATTCTTGATCTTCTTGGTTTTGGTATGATGTTGAATTTCAACGCCGTCCCAGTCGCGAGCTAGCGCCTCTGTGAAATGGTACCGTCTGACATATTCGTTGTCTGACAAGGGACTAAAATATGGCGGGTCTAAATAAACGACATCGGGCCTGACGTCGGGAAAGCCGTACGACAAATCGGCGTTGTGGACCTCGCAATGCCGTCCATTGTCAAAAACGGCATCGTTCAATTGTGTTGCTGCAGCCGCAAAATGCTCAGGCAAAGACATCCTAAGATCACGGCGCCCATCATCATATCTCGCGCCGGTATATGTGAAGATGCCCCGCGGCCGCCGTTTGATGCAGGCTCTAATGAGTGCCGCCATCGCGATTGCGCGCTTTGCCCCAGACCACGCGGCGATAACGGCCCGCGCACTATCAAGGAATTGCACATCTGCTCGGCTGAAATACAGTTCACCGTAAGTGCGCTCGACAAAGCCATCGCGCGACGGAACGGCTTCTAGCACCGCCGCAATGTCTGCTTCGCTCAATGTGATCTTCGAATTGGAAATCGTTGCTTCGGCAATCGTTGTTGCCATGCGCATGTAATCGTTTGAAAATACGCGGCACCCTTGGGTCTTTAGCATATAGCTGACCACCCCCGAGCCGGAGCAAAGATCTAGCACAGACTGAGGAGCAAACTGTCCAATGGCCCTCCACAACGGCAGCAACAGCTGCTCTTTGGAACCCATAAACCTGGTCGAAGGAAAACGCTCAACTTGAGGTGACAGCCGATACCAGCCGAGTTCCGGCGCAAGCGAATGAAAGTCAGAGCCGATGCCCTCAAGAGCGTTTAACATTGATGATCACATCCTCTCCCGATCGCCCGTGCCCTTGGGAGTTCACGTTCCGTTTCGTCGGCACAACTTCTATGTGATAACCGCGATACAAATCGTGAACAAGGGGATGATTGGAGTTTGTCACCAAGACGTGGCACCCTCTCCCTGTCAATTCGCGAACCAGTTCTGCCATTCTAATGTGGTCGGCGGCATGAAACTGCTGGCGAGTGTACCGTTTGAAGTCTGAATGGTTGGATATTGGAACGTAGGGAGGATCGAGGAATACAAGGTCGCCTTCTTTCGCTTCGGCGCGAAGAAGGTCTGAGAAATCACCCAGTTCTATCCGAGCGCGACGGAGAACATCCTTAGCGACTTCAAAACGTCCGATATCAATTTTGTACGGACGCTTATATTTCCCCCACGGAACATTGAAATCACCGTTCCGGTTGACCCGATATAATCCATTGAAACAGCTCCTATTGAGATAGAGAAGCCTAGCGGCAGCAGTCGCGCTATCTAATTCACAAAACTTGAGTGCTCGCAGTTCGTAGAACGTCTTCTCATCAAAAGCCCAGGACTCGTATTTCGCCACCAGCTCCGGCAGATCGCTGACTACAGTGCGATAGAAATTAATCAGTTCTGGATTCGAGTCGGCGATAAGCGCCCGCTGCGGCGCCAAGGCAAAGAAAAGCGCTCCACCACCGATCATTGGCTCGATGTATCGCTCCCACCGGGGAGGTATGTGCGGGGCGATAGCGCTGAGCATCTGCCTCTTGCCACCTGCCCATTTCAGAAGCGGTCGAGCAGCAGGGCTCATTGTGCATCTCGCCATGCTTCGAGGATAAGACGCCGGTCATCTATACCCCAGTCGCGGCTCCATTTATTGCGCATGTAGAGCGAGATCGTTGGACGCACGTTAGTTGGGAATGCGTCAAGTCGGCCCAGCAACGGAGCAAGTGTTTGAACATCAGTTAGCGAGTAGGCGGAGATGTCTGTGTCGGTATTAGCAAGCAGCTCAATTGCCTGGAGGACCGGCAGGTCTCCTGTCTGTACATCGCCACTGTGAATGAGAAAAAAGTCTCGAACCTCGGGCTGCATCGTCCAAAACTGAGCAAGAGCTCTCTTGAACACCACGAGAGTTTCGTTGCGACTCAGTTGCGCCAGTTCTGAATCCGGTGTGCCAATCAGCCACTCGATCCATCGGCGAGCAAATGCCGCATCGTTCCTGTCCCGGCGTGCTGCCGACCCCAGCGCAGTTAGCGTTCCACGGTCGGCGAGACCCAAAAGGTTCATCTCACTGCGTTGCTTGGTATCCCACGCGCTTGCGGCGAGGACCTGTCGCGCGTGGGCGATATTGCGGACGTTGTTGCCCGCTTGGTCGAAACTCAGGGGCGCAACATAATCTCCTAATCCGGAGAACAGAGCATCGAGCAGCTCTGGATCATTTTCCGCTGGTGCGCGCCGGCCATTCTTTCTTGGTTGTGCGGGCGCGTTACGACGAAAGAAAAGCATCGCGCGCGAACGAGCGGCGAAGACTTTATCAAGGCGCTCTAGACGAGCATCATCAAATGGAGCGCTTCTGCTCGCGAATATGTCGTCGAACCAGGCCACGAGAGAGCCATCGCTATCTGATCCCAAGATTCCCGCTTCAACGCTGCTAACAAGCGCAGGCTCACTGAGATTCGCGCTGCCCATCAAGTACTGCGCGGAGGTGTTTCGCTGACGCGCAATGAAAACTTTCGGATGGTAAATGTTCGACCCCGCGTAAGCTCGAATGTCCGAACCTGCGTCGAGTATGCGGCGCACCGCTTGCGGATTGGTGATACCCATCCGATCATCGCACAGGATTCGTAGGGAACAGACCTGCCGCGCTGAAAGAGCTTCCTCCAAGAGATCCCAACCGCTGACCTGAATAAAGCTAACGGCTAGAGAGATACTCTCCGAACCTCGAACGATCGCTCGGAGCGCTTCTATGATTGCGGGTCGGCCGTCTCCACCGATTACAACGCTCATTCACCGACTCCACGAGCTTTATTCCGCCGCAACCCCAGCAGCCTCGAACATGTCCGGCCCATCGCCCGCGCCCGAGCCATCGTTCGCCGCCGCCTCCGCCTTCGCCTTCATCCGGCGGTCGAAGTTATCCCACACCTCGTTCCAGTTTCCGCGGGTCGCGGCCTTCGAGTACTCGGTCGCCCTCGTCTCGAAGAAGTTGGCGTGCTCCACTCCGTTCAACAGTGGCGCGAGCCAGGGGAGGGGGTGCTCGTCGACCATGTAGACGGGCGCGAAGCCGAGCTGGCCGAGGCGCCAGTCGGCGAGGTAGCGGATGTATTTCTTGATGCCCTTGGCATCCATGCCGTTGACCGGCCCCATCTCGAACGCGAGGTCGATGAACGCATCCTCGAGCCGGACCGTCTTCTGGCACTGGTCGATGATGTCCTCGCGGACCGACTTGGTCAGGCAGTCGCGTTCCTTCACGAAGGTGTGGAACAGCTTGATGATCGCCTCGCAATGGAGGCTCTCGTCGCGGATCGACCAGCTGATGATCTGGCCCATGCCCTTCATCTTGTTGAAGCGCGGGAAGTTCATCAGCATGGCGAAGCTTCCGAACAACTGAAGCCCCTCGGTGAAGCCGCCGAACATGGCGAGCGTCTTGGCGATGTCCTCGTCATTGTCGACGCCGAACTGCTGAAGGTAATCGTGCTTGTCCTTCATCTCCTTGTACTGGAGGAAGGCGCTGTACTCGCTCTCCGGCATGCCGATCGTGTCGAGCAGGTGCGAGTAAGCCGCGATGTGCACCGTCTCCATGTTGGAGAAGGCGGTCAGCATCATCTTGATTTCGGTCGGCTTGAACACGCGGCCGTATTTGTCGTGGTAGCAATCCTGCACCTCGACGTCGGCCTGGGTGAAGAAGCGGAAGATCTGCGTCAGCAGGTTGCGCTCGTGATTGGTGAGCTTCTGCGCCCAGTCGCGGCAGTCCTCGCCGAGCGGCACCTCCTCCGGCATCCAGTGGATCTGCTGCTGGCGCTTCCAGTACTCGAACGCCCAGGGATATTCGAAGGGCTTGTACTGCTTGCTGGCTTCGAGAAGGGGCATATCCGTTACTCCACTAGAATTTGAACGAATTTGAAAACTGCGTCGCCGAGAAGCAGCGCGCCGGTCACCATGTAGCTAACCGCTGCAGCCCGCGGCGGAACGAAGCTGATCCGGTCCGGCTCGGCGTAACGCGGTCCTTCAACAGGTAGCTTTTCACCGGTTGCCAGCGCTCTTGCGCCCATCCAAAAAACGCGTAGCCCGAGCGCAAAGATGGGCAGTTCGAGGACGGCACGCAACCATCCGCCAAGACCGTAATGATCGGCGAGGATTTGCGAGCCGAAGATTAGCACAAGGACGGCAACGAACTTCGCAAGCGCGCGCACCGTCAGCGCGTCATAACCCTCAAGCTCAGGGCGCGTGTCGTACGTTCGAGTCATCAGCGCTGCCCCGCGAAGATGATTGCGCTTGCGAGCGTCCCGATCACCGGCACCAGGCCGATGATCGCGGCGATGATCGACGCGGTGCGGTGGCGGTGGTTGCCCGGGTGGAGAAACGACCAGCCGAGGAGGTAGACGCTTCCCGACATTGCGGCGAGGAGCGCGACGTCGCTCCGCCAGTCCTTGAACTCGAAATCCGACAGTCCGTCGAACACGACGAAGGCGCCGACGGTGCTCGCCATCGCGGTCGCGGCTGCGCCGATGCGGAGCGCGGTGGAGCGCGTCTTGCTGACGACCACGCGCCAGCAGAGCGCGACGATCGGTACCAGGAAAAGGAGGAGGAAGAGGTAGCTCATCCGCGCCGGACGACCCTTTCGCGGTAGACGAC
>Ga0207639_10000337_pt1 | contig 32536 bp, 21 predicted proteins | sample KBSCornC32_FD_184299 | JGI IMG/M metagenome (GOLD analysis project Ga0207639, IMG submission 184299) | Corn rhizosphere microbial communities from Kellogg Biological Station, Michigan, USA - KBS Corn C3-2 (SPAdes) (version 2) | ecosystem: Host-associated > Plants > Roots > Rhizosphere > Soil ...
GCCGGACGGATCCCGCGGCGGCGCTACGCCGAGGCCTCGACGCCGATGGCCGGCCGCCCCGACTTCCACCAATCCTCCGCCCCCGACTTCCACCAATCCTCCGCCCCCGACTTCCACCAACCCTCCGCCCCCGACTTCCACCAACCCTCCGCCGCCGACTTCCACCAATCCCCCGCCCCGACGTCCACCAATCCTCCAACTCCGCCAACGACCAACCCTCCAACTCCGCCGACGACCAACCCTCCGACTCCGCCGAACACCACCCCTCCGACTCCGCCGAGCACCAATCCCCCAACTCCGCCGAGCACCAACCCTCCGACTCCGCCGCAGCCTCCGGCCAATGCCGCTCCCCGGCTCGGCGCCCCGTTGAAGGGCCTCACACCGGAGCAACTCGAAGCCTTCAATGACGGCCTTGCGGATTTCGTGGAGCGCGAAACGCCGGCCACCGGCCTCGGCCCCATCTTCAATAACGTCTCCTGTGTGGCTTGTCACCGCGCTCCTGCCCCAGGCGGTGCCAGCCGCATCTTCGTAACCCGCTTCGGCAAGACAACGGACGGCGTCTTCGACCCGCTCGATAGCGTCGGCGGCTCGCTCCTCCAGCAAAACGGCATCGCTCCCGGCATCCGCGAGCGCATCCCGGCGGAGGCAAACACGGTCGCGCATCGCGAGACCACCCCGCTCTTCGGCCTCGGCCTCATCGAAGCCATCCCGGATGACACCATCCTCGCTCTCGCCCAGCGTCCGTCCATCGACGGCGTGGCCGGCCGCGCGGCCATCGTGACCGATATCGCCTCCGGCGAAGAACGCGTCGGCCGCTTCGGCTGGAAGAACCAGCAAGCCACGCTCCTTTCCTTCAGCGGCGACGCCTACCTGAATGAAATGGGCATCACCAATCGCCTCTTCCCCACGGAGAACGCGCCCAACGGCAACACCGCGCTGCTCGCCAAGTTCGACCGCGTGGCCGATATCGAAGATCACGCGGACCCGGTCACCGGCCGCGCGGGCATCGATGCCCTGGCCGACTTCCAGCGCCTGCTCGCGCCGCCCGCGCCCGCGCCGCTCACCCTTCGTGGCACCGCTGGCAAGGCGCTCTTCACCACGGTCGGCTGCGCCCAATGCCACGTGCCGGAACTCCAGACGGGCGATAGCGACATCGCGGCGCTCGATCACAAGACAGTCGCGCTCTACTCGGACCTGCTCCTGCACGACATGGCCAGCCTCGGCGACGGCATCGCCCAGGCCGACGCTGGCCCGAATGAATTCCGCACGCCGCCGCTCTGGGGCCTGCGCGCCAGCGCCCCGTATCTGCACGACGGTCGCGCCGCCAACGTGGATCAAGCCATCCGCGCCCATGACGGCGAAGGCACCGTCGCCGCCGGCCGCTACAAAGCGCTCTCGGTCACCGACCGCGCCGCGCTGCTCGAGTTTTTGAATTCCCTATAGGCTCCCCCTTCTCGCAACAACCCCGGCCAGCGCAGTCCCATGCTGGCCGGGGTTTTGCGTTTGCGAGGCCCGTCGCGATAGCGGTGGTTGCCGCTCATAGGACCGATGCGTCCCATGGGACCTATAGGTCTTATGGCAGCGCTACTAATTTCTGCCAAATTTTTAGCATTTTCCCGCAAAATCCGTCTCCTGGCCGTCGTATTTTCGCCATCACATCGCACTCGCGTTACGGCAAAACCCATTTTATTATTCACGCTCCATGAAAGTCCGCCTGTTTCTTGCCATCTGCCTTGGCGCGATGCCCCTTCTCGCGCAGCAGACCACGCAACGTACTGGTCCCACCGTGCCCGTCGCCACGCCCGTGCGACCGGCCGTCCAGGCCACACCGGCAGCGCCCAAGGCGGCCTCGTCCAAGGGGAAGACGGTCGCCGTCGCCACCCCGATCCAGGCGCCCGTCGCCACACCGGTGGCGGCTCCGGCGGTTCCCGCAGCCCCGGCGACCACCTCCCTGCAGCCTTCGGAATCCGCTGACACCCCGGCTTCGCGTCCCATCGGCGCGCCGAAGGCCATCATTCCCGCGCCCGCGACCGACCTGCAAATCCAGCCGAGCTGGGAAACGCAAAAGCTCGCGCGCACCTACGTGTTCGCCATTCCCGCCCCTCGCGGCCAGATCGTGGATCGCAATGGGGTCCCGCTCGCGCAAAACCGCATGAGCTACAATCTCGCGGTCCAGTTTCCCACGCCCTCTCAATTCACCGACGCCGAGGCGATGCGCTACGTCTCGGAGCAGATCAACCTCGCGCGCACCATTCTCAAGCGCGACATCTCCATCGACCCCGATCGCGCGCTGAAGCACTACAAGAACCGGCCGATCATGCCGCTCATCGTGGCCATCGATCTGAAGCAGCCAGAGGTGGACACCATCACGCGGCAAAACGCTCCCGGCCTCGGCCTGCAGGCCACGTATCTGCGCGTCTATCCGCAGGGCACCGTCGCCGGCCACATCGTCGGCTACGTCGGCCGCGTGGGCCTGTACTCCGTCGGGCAAATTGAAAACAACGAGCCCCTCTGGCCCGGCTACGAAGGCCGCTCGGGCATCGAGAAGAGCTTCGACGAACAACTCACCGGCCGCCCTGGCGTGATGAATGTAACCTTCGACGCCGAAGGCAAAAAGTCTTCGGAGAAAGTCATCGTCCCACCTACGCCGGGCCAAACGGTGGTGCTCTCGCTCGACCTCAAGCTCCAGCGCCTGTGCGAAAATTCGGTCATCGCCTCGAAGCAGCCTGGCGCCATGGTGCTGAACGATTGCAACACCGGCGAAATCCTCGCGCTGGCGAGCATCCCGAGCTTCGACCCGAACGACTTCATCCCCTTCATCAGCGACTCCGAATATGCCCGGCTGCGCGATGATGATCGGCATCCCCTCCTGCCGCGCGCTTACGGCTCCGCCTATCCGCCCGGCTCCACGTTCAAGGTCGTCACGGGCCTCGGCTGCATGAATGAAGGCAAAGTGGATCCGGAGGATGAATTCAGCGGTCCCGCCGCCATGCAAATCGGCGGCACCACCTTCCACAACTGGAAGAAGACGGACTCCGGCATGCTCAATTTCGACCGGGCCCTCACGCAGTCCTGCAACACCTACTTTTACCAGATGGGCCTCAAGTCCGGCTACCAGCCCATCATCAGCTACGCGCAGCGCCTCGGCCTCGGCGCGAAGACGGGCATCCTCATCGCCGGCGAGGAAGAGGGCAACCTCATGACGCCCGAGTACATGTGGAAGACTTACAAGCGGAAGATCATGCCCGGCGACATCGCCAACATGAGCATCGGCCAGGGCGACACGCTCGTCACGCCGCTGCAGCTCGCCTGTGTGATGGGCAATGTGGGCAATGGCGGCATGTGCCTCCGTCCCCGCCTCGTCCTGCAGCTCCAGGGCGTCGATGACAAAATCACGACCGGCTACGACATCGCGGTGCGCGAACAGATCGACATCGAGAAGAACGTGATGAAGGCCATCCGCAACGGCATGATCAACGTCGTCAATGGCGCGGGTGGTACCGCCCACGTGGCCGCGATGGATAAAGTCAAAGTCGCCGGCAAAACTGGCACCGCCCAGTGGGGCACGGGCCACAAGGAAAAAGTGGCCGCGTGGTTTGCCGGCTATGCGCCGGCTGAAAAGCCGAAGTATTCCTTCGCCGTTGTCTACGAGGGCAAGGAGCGCGCCAACGAAGTGCACGGCGGCACTTTCGCCGCGCCCGTCGCCGCCCGCGTACTCAAGGAAATCCTCAAGCCCGAGCCCGAGGAAAAGGACAAGAAGAAGGGCGCGACCAAGAAGAAGAAGCACGACGACGACGACGACATGGATTCCGACGACGCGCCTGTCCGCCCCAAGATCATCGACGATGAGAAGGACGGCGACTAGAGCGCCAGTATTCAGTGTTCCGTATCCAGTATTCAGTTACTGCCTCCGATACGCGCTGACTCACTGAATACGGCACACTGAATACTGAATACTTGATCCCCAATGCGCGCTCACCTCACGACCTCTCTGCTCGTCGCCCTGGCCCTGGCCGCCCATGCGCAGCGCCCGGCGCAGCAGCGTCCGGCGCGCACGCCGGATCGCAGCCGGCCGGTTTCCGATGAGCCAACCGAGGCGCATCCGCGTCTCGGTCCGCCGAAGCGCCTCCTCGCTGCACCGTACAAATGGCAGATGCCCTCCGGCACGTGGACGCCCGAGGCCGATACCGGAAAGGTAAAGTGCACGTCCGATGGCACGCTCGCCGAGTACGCGGCCTCCAGTGGCGTGGCGCTCACCGGACATTGGGTGATGCTCAACGCCAGCCTCGAAGGCGCCGACGCCAAGGCCGGCCTGTGGTTTGCCGGCGTGCGCGATGCGAAAGGCGAAGTGCTCCGTCTCGCCTTCGACGCCGCCGGCGGCAGCCTCGTGGGCAGCCGCGGCCAGACCATCGCCGCCCTGCCCGAGGGCGCCTTCGCCAAGCCGCTCGAAATCGTGCTCAATTTCGCCGCGGACAAAGTGACCGTGCACCATGCCGGCCAGCAACTCGCCGAGGTCGCGATCACGTTCGATGAGCCGCAGTCCACGCCCAGCCTTTTCGTCGAGCGCGGCACCGTGACCTTCAACGACCTGCTCCTCTCCGGCGATCCCGCGCCGGTCTCGGACAATCCGCGTATCGCCCAGCGACCCGCACCGGCCAATTCCGCGCCGCTGGCCATCCCGCTCACTCCGCCGGCCCAGCCCGCCAATAATCCGCGACCCGCCGCGGAGCCGGCGCCCGCACCGATCGCGGCGGCCGCGCCCGCCTGGACCTTCGATTTCCTGCCGGATAAAATGGTCACGCTCAAGAGCGGCTGGAACGACTACTTCGGCGTGCATTTCGAGACCGCGCCCGGTCCGTGGAAAATGGTGCGCCAGTTTGACGGCCCCGAGTTTGGCATTCCCTCCACGGACAAACACACGGGCGATGTGAAACAATATCCCGGCCCCTTCGCCGAGGTGCCCGTGAATATTTCCCTCGCCGACTTCCGTGATTGGCGCCGCAAGGACGCCAAGGGCCTCGATGAAAATCTTGCCGCCGTCACGAAGGACGAGCGCCAGGGCCTCTTCATTCTGCCGTGGACCGGCCCCATCCGCAAAGTGGAGCAGGACGCCATCTACGCCCTGATGAAAGTCACCTACGGCGCGAATCCCGCCGCCGAGGACCATCTCTTTTTCCAGCTGGGTGATGGCCTGAACGACGGCCACTATGGCACCGCGGTCGCGTCCACGCGCCATATCGCCTCGCAGCCCAGCAACGGCACGCGCCTCGCGCGCGGCGCCAATACGCAGAACGACCTCGTCGATTGCGCCGAGAAATATCTCGCCCCCGCCATCGAGGCCATCCGCGCCGCCTCCACCGAGATCTACAAGGACCCGCGCCATATTCCGATTGTGGCGGGCAGCTGCGCCTCCGCCGGCGAACCCGAGTGCCGCGCCTGGTACGGCCAGCTCTTCGACCGCGAGCTTGAGGGCTCCGTGGCCACCTCGCTGAAAGGCCGCAAGCTCGCCTCGCTCGTCGATTATCTCGCCGTCGACTATCCTTTCGCGAATACGGAGAACGACGCGGCGCTGCAGGAACTCTGGGACCGCTTCTGCGCTCCCGTGCAGCCCGCTCCGGCCGCCGGCCAAAATCGGCTCGACGACAAGACCACGCGCCCGCGCGGACTCTGGGTCACGGAGGAATACGGCATCGGCGCCTACGGCTCCGCCACCATGGCCGCGCGCGCCGCGCGTTTCCTCGCCTGGACCGCGCGCAATGATCTCGATGCCCAGCAGACCCGCTTGATCTGGAATTTTCCGCCCCGCACCCGTGGCGCGGAGGACGCACTCGCCGCCGCGCGCGCCCTCGGCGAAGCCTTTGGCGCCGGCCCGCTCCGCATCGCCACGCAGGATTTCGGCGATGGCCGCCTGCACCGCATTCTCGCCGGCGAAAGCCGGATGTTCCTCGTCTACCAGCCCTCCACCGTCCGCCGCGGCCGCCGCCCCACGCCCATCGGTGACGTCGCTTTGAACGTTCCCGAAGCCCAGGCCGGCAAAGCTTGGGTTGGCCACATCTTCCTCGATACCGGCCGCCGCGGCCTCGTCGACAATGCTGCCGCCCTCCCCGTCCGCCGCGACGGCAACCGCCTCGTCGTCTCCCTCACCACCAATTCCCAGGAACCCTGGTCCCTCCTGCTGGAGACGCCGTAGCGGCCCCAAGGTAGCTGCAGCCAGATTCGAGCGGAGCGAGAAAGACTGCCGAAGGCCGCCCGCAGGGTGCGAGCGGATTCGAGCATCAACGCTGCGGGCTGATCTTTAGGGCTCAAAATTCGACTGAAGCGCCTCTGAGCGGAATGCATGAACGTAGCCGTGACCGGAAGGTCGCGGATAACGCCCCGATTCCAGAGCGGTTTAAAAGAAGCTGGAGCCGCTCCCTGCGACCTTCCGGTCGCAGCTACATTGCCCCCCGCCTTATTCCGGAATCCTGACCGTATACTCCCCTACTCCTGCTTCGTCGCCGCGTTCAGCTTCTCCTGCACGGCAGCCGCCGGCGTCGCCGCGCCCTCAATCCCATCCACCGTCTTGTTGTATCCGAGGTGCATCGCCACCACGACGCCGAACTCATCCACCACCGGCGCCCCGCTGCACGCCCGTAAATTCAGTGTCCCGTCGTCCAGCCGATAGCGCACCATCTTCGGTGTCGCCTCGATGATCTTGGCCGGATACAGCCGCGCCTCCGCTCGGTCGAAGAGCCGCGTGAGCACGTACACCTTGTCGCCGACCTTCGCCGGCACCGTTGCGAGCCGCAGCGCCGCCTTCGCCCGCACATCCGGCACACGGAACAACGTCACATCCGCCTCGCCCCCCTTGTCGTCCACCGCACGCGCGTCCTCCACATTCAGCGCCGGCTGCGCCACCACCACCGTGCTCCCATTTCCCATGCACAGTCCCGCCAGCGCCTTCACCTCGGTGGGGATTTCCCGCGCCGACAACGCCACCCGCATTCCGCCCGGCGGGCCAAACACATGGAACGCCGTCGCCGCAAACCGCTGCTCGCCCGATTCAAAGATAAATGCAAACCCCGCGCTAATCGGCGGCTGCTGCTCGAAAATGTACGTCGGCATCAGCAGCGCGTTGCGATCCACCTTCGGTTCCGCCAGCGCGGAGACCACCAGCAGCAAAAATAGGGCGAGGGATTTCATCCGTGGCCACCTCTCCACAATCCGACCAGAAATGCACGCCTCATCTCCCCAGCGTTGTCGTGTTTGCGTGAGCGCCAAAGGCGCGATTCATCCCAGCTCAGGGCGAAGCCCCAAGAAATCCATTCCCCAATGGCCAGAGGGCGGAAAGCCCGATTCATCCCCTACTCCCCCGTCGCAATCACTTCATTCGTCGCCTTCGCGAGCTGCCGCAGCTTCTTCACTGCTTCCGCCGTTGGCGGCTGATGATCGTCCTTCACCGCCAGCTCCCGCGCCGCGCGCAAGTTCGCGTCCAACGTCTCCCAGAGCTTTGTCTTTTTCAGCCGCGGATTCAGCGTGCTTACGCGGTCGATGAAATAGTCCAGCACCGCCGGCTGCACCAGCAACGCCGCCCGCTGCGGCGTGTAATCCTGGTCCACGATGTTCGACGCAATCTCCAGCCCGCGCCACCATCCACCCAGCGCCACGAGATGCGCAATCTCCTCGTCCTTCAGCGCCATCATCCCACCCTCCACGTCGCGCTGCGCTCCAATCAACTCCGCCCGTACCCCGGTCCAATCCTTGCTCGCCGCGCGGTCCAAAATTCCTTTGCTATGCCGCGTCACGTGGTCGCCCACGCCCAGTCCTTTGGCATGCTGCAAGAGCGCCCGGCCAATCGGCTCCATCCCGCTTCCCTTTTCCGCCGCCACCGCCAAAAAGCCGTCGGCAATAATCCCGCCCGTCGTCAGCGCCAGCCGCGCGCGGTCGCCTGGATTCCCCTCCGGCATCGGCCGCGACACCTTGTCGTACGGAACTGGTCGCAACTCCCGCAACGCCGCCAGCATCGTCTCGATGCTCGGCGTCGTATACGCATTCACCCCCAGTTCCTCACGCACGTGATCCTGCGCCGCCTCCTTGTTGATCTTCACCACCTTTTTCTCCGCATCCTTGTCCGCCGCCCACACTCCCACAGCCGGCAAAAGCAGCGCGCAGATCCACAGTCTGCAATTGGCGGCGGCGGTTATCATCCCCGCACTATGCAAAATCCCCGGACCAAAGGCAAACGCGACAGCGCTTCAAGTATTCAGTGTTCAGTATCCAGTATTCAGTGGCGCCACGTAACTTTGAGAGCGCGCCGAAGAAGGGAAGCGCCGTCAGTTTGGAGTTCCGCCTTTAGGCGGCGGGCGCGTGTTTTCACGAGCGTGCTTTCGAATAGGAGCGCCGGCACCGGCACCATATTCGCACCGGCGCTTACATTCGTTGTTGCGCCGGTGTAGACACACGCTCGCCGCCTAAAGGCGGAACTCCGAACTGATCGCTCGATGCCCGGCCGTGCACTGAATATTTTCCCTACGCCAGCAGCCCCTTCACCACGCTCCCATGGATATCCGTGAGCCGGAAATCGCGGCCTTGGAATCGGTACGTCAGCCGCTCGTGATCGATCCCGAGAGTCCGCAGCAGCGTCGCGTTCAGATCGTGGATGTGCACCGGATTCGCCGTGATGTTATAGCAGTAGTCATCCGTCTCGCCCCACGTGAGACCCGGCTTGATGCCGCCACCCGCCATCCACATGGAAAAGCAGCGCCCGTGGTGATCGCGCCCAAAGCCCGGACTTTTGATATCCCCCTGCGTGTACGCCGTGCGGCCAAATTCACCGCCCCAAATCACCAGCGTCTCGTCGAGCAGACCGCGCTGCTTGAGGTCCGACACCAGCGCCGCGCTCGCCTGATCCACGTCATGGCATTGCTTCGGCAACTGATCACGAATCGCCCCGTGCTGATCCCATCCGCGATGATACAGTTGCACAAAGCGCACGCCGCGCTCCACGAGCCGCCGCGCGAGCAGGCAGTTCGCCGCATACGTCCCCGGCTTGCGCGACTCCTCGCCATAGCTCTCAAATGTCGACGCCGGCTCCTTCGAAAGATCCATCAGCTCCGGCACGCTCGCCTGCATCTTGTAGGCCATCTCGTAGGAGCCGATGCGCGTCTCGATTTCCGGGTCGCCGAGCTCATTCACCCGGAGCTGGTTCAGCGAGCGCAGGGTATCGAGCTGCTCGCGCCGCGCCTCGGTACTCAGTCCCGACGGATTGCTCAAATACAGCACCGGATCGCCCTGCGACCGAAACTTCACCCCTTGATAGCTGCTCGGCAAAAACCCGCTGCCCCACAGCCGCGAAAACAGCGGCTGGTCCGTTTTATTCCCGCTCCCCTGCGAGATGAGCACGATGAACGCCGGCAGATTATCGCACTCGCTGCCCAATCCATAGCTGAGCCACGAGCCAAAACACGGGCGCCCCGGCTGCTGCGAACCCGTCTGGATAAACGTAATCGCCGGGTCGTGGTTGATGGCCTCGGTGTTCACACTTTTCACCACGCAGATGTCGTCGGCGATCTTCCCGATATTGGGCAGCAGTTCGCTCAACCAAAGCCCGCTTTTGCCGTGCTGCTGCCATTTCCATTGGCTCGGCGCGATGGGGAAGGACTTCTGGCCCGAGGTCATCCCCGTAATTCGCTGACCATTGCGAATTTCCGCGGGAAGCTCCTTTCCCTCGTGCATCTGCATTGCGGGTTTATAGTCGAACAGGTCGATATGCGACGGTCCGCCGGACTGATGCAGGTAGATGACGTGCTTGGCTTTGGCCGGGAAATGCGGTTTCCCCAGCATCCCCTGGCTCGCCCCGGCGGCGAACAGGCGCGGATTCAATAGCGAACCGAGGGCCGCTAGGCCTAGACCGGCCGCCGTTTTCCCAAAAAACTGCCGGCGAGTGTGAAAGAGAGAATCCATAGCTGGGTGATACCCCATCCTCCCGAGTATTAGCCAAACCCGCAATAGGTGTTTTTACGCGGTCTAAGCTGGCCTCTATCCTGCTCTCTTATTTCCGAATGTCGTTAGCGCCAGCCAATCTAAAGCCGAGGGAGGCAGATATGCCCGACTTCACGATTCCCCAGCCGATGGCCCAGTCCTGCTGGGCGGCGGTGAGCTTTGTTTTTGAGGATGCCCCCTGGTGCGACTGGATTTACCGGGAATTCGATGGTTCCCGCGTTCCGCGGCCTCTGGCGGGACGCCCCAGCCGCCATGGCGTCCCCTACCCCGACCGCATCTCGGTTTCGCCGGACCCCGCTGATCCGCTCCAACTTGAGGGCTATGCGGATACGCTGCGCACGGCCCAGCACCTCGTCATCGTGGTCTCGCCCAACTCTTTCCACGATGAGTCGGCGGCGGAGCACATTCGCCTTTTTCGCGCGGCCGGGGGGGAGGAGCGCATCGTGGCCCTCATTGTCAAAGGAGACCCCGCGTCGCCTTCCGCCGAGCCCGGCTCCGCGGCGGACGCGTCCTGGATGCCGCAATGGCTCGCATATCGCTTTGTCAATAATGCCTTCGAACCCGCGCCGCCCTGCGAGCCGCTGGTCATCGATGCCCGCCTCGGCGTCTCCAGCCTGGCCGAAGTGCGCGCCAAACTCTGCGCGGCGCTGCTCGAAGTGACCGTCCCGCAACTCGGCGAACTCGGCGTCGGCGTGCGCTACACGGCCGCGGATCTGGCCCCGCATCCCCATACCTCGCCGGTCATTGTCCAGATGCCGGAGCCGCCGAAGACGCCGCTGCCGACGCTCTCGGTCCTGGCCTCGGTGGAAGGCACGCCGGTCCGCAGGCATTCGCCCTGGCCCATCGTTCTTTGTTCCATCGCCAGCGTGGCCGCGCTGGCCTTCCTCGCCTTCTGGCCCACGCGCAATGCGGACACCGGCTCCAAGGCCGTCGTGAGCATCCCGCTCAGCGCGCCAGAACCGCAGGAGATCAAGATTCCACCGGCTACCCAGATGCACGACGCGGCGCCCCTCGTGGCGGTCGTTCCGGTGCGCGATCCCGCTCTCGTCCAAATTTCCGCGGACAACGCCGCCGCGAACAAAACGAGCCCGCCGCCGGCGCCAAAGTCGAACAACGGGCCCACCGCCGTCTCAGTCGCCCGGGTCGCTGGTTCGCCTGGCTCCGTGCAGCCGGAACTGCCCGCCATCGCCGCGCCGCAGGTCACCGCTTCGCCGGTGCAGGAAACCAAATCCGTTCCTGCTGCCGACGACGCGGCTCCAGTCAACCCAACGCCCACGAATGTTGCGGGCTTCGAGCAAGGCGTACCGGTGGTAATGACGCCCGAAGCGGAAGCGCTCGAGCGCAAGCGCTACGAACTCGCCAGCAAGCGGGACCGCCTGGTGCGCCTCGGCGAATCCCGCATCAACGGCGGCCAGGTCGAGGAAGGCATCGCCAGCTTCGAGCAGGCTCTCGAAACGGCGGACGAACTCGTGACGCGCACCAACGGTGGGCACGACGAAGTCATGGAGCTCGCTCTCCTCTATCGCCGGGTCGGCAATGTCGTTACGAACGTCAACTCCACCGCGGAAGGACGCAGCTTTTTCGCGCGCGGCCGCCGCACGCTCCAAGCCCTGCGTGCCAGCGGCAAGCTCCCCCGCGAAGCCGGCAAGATTCTCACCGACCTCGAAAATTTGGCGCGCGGCACGAAGGAGTGAGTGTTCCGTAGCGCGTTTCTAACATCGCCGCTGACTCCTGCCCCTCTCCCCTACGCCCCCTCCACCCACCTCCGCAAATGCCCCATGCAGATCCGGCTCGCGGGCTCGGCATGCGCGGAGAAACCGTACCCGGCCGGCAGGTGCTGCGTCGCCTCATCCAGCGGGACCACGCGCCAGTGTGTCTCCAGCGTCACCCACCCGTGATAGCCTCGCGCCTTCAGCGCCGACAACTGCCCCGGAAAATCAATGCCGCCCGTCCCGAGCTCCACGCAGGTGGGCGCGGGCCCGGTTCCGTTCCGCTTGGCGTCCTTGATGTGCACATGCGCCACGTGTTCGGCGATCAGCGGGTAGTCGTCGCGCACGGGATCATTCGTTCCTTCGAGATACACGCAATTGCAGGGATCCCACACCACGCCAAACTGCGGCGACGACGGCAGGTGCCGCCAAAACTCCGCCATCTCCGCGCCATTTCCCACCACGCAGCTCGCCTCGTTTTCGATCCCGATGCGGATGTTTGTTCCGCGCACCGCGTCGAGCAGCTTTGCGAAATGCGATGCGGCGCGAGCGAGGTCATCCTTGGTGGCTGGATGTGTCCGGCGCAGAAAGGCGAACACGCGGACCATGTCGGTCGACAGCACCTGCGCCGCCTCCACCGCCCGCTTGAACAAATCCACGTGGGCCGCGATCTCGGTCGCCGAATCCAAATCGCATTTGAAGACCGGCGAGGCGCATCCGGCGATGGCCAGACCCGCGTCGTGTGCCGCCGCGGCGATGCGCTGGAGATCCGCATTCGTCAGATCCTTAAACGCCCGCCCAAACAAGCTGCGCACCTCGATTCCCTCCAGCCGCTCTTCGCGGGCAAAGCGGATCACTTCCTCCAGCTCTTGGGAGACTTCATCGGTGAGAATGGCGAGACGGCACCAGGACATGGCCGGCAGCATTTCCATTCACCGCCCGCGATTCAACCCCGGACATTACGGACGATCCAAAAAGGCCGCAGCCCCTCGCGAGGCTGCGGCCATGATTGATTCGAATCGAGCAAAGCGGTTAGCTGATCGTCTCGAAATTCTTCACGAGGAACCCGTTGTCGATCACGGCAGGATTCACGGTGATCGTGTCGGCGCCGATGCCGCCATCGGCCTTGAAGGTGCTGAAGAAGTCCCCCGTGCCCACGATCGTCAGCGCATCCGTACCACCGCCGAGAGCGACGATGCCATTGAGATAGCCGGCGCCCGTGGCGGCGAGCGTCACAGTGTCGGTATCCACGCCGGTGGTGAGGTTCAGTTTCCACAGCGAGCTGAAGCTCGCGATGTTAATCACGTTGGCGCCATCGCGCGCGGCGATCTTTGCATCGGAGAAGAGCGTGAGATCCGCCCCGAGGTCGACCGTATCCACGCCGGTGCCGCCGCTGAAGCTGAGGCCGCCGGAGATGAGGCCCGAGTGGGCCGTGAACTCGTTCGTGCCATTACCGAGGTTCAGCGACAGACGGCCGTGGATGCCCGGGCCAGCCTGGCCGACCACCCCGAGGACCACGGTATCATGACCCGTGGTGCCGCTGATTTTCGCCACGCCAAGGATGTTCGCATCCGTGCCGATGGTCGTGAGGTTGTCGCCCGCGCCGAGGTTCAGGCTGAGCGCGCCGCGCACGAGGGCATCGCCGACAAAAACGTCCTCCGCTCCAGTAGCGCCGGAGACGGTGAGGTTGCCGCCGATCGCCGCCGCGGGGCTGCCGCTCACGCCACCAACTTGGAACGACGTGTCGCCCGTCTTGGCCGTGAGCGTGGCATTGCCGATGATGAGGCCTTCGACGATGAAGTCGCTGGCGCCGACGGCCGAGACGGAGCCCGCCTTGGCCGTTTCGCCCAAGTGGAACGTGCCGCCGACCGAGCTGTCGCTCAGCAGGCCGCGGATGTTCACCGCCTCGTCACCGCCGACGACCACGTCGTTGGCGCCTTTGCCCACGATGGACACGTTGCCGCGGATTTCGCCGCCGTGGATGTCCACTGCGTCGTCGCCGAGGCCGGTGTTGATCGCAATGTTGCCCGCGACCGTGTAGCCGGGGTCGAGCAGGATGGAGAGATGATCGTTGCCCGCGCTCAGCGTGGCTTGGATCGAGCGGACGAGCCCGTGGAAGTCCGCGGTGTCCTCGAGGTCGTCGTCGCCGGTGGCGTCGGACACCAGGAGCGATCCATCGGATAGAAGCTCAATGGAAACGTCCACATCCGTGTGGCCCGTCTTCGGCGCAATTTTGAGCAGGCCGTTCGAGAGGCTGACGGTGATATCAGAAGCGTCGACGAAGACATCGGTGATGCCGAGGCCGGCAGGCGCGATGCGCGTTTCGAGCGACTCAATGCTGGAATAATGCATGGTGATAAAAGGTGTGGTGGCGCGGCCGGAGGTGCGCGGACGCCGGGTGGACGGCGCCCGCGCAGCGAAAGCCGCGGGGTCTTAGCGCACGCCCGTGAGGCGGAAGATCTTGAAGAAGACTTCCGTGTTATCGAAGTAGCCCGTAAAGTTCTGCGCGCCGCGGCCGAAGGCCGAGAGCGGAATATCCGAAGCGGTGTGAGCCGCCACGGCGTCGGCGATCTGGCCGGTCACGAAGAACCCGGTCGTCGCGTCGCGCGTCACCGCGCTGGCCGACGAGGCCGACTGGTTCACGATGGACGGCTGCTGCGAATCGACGAGCGGGGTCGCGTTGGTGAGCCAGTCTTCGTAGCGATCCGCATTCGCGCCGTAGCCGACAAGGAGCTTCTTATCGATGTCGGTGTTCACCGGGAAGCCGTCCGGCGCGATGGTGTAGGTCGGGAAGCCCGCCGCATCATACGTGCCGACGAAGCCGAGGCGCAGGCCCGCGGTATCGCCCGCGTCCACCGCTCCGTTGCCGTTCACGTCGGTGCCGGGGCCGCCGCCGAGGCGGGAGACGTGCACCGCATTGGTCACCGTGGAGGCACCGATGATCGCCGCCCCCGAGCACTCGTGGTCCGCGGTGATGATCACGAGCGTGTCTTTATGCGCGGCGGCGAAGTTCTTGGCCACGCCGATGGCGCGGTCGAACTCGATCGTCTCGAGGATCCAGCGCTCGGTATCCATGTTGTGCGCCTGCTTGTCGATGGACGCACCTTCGACCATGAGGACGAAGCCGTGCGAATCCTTGCTCAGCACCTCGAGGGCAGCGCTGGTCATTTCATCGAGCATCGGCTGGTCCGGGAAACCAAAGGTGGAGACCACCGAGGACGGCGAAGGATTGCGGCGGTTATCGATCTTGTCCTTCGACACGTTCATGTTCGACAGCGAGAAGAGGCCCAGCAGCTTCGTCGCGGTCGACGCGTTGGAGGCCAGCGTGGTGGCGTCCGGCGCGTAGGTGAAACCAGCGGTCACGAAGTCGGCGATGAGGTCGCGGTCCTGGTTCAGGCTGCCCGCGGTGGGCAGGTTCCAGGCGGATACGAGGTCGGCCGGCAGGACGTAGTCGGTCGCGTTCGCGCGGGCGCTGCCATTGCCCGGGACATTCTTCGGCAGGAACCATTTGCGGCCACCGCCCATGAGCACCTTGAGGTTGGCGGTCACCGTCGCCTCGTCGAGATACTGATCGCAGATGCCCGTGCCGGCGCCGCGATTGGAGGTGTGCGTGCCGAAGGCGCCGGGCGTGGCGTCAAACACGTCGGCCGTCGTCACGATACCGAGCGCCTTGCCGCGTTTGCGGGCGAGAAATTCGCCGATGAGTTCCACACGCGGATTATCAAAGGCGTCCGTCGTGTCGTCCGGGAAAACGCCCTGCTGGTTGTTGTTCGACTTGTTGCCGGTGGAGTAGCACGCGGCGCCCGGGGACGAATCGGTGATGATGGAGTTCAGCGAAGACGTCTCGACCATGCCCGTGTAGGGGAAGGTGTCCATGTTCAGCGGTTCGTTGGCTTTGCCCATTTGCACGCCCTTCGACATGATGCGGGCCGCCGTGCGGTGCGGGGCGCCCATGCCGTCGCCGATCATGATGATCACGTTCTTCAGGCTGCCGGCACCCGGGATACGGACGATCTCGAAATTGCCGGTCGCGCTCACCGTGGCGGCATCGCTCTGCGTGGCGGTCGCCGTCAGCGTGTGAATACCGGGGGTGAGCAGGGAGTAGGCGCGCTTGGAGGCCACCGCGCTGCCCGCGGGCAGCGTGGCCACGAGGCCCGCGGTGGTCAGCGTCACCGCGCCGGGGACGTTCACGCCATCCACCTGGAAGGTCACGCCGGTGATGGTCTGGCCGGCGTCCGCTTTCACGGAGCACTGCAGATCGAAGCGCTGCCCGGGCAGGAAGCGGGCGATGATCGGCGGATTCGGGTCGCCGAGGCTGAAGAGCGCGCTGGGCGGGGTGAGGCGGGTGATGGCCGGGGCGGCCTCCACGCGCGTGGTGAGCGCGGAGACGGCGCTAAGGCCGGCGGCGGCGAGCAGGATGGTGTGTTTCATGATTGGGTGGTGGCGCTAATGGTTCGGATTATTGGTGTTCTGGCGGTGTTACTTCGGACAAATTTGGGAATCCGCATCGGGACGGATGGGGCCATGGGGCCGATGGGATTCGCTGGGGAAGGCAGCCTGGAGTTAGCGGGGCGCACCCGCGATGGCGGGTGCGCCCAGCACCCGCGGCGCCGGGACAAAGTTCTGCGGCGACGGAACGGCAGCGCCCTGCTGATTAGTGGGATGCACCCCCAGCCGTGGCGGCGAGGCGCTGAATGTTTTCCTCGCGCTCCACCTTGACGTGAACATACGAGGTGCGGCCATCCGCTTCCTCCTTGGTGCCGAGAGTCAGGGTGCCGATGACGGCGAAAACGCCCGGCTGGTAGAAGACCGGCTCGCCGAACCGCGGGGCTACTTCCAGATACGCTACCTGCGGCGGGAGATCGTCGCACAGGCCATAGTGACCGAGGCTCACCGTGGTGGGCACCGGCGCCAGCATGATGCGGCCCGGCACCACATGCTTCATCCATGCCGGCTGCATGGCCGCACGGCAGGCGGCCGCGGGCGACAGCACCGTTGGGGGAGGCGTCTGCGGGCAGGAACAAGTGCTCCAGTCTTCAAAGACAAAGAAGCCGCTCAGGCGCACTTTCCTGCCATTCAAGCCAAGGAGCTTTTCCGAAGGCTCCAGCCCCTTCGGGCCGACCGGCATCTTATAGAAATCGGCGAACTTCAGTTCCTCGACGCCCGCGGGCAGCGGGGGTAGTTCGGCAGCCATGCCCGCCTGCGCGCTAATCGGCAGGCGCGAAACGCTGGCCCGCATCGGACGAGTGACCCCCACGGGAATGCGTCGGGACGGGGTAGCGGCGGGTGGCTCCGCAAGAGCCGGGAGTGCAAAGAGCGCCGCACTGCACAGTGCGAGGTGGCGAGAAGTCATGCGGCTCGCGTTCTCGCGTCGCAATATTCCATTCGCGAGACGCTGCGCGCACACCGGCGTGACGAATACGGAAACTACCACGCTCGGAAGTGTTGCAAATTTGAAATGCAGGTTTCGGTATGATGAACATGCCTTTCGGGACAGAGACGGATGGGGATCGTTCGGAAGGTGGGCGGCGGGGTCCTGGGTCACCTGCGGTTTAAACTCCCGAATGGAGTCGGAAGCCACATTGGGCGGCCGCCGCTTGAATTATTTTACCTGCCGCGGTGCGTGCGCTTGTCCGCGAACTCCCGGTCACGGCTACAGACGCCGCCGCGACACATGTTCATCTCCGCACAAATAATCACGCCCGTGTGTTTGGGTTCTCAGCAAGAATGACAATTCAGAAGATGCTGCCGCGCCACTGTGAATTCGAACGGCCTACTTCTTCTTCCTCGCGCGGCGCTTCGTGAGCCAGCCGAGGCTGGTGAAGAGCTCGAACCACTTCCGGATGAGGCCGGCGGCCTCATTGGGATCGCTGGGACCGGCGCTCATGGCCACCTCGCAGGCGGTTTCGAGCGACTCGCCGGCGCGCAGCGCCTGAAGCAGGTGGAAGGCGAGCGCGTCGATGCGGCGATAATAGACCGCGTAGTCCTGCCGGTGCACGGCGAGGTAAAGGGGCTGACGCAGCGGACGGGCGGACAGGCGCGGAGCGCGCGTTGCTTTGCGCTGGCCGCCGACGGCATTGCTCACCGCGGAGGCCTCGTTGCGCCGCTTCAGTTTCAGCAGCAGCCGATCCGTGGGATAGCGCAGTTCCAGCAATTGCACATACGGCTGCACGCCCAGGCACAGCGTGGAGGGATCGGACATCGCGAGCTGCTGCGGGTCGATGCGCTCATCTTCCGCATCATCGTAGGCCGCGGTGACGGCCCATTCCGTGCGAGCGATATCGAGCGCCAAGTCTGTGTAGGGGGCGAGGAATTCCGGGTGCTCCTCCAAAAAGCCGGGGAGACGCGAGCCAAGATTGCGCAGGTTCCACGATTTCGAGGGACAAGCTTCCAGATAATCGGTGGTGAGCCGATCGAAGAGGCGCTGGCCGACCACGGCACGCACCCCGGGAAAATCCTCCGCAAACAAAGCCACCAGCCGCCACCAGTACTGCTGGTTATAAATCTCCAGCCGCTCGAAGGAGTTCAGCCGGGAATTGGGTGAAATGATACGGTTCGCCAAGTCGGCCCCGGTCTCCTGCATGCGCTGGCCGGTCTGCATGGGACGCCGGATCGTGTCCAGCATAAGGCGCTGCGTCTCGGCGAGATTGGGCAGGGTTTTCTTCGCCCGTCCGTTGGCCGGTGTGGGCTGTTTTTTGCCGGGCTTAGGCTGCGCGGACTTTGGCATCGGGCAAATATTTCGCGGCTTTCAGCGCTTCGTTGTGCACCTCGCGGAAGGACGGAATCCGGTCGTCCCATTCCAGGAGCGTGGCGGTGTGGCCGATGAGCTGCACGGCTTCCGCATAGAGCTCCCACACCGGGTCGCACACCGGGTGGTCGTGCGTATCGAGGATGATCTTTTCGTGCCGGGTGTGGCCGGCGATGTGAAATTGGGCCACCCGGTGGTGCGGGACATTCGCGAGATATTCGCGCGGATTGAAGCCGTGGTTTTGGGAGGAAACGTAAATATTATTGATGTCGAGCAGGATGCCGCAATCGGCGGCCTCGACCACTTCCGTGAGAAATTCCCACTCACTCATCTCGCTGGAGCGGAATTCCGCATAGCTGCTGAGATTTTCCACCGCGACGGGGATTTCCAGATAGTCCTGCACCTCGCGGATATTGCGGGCCGTGCTCTTCACGGCCTCCCACGTGTAGGGCATGGGGAGCAGATCGTGGCTGTAGGTGCCGTCCACACTGCCCCAGCAGAGGTGGTCGCTCAGCCACGGCGTATTGGTGCGCTTCACCAATTGCTTCAGCTTGCGGAGCTGCGGCTTGTTCGGCCGCTCGCTGTTGCCGAAATACATCGAGACGCCGTGCTGCACTACGCGGTAGCGCTCGAGGATGGCGTCCAGCACATGGAGGGGGCGCCCGCCGTCCACCATGTAATTTTCCGAGATGATCTCGAACCAGTCCACCCCCGGCTTCTTCTCCAGGATATGCTTATAGTGCGGAATCCGAAGACCGATGCCGATGCCGTAGTCCGTAAAGTTTGTATAGCGGGTCGCGGGCATAGAGTGAGACGGTGTGAAAAAAATTGCGCCCGCGGGCGGCACTAGGCCGCGCCGCGGGCGAAATGTAAGATGATCGGAGTCCAGACTCCCGCACCGGCGAACCGGGCGGGAGCCTGGGAGAAATTCCGATCGGAGAAACTACTTCTTCTCTTCGGTGCCGTGAGCGGGCTTGCCGTCTTTCACGGCGCAGCCACCTTTGCCCTTGCAGCTGTTCTTGCCAGCGCAGCCGGCGTCGCCGGTCTTGCAGCCGCCCTTGCCCTTGCAGGAGTTCTTGCCCTTGCAGGAGTGGTCGCCGTCCTTCTCGGCGGCGGCGTGTTCTTTCTTCTCCTTGGCGGCGGAGGCGCTGGTGACGGCGCCACCGCTGACGATGCCCGCGAGAGCGGCGCAAGCGAGAAGGGCTTTGGCGGAACGAATGGTGATGCGTTTCATGTTTGTTGCTGTGGGTTAGTTGTGTTCTTTGATTTGTGCCCGGACGTAGTGCCGGACACGAGTTCGACGGATAATAAACGGATTTATTCCCGGCAAGTGCAGATAATTAAAAAATTGAAAAAGTTCGCCCCAAAGGATCGTATTCACAGGGGGTTGCAAACATCTTCGAGTTTCCCGTGCCCGCCATCACTGATTTTTTAACTCCGGAAGCCCTGCGAAAACTGGAAACGCTGGCCATTCGCTCCCGCTACGTCGCCGAGGGCGGACGCTCCGGCGCCCATAAGAGTCCCCTGAAGGGGCAGAGCGTGGAGTTCAACGACCGGCGGGCCTATGTGAAGGGGGACAACCTGCGGCACCTGGACTGGAAGGTCTTCGGACGGACGGAAAGGTATGTCGTTCGGCAGTTTGAAGAGGAAACCAGCCTGCGGGTGCACCTGGTCATTGATGCCAGTGCCTCCATGTCCTTTGCCGGGGGCGAGCGCATGACCAAGTATGCCTATGCCTGCCGCGTGGCGGCAGCGCTGGGATATATTGTGAGCAAACAGCAGGACAGCATTGGGCTGACGCTGTACGATAACACGGTGCGCGAGATGGTGCCGACCCGGTCCGGCCCGCGCCACCTGCGCCTGGTGGTGGACCGGTTGGCCGCCCATGAACCGCGCGAGGTAACGGATACCGGCAAGGCCCTGCATGCGCTGGCCGAAATGCTTTCCCGCCGCGGGTTGGTGGTGCTGATGACGGATTGTTTCGACAACCCGGACGCGGTTTTCAACGCGGTCGCGCATTTTCGGAAAAAGATGCACGACGTAATCCTGCTGCAGATTTTGGATCCGACGGAGCTGGAGTTAGACATCAACCGGCTGGCAGAGTTTATCGATCTGGAGACCGGAGAAAAACTGGAGCTGGACCCGACGCATGCGCGCAAGGCCTATAAGGAGGAGCTGCAGAAGTTCATCGATCAATGCCGGGAGAAGTGCCAGGTGATGAATGTGGATTATCGTCTCGTGAGCACCGCGGAGAGCTTCGAGGATTTCTTGCACCAGTACTTGAACGACCGGCGAAGGATGTCGCTGTAAGCGATTTTCGAGCACGTCATTCGAACGAGCCGCCAGGCTTTGGAGCGCCCCCTCTACTTCACCACGCGCAGGCGCAAATACTCCTGCGGGGATTCGCCGAACGGATGCAACGAGCGCCAGACGTAGATGGCGGTGCCATCGGCGTTGTGCGTTTCGCTGTCCAAGATCACATCAGTCGCAGCGCTCGACCAGGACACCGGATTGGTCAGATTCGTGGAGCGCTCAACGATGTAAGTGACATCGTCCGCCGCGAGGTTTCGGCGGAAGGTGATGTAGAGGAAGCTGCCATCGCCGGAGCCGGTGGGGAGCTGGGTGCCGGAGAGGGCGTATTGCACGAGATTGGTAATGCCGTTGTGATCGTCGTCAGCCGTGGGATCGCCCGAGAGCGTGGTGGAGTCACTCGTGCCGGGGTTGCCTTTCACCGCGACACTCGCGCGCCAGTTCAGTGGGTTGGCGTGATCGGGATTCGAAGCGGGATTGATGAGCACAAGGCTGTAGCCGCCACCGTCCGGGGACTCCGGCCAGGGCGCGTGATCGTTGTAGGAAAAGTCGCGGATGGTCTGGCCTTGGGCATCGAGGAGAATGATGTGGTCGCCGCTATTCGAGAGAAAATTCCCCGGCTGGTAGGAACCGAGAATCGTGAAGCCGCCGCCGTAACGCTGGGCGAAAGCGGCGGTATTGCCCACGACCAACGCGCGGGCGCCGGGGGCGAGGGTCACTGTGGGGAGCACGAGCGAGACACCCGCGGTGAACCGGCAATTCGCCAGCGTGATCGAATTCGTGGGGCTGATGTTTTGGAGTTCCAGATACTCGAAGGCTTCGGGATCCGAGAAACCGGCGCTGATCTCCGCGGCGCTCGGCGCGCCCGGATGATACATGATTTCCGAGATGACCAGGTTCGCCGCGGTCGCGGGCACCGCCGGCCCGGTGCCGGTGATGACCACGCTCGCCGTGCCGATTTGCGTGCCGGCGTAGTCGTACGCGTTGATGGTGATCGTGTTCGGCCCCGGAGCGATCGTTACGCTCGTCTGCCACGCGGTGGTGGTCGTCCAGTTCACCGTCAAAGGCACACTGGAACCGGCGAGCCGCATCTCCGCCACATCCACCCATGCCGTGCCGGAGACCGTAAACGTGGGTCCCGGCGCAGACTGCGCCGGCGTAGTGATGGAAAAGGGCACATTCGAGATCGCGGTGCTGAGCTGCGACAGTGCATAGGAGCGGCGCTGGTCCACATAGCTCATGGACCCCGTGAGGTCCTCGCTTCCGTTCCCGAAGTTGTTATAGTGTTGCGCCCACGGCGTGAGGTAGGTGCTCGAAAAGCTGGTCTGGCAGATCTCGTAAACGTGCTTCCAGTACGTGCGGAGGTTCGCAGCGTTGCCGGTCAGCTTTACGAGATCGGGATTGGGGAGCATGCTCGACGTGGCGCCATTGGAGAACGTGAAATCCATGTCGTAGGGGAAGAAGATCCATTTCCCATCCGCCGGCCGCCGATAGAGGTAAAAATTGTGCTGCACGTTGCCGCCTCCGTAGTTGTCGCCGATGCCAAACAGGGTCTCCATCGCAAAGCCGCGCAGCCATCCGTTCACGTCCATCAGGTTGTTGGTGTCCGTGTAATATTGCGCATCGTTCGTGCGGCCGAAGGCGATGAGAAACGTCATCAGCCGGCTATAGTCGTCGGCTTCCTCGAGATTCGAAATCTGCCAGTGCCAGCGATAGGCCTCCTTGTCCGAGCCAAGGCTGCCAACGCCGACCCCACTCACGTCGTCCGGCTCTGGATATTTCAAATTCTCCGGATTGCCCCGCGTGCGATTGACCGTATCACCCGTAGTCGTCACGGGAAAATAGATCAGCTCGTATTTAAAGAGATCCCCATCGCCGCCGGAAGCGTAAGCGGCATCGAGGTATTCGCCCGTCACGATGCGCTGGCGGCCGAAAATGGCCGGTCCGGTATGCACTGATTTGGGCGCAATCACCCGGATGAGATCGTCCTCGCTCCCCGGCAGCCCGCCGGAGCGCAGGATGGCGCGCTTGATCAAAATTTCCTTTTGCGAGGTCTGATTACCCGCGCCGCTGCGGTCGATGACCACGGAGTCCTCGATGCCCAATAGCAAATGGTCGCTGGGAAAGCGCACATTGAAACTCACGCGCACATCTTGATCCCGTCCGCGCTCGCTGCCGTGGAGATGGACGCCGCAATCGTAATACACCTCGCGCTCATTCCACACGACCGTGCAGGGCAGGCGATCGTTGCTCATCACATTCGTGAAGGTGTGCAGCGTGGTGATATCCGCATCCTTCATGACGATGCGGAGATTGTTGGGCGAGACGCCGTTTTGCGCAAGGCGCGCCGCTCCGTCGTCCCATTGGATCAGTGCGCGCGAGGAAGCGCCGCCCGGGGGCGCAAAACCTAAGACGCCGAGGCCGTCCGCCGCCTGCACGTAAAACTGCACCTTCGTACTGGCAGCCTGGCCGGGGATGGTGGCGGAGTATTTGCCGGAACCGAGACTGGTCATCGCCGCGGAAGTGAAACTGCCGCCATTCACGGAAGTGAAAAGCGAGACGGCGCCGAGCCCATCGGGGTCGCTGGCGGTCACGGTCACCGTCACCGCCTGGCCGGCGGCGGGGATGGCGGGCGTCTGCTGCAGGCCGCTGAACGTGGGGCCGAGGTTCGCGAGGTAGGTGCTGTTTTGCGCGCCGGGCGTGCCACCACCGGCCGCCACGGGCAGCACCGTGGTCTTTTGGATGCGCCCAAAGTAGAGCCGGGAATTGAGGAGATTCGAGCCGCTCACCCAGCGGGCGCGGAAACTCACGCGATACGTCAGCCCGCTGTTGATGGTCACCTCACTGCCGCCGGAAAAAAGCGTGGTCTCGACGTGGTTATGCATCGTCTCGGCGGCACCGGTCGCATCGACGCGGAGCACGTTGCCGGTGCCAAACGGATCGGCGATCACACTGGCACGGCTGTGCGTGCCGAGGAAGCGCCACTTCGAGGCGTCACCAAAGGAACCATTTTGGATCAGCTGCCGATTCGTGCCAGTCGGGCTTTCGATGACGCTGACGTCGTCGATCATCACGGAGCCCTCGTCGAGCAGTCCGAAGTCGAACTCATTCCACGCCGTGGGGTCGTTGCCGTTTCCCGGCGTCGCAGTGGTCTCGTAAGTGTACGTCTGCCACGAACCACGGTAGGCTTCGTTACTCGCGGCCCAAGCCTGCGGGCGGGTGAGGTCGGCGCGCGGGTCACGCAATTCGAGCGAAGATCCCCCACCCTTCGCGGCTTCGGGCCAGGGCGCGTCATTGCCAAAGGTCACCTCACTCGCCGGGTTTCCGGCCGCGTCGCAGAGCCGCAGCAGCTCGCCGCCCCGGGCGATGGTGCCATCGAAGTTGCCGATAATCTTGCTCGCGACCGCAGGCCATTTCGCCTGCAAGCCAGCAGCGTTGTTGGACACCACGAGATAACCGCCCGCGGGAATGGAAGTGCCGGCCGGAAATGTATAATCGATGCCGTCGGTAAACTTCCAACCGGCCAGCGACACGGCGGAGGCGCCACGATTGTAGAGTTCCACCCACTGTTCCGGATCCGCCGTGAACGGGCTCTGGCTCAGCGGCCGTGGGCGATACATGATCTCGTTGATCGCTACGCTGTTGGTGAGCGTAAAGTTATTGGCGGCGGTGCCAAAGCTCGCGCTGGCGGGAAAAAGCCAGCGGCCCGGATACTGCGACGACAGGCCCCGCAACTTGTTGGTCACCTGCCGGGCATCGAGCAGGCCGAGGCCATCGGCCTTAAACAAAAAGAGTTTGTCCCCACTCACCGGCGTAAAGCCAAGCTGGGCTGCATTCAGCACGAGTACGCCGCCGGCATTGAGCGTGCCCGAGAGCGTGTAGGAGCCGCCCGCGGAACTGCGCAAGGTGTAGCCCGCGAGATTGATCGCGGAGCCGCTTTGATTGGCCAGTTCCACTTGAAAGCCGGCGCCGCCCGCGCTGATTTCATTGAAGACCAGGCCGGCGACGGAATCGGCCGGCGTGGGCGGCAGTTCCGAAAGCGTCAGCGCGGCGCCAAAGAGCATATCCGGATCGCTGGCAAACGTCCGCACCCGCACGGCGAGCACATTGGTGCCGTGCAGCAGCGCGGTGTTGGGAATCGTGATGTCCGACGACAAATTCGCCGTCGCCGTGCCGGAGGTGGCCGGATCATTCTGCGTGTAGACCTGCTGGCCATTCAGCCAGACCGTGCAGCCGTCCTCCATCAGCAGCTTCAGCGTGACCGTGGTGCGGGACGGCGAACCGGTGAAGGTAAACGTATTGCGAAAGGCGTAGGTGGTGTTGGCTCCCAGCGAGGTGCGGAGCGTACCGGGGCTGGAGACGTTCAGCGGCGTCGCGGTGCCATTGGCGAGATTTGTCACTTGCGTGCTCGTCAGCGCTTTCGTCCACACGGCCACATCGTCGAGTTTACCCGCCCAGTACTCGCCCGTGGCGTCGCCGCCAAAAAACAGTGGCTGGGGATTGTTGTTGCCCGCGGTGATCGTCCGCGAACCACCGAACACGCCATTGCGATAGTAGGTCATCGTCACGCCGCTCTTCACCACCACGTGATGAATCCAGCCGCCGTTTTGCGCGATGTCATTGTAGTCGATCCCTTCCAGCGCGCCATTGCGATAAAACTCAAACTGGCTCGGCGTAAACTTGATGAACTCCAGTGGGCTCCAGTCCCCTCCCCCAGGCTTGTGGCGATTGCCCAGGATCACATTGGATCCGACAGGCTGCAGCGAGCTCGCCCAAAACGACCACGTGAAATCATTGGTCAGCGTCATCTGCGGGATGATGGCATTGCCCGCATTCACATACTGATTCGAGCCGTTGAACTGCAGCACCTGTGCGCCCGCTCCCCGGGTCGCATCGGCGGTCCATGTGGGCGAATTAAAGAGCGTGGCCGCAGTGCCACCCGGGGCGAGGTTGGCCGTGGTGGAGCCCGAGGTCTCATTCAGCGGCCAGTAGCCGAGCAGGCCATCGGTCCCCCCGCCCAGCACGGGCGCGCCCGAGTACAGGAGCGACTGCCCAGTCGACCAACTCGCGTCCGAAAACGCCGGCTGCTCCCAACCCGCGGCGGGGGTGCCCACAAAATATTTCCAGCTGGAATCGAGCGTCACGGGCGTGGTGACGGTCGGCCCCTGGCCATTCACGGCAAAGTTGGCGCGGCCGGGAGTGCCCCCGGAGTCCGCGCTCGCCGTCCAGCCCAAGGGACTCACCCCCGCGGATTCGCTATCCCGCCGTGCGAGCGTGGCGCCGGAGCCATCGGCCCCGGCCGGCCAGTCACCGCCATCGGAATAGGTAATGCTGTCCATCTCGCGCCCGCTGCGGTTCACCAGCGAGACTTTCTCCCCGCTGTTGGCGAGTGAGCCGGTCCAGGGTCCATAGGCACCCACACCGCTGAGCGAAGCCGCGCCCGGATTGGCCGCGACGACCAAATACGCATGGCCTTGGATCTTTACGCCGTCGGCAAAGGTGTAATCGATGCCGTCCGTGAACTTCCACCCGGATAAATCCACATCCACGCCAGAAAGGCTGTGCAGTTCGATCCACTCGGTATCGCCAGTGACGGGATGGTAGTGAACTTCGTTGATGACTACGGCGGCATCCGTTGCCCAGGCATGGGACGACAGGACCATCGCCATCCAAATGGAGAGGAGCGCGGCGCGGATCATTACGAAGGCAAGACAGGCCGCATCACGACGGGAGCGATCTGCGGGAGACGGGTTTCGGAGAGGGAGTTACGCACGATGCAGGCAGCATGCGTCATTGTCGTCAAAATGCCACAGAATGTTTCATTGCGGCTGTGCAAGGAATGCCGCCGTGCTCCTGTTATTTCTCCGTCTCTTAGGCGACTACCCCAACACCTTTAGCGCAACGTCCACTTCCTCCTCCGTGTTGTAGAAATGCGGGCTGAAGCGGATATAATCGCGGCCTTCGCGGTCGTGGCGGAGGGAGGAGGTGACGCCGGCTTGCTCGAGTTTGCCGTAGAGCTCGGTGGAACTCTTTTGCGGGTGGCGGAAGGTGGTGATGCCGGAGGCGTTCACTCCCTCGGAGGGCCCGAGGATTTCAAAGCCCCGGGCACGCAATCCCTGCACGAGATGCGCCTTCAGCTCCAGCAACCGGGCGCCGATGCGATCCATCCCGTGGGCGAGAAAGAGCTCCACGGCGGCCTTCATCCCGTAGATGCCGACGATGTTGAGCACGCCCGGCTCATAGCGCTGGGCGGTGGGCATGAACTTGATTTCCGGCTGCGTGATGAATTGCGGGCTGTAGACGTTCCACGCGCCGAGGAGCGTGGGCCGGCACAGCTCGAAATGCTTCTGCTTCACATAGACGATGCCGATGGCCACGGGGCCGAGCATCCATTTATGGGCGTCGACGCTGAGGAAATCGACGTGCTCGACGTTGATGGGAAAAGCGCCGCACGTCTGGATGGCGTCGACGCTGAACAGGATTCCGCGGTCGTGCAGCATCTGGCCGATCTTCTCCACCTCGATGCGAAAGCCGGTGAAGAAATGCGCGCTCGCGAGCGCGACCAGCCGGGTGCGGGGCGTGAGCGCGGCCTCCACGAGCTCGGGCGTAATCGCGCCGGGCTGCTCCGGCTGCAGATACTTCACCACGGCGCCGCGCCGCTCCTGCTCCAGCCAGGGATACACGTTCGCCGGGTAATCCCCCGCATAGCACAGGATCTCATCGCCGCTTTCCCACGGGATGCCGTTGGCGAAGAGCGAAAGACCGAGCGAGGTGGGGCCGAGGAGCGCGATTTCCTCCGGCTTGCCGCCAATCAATTGCGCGCACACCCGGCGCGTTTCTTTAAAATCGCGGAGCGTCTGCGCGAACTCCTGCGGCCCGACGGCGCCAAGGCGGACCTGCTCGTGCATGGCCTCCGCGACACAGGCGGGAAAGGGCGTGACGGCGGCGTGGGCAAAGAAGCGCAGGTTGCGGGTGACCGGAAACAGCCGTTGGCGTTCGGCTTCGTCAGGAAACAAATTCATCGACGCAACTTTTCCAACAACGGCCGCACGACGCAAGGCGGCACGAGCGCGGTGACGTCGCCGCCGAGCGCGGCCACTTCCTTGACGAGGCGCGAGCTGACATAGCTGTAGTCTTCGCGCGGCATGAGGAAGAGCGTTTCGATCTCCGGCGCAAGCCGGCGGTTCATGAGGGCCATTTGGAATTCGAATTCGAAATCGCTCACGGCGCGCAGTCCGCGGATGAGGGCCACCGCACCCTGCGCCCGGGCGAAGTCGACGAGCAGTCCTTCGAACTGCGCCACGCGCACATTTTTCACCGAAGCCGAGGCTTCGCGCAGCAGGTCCACGCGTTCCCCGGGCGGGAAGAGGGCCTTCTTCTCGGCGTTGTGGGCGATGGCGAAGATTACTTCGTCGAACATTTTGGCCGCACGGTTCAGGACATCGAGGTGTCCGTTCGTCACGGGGTCAAAGGAACCGGCATAGATGGCGCGTCGCACCGGTGGAGACTGCCGGAGGCGGGGGGCGAGGGCAAACAGTATCGGCAGGCCGACCGTGGGACAGGACATCGGTAAGGCATGTCTGTCGGGCGCGGCCGCGAATGGAGGCGCCGGTCCTGGGAGCGCCGCCGTCCTCGGGCGGCATCCTTGGCGCGCGAAGCGCCTGATCGAATGTATCGCCATCGCAGCGTGGAACTGAATATCCCCTCCCCTTCCACGCAGAGATGGCGATGCAAGGACAGGGCGCCTCGCGCGATGAAGAGGCCGCCCGAGGACGGCGGCGCTCCCGGGACCGGCGCTTCCGTTCGTTGCCGCGCTTTTGAGAAGTGACCGCTGGCGCACGAAAGGAGCGGCAGGCGCTATGTCCGCCTGCCGCCCCTGCACCGAGTTTTACACACACACTGCGACCTCCCGGTCGCAGCAACATTATTTGGTCGCGACGGCGCTCTTCTTCAGAAACTTCCCGATGGCTTCGCGGACCTTTTCCTTGGTCTCGGCGACGGGAAGTTTGGCGCGCTCGAGGTCTTTGATCTCGTCGCGCAGGCCGGAGTTTTCGATGTCGTCGTCGAGCTTGTAGCCGTTTTCGCGGGCAATTACTTCCTCCCACTCGGAAGCGACGAGGTTGGAAAACTCCTGATGCGACGCCCAGTATTTCTCGGCGGGGCTGAAGTCGAACTTGTCGTCGTGCACGTAAGTATTCAGGCCGTTCTCGCGGGCGATGGGCTTATTACCATCAGACGTGAGGTGCAGCTTGGTGTTCGCCTGTTCGTGGGCCCAGCCGTTCACCGTGAGGATGTGGCTGTTGGTGCCGGCGACCACCTCGTAGTCCTTGCGCTTCGAGTATTCGCGGCGCGGGAGCGGGCGATAGGTGTCGGCAGAGGTCCAGCGGTCGGCGCCGTCGTGGCTCCAGCGGCCCCAGCTTTCATAGCGCGGGCTGTTGTCCACCTGCGTCACGAGCTGGGTCCACGTGCCCTTCGCTTCCTCAGGGGAAAGCACGCGAGTCTTCCAGGTGTTGTTGCCCTGGAATTCATTCACGCGCATGTCCTCATAGGTCCAGACCTGACGCCAGTGATGCACCACGGTTGCGCTGCCGACCACCAGCAGATGCTGGAGCTCGATGCGGCGCGGCGTGTCCACGGCCACGACCACCCATTCGTGGGCGTCTTCGTCCACGGGTTTGGTGAGTTCGTAGCCCGGCTGAAAGGCGAACGTTTCCTGGAAGTGAAAGTGCACCTTGTATTTTCCGGCCATGGCCAGGATGGCCTTGCGGTCCGCCTCCGGCGCGGAGTCGGTACCATAAGCGGAGACGACAGTGAAGAGACTGCTCAGGAGCAGGAGTGTGTTGGATTTCATGGTGAAGGTTTCAGGATAAAATCGGGGTTGTCGGTTTCCGCGGCCTGCGTGCTCCAGTAGCGCATGTCCTGGAGTTGCTTTTGGTCGAGCAGTTCCACATTGCCCGCGAGCATCGCGCAGACGGCGCGGCCGGAATAACGAGGATCCAGGTTGCCGAACTTTTCCGCGGCGGCGGTGCGATCAAATTCGCCAGACCATTCCAACTTGGTGGTGCGCGGCGGGGTGAGCAGATGGAAGCCCGGCTGCTCGGCCGAGGATTCGCCGCCCTGTCCACTCGACCCACTGCCGCCGCCCGAATAACGCGCCGAGGCGAAGACGATAAGCTTGCCCGGCTGCGTCACCTGCGAGAGGCGCGTGGCGACGAAGTTGCCGAAGTAACGGAGCGTCGCCGTGGTGGGAATGAGCCCGGAGCGCTCGTTGCCGCCGACGTAGGTGGCATTGATGCCCATGCTCGGGAACAGGCTCGCGCGATAGATCATGTCCTGGCGGTCCTTGAGGCCCGCGATTTTCTCCTGCTCGTTCACGAGGAGCACTCCGCGCATCTGGTAACGGAAATAGGGCGCGAGCCGCCACGGATAACGCCCGCTGGCGGGATTCATCACGGGATCGCCGTTCTCATCCGAAGCGGTCTCGGAGGCGGAATAGCCCACCATGAGCATGCCATCGCGGTCGGCGGAGGTGCCCAGATAAGCAGCCACCAACTGGCGGGCGGCGGAGACCTCGCGGGTCATGCGGCCCGAGTCTTTCACCCGCGCCATGACGAGCACCAGCAGCCCCGCGATGATCGCGATGATCCCGACAACGACGAGCAATTCAATGAGAGTAAACGCGCGCTTTTTCATGAGAATCGATCCCGCCGGCGCACGGCCCGCACGGTGGCCAGGGCCGCCGCGCCCAGGATGAAGATTTGGCCCACCGCCGGTTCCGGCACGACGGTGTATTCAATTTCGAGTTCCGGAATCAAAAAGGGCACGGGGTTTTCCCGCGTGGCAAAGCGCGGAAAGGCGCCGCTGCCGCCGCTGCCGTTGAACTCCGTGGAGGCGAGCGAGCTCACGGTGAACCCAAGCTGGCCCTTGTTCAGTGCGTTCTGCAGATAGGCGAGCACGGACGGATCGCTGAGGTTCAGCAGGAAATGAAAGTCCGCTTCGCTCGGGACGGCGTCGCCCGGCGAGAGGCCATCCACCGTGGCAATCGCGAAGGGCACGCTCTCGAAACCTTCGCTCACGTTTTCCGAGACATCGTGATCCGCGCGCGGCGAGGCCGCCGACCACGCATAGGCGCTGCGCGTGTGCTCGCCGGTGCCGACACCGAAGGGGCTGCCTTCCCCGTAGCTCGTGCCGCTGATGCTACCCGAGACCGCAAGGCTGGTGAAACCATTGCGCAGGCCGAGGCCGTAGAGCTCGATGGGGCGATCCACGTCGGTATCCGGCAGATAGTTCGGATCCGTCGTGGGCAGATAGGTGCGGTAGCCGTCGTAGGTGGGGTCGTAGTAGAGCGTCACGCCGTCCACATCGTACCGGCTGAGCCGGAGCGATACGCGGGTGATGGCATAATTGCTGGCGCCCAGACCCGTGGGGATGCTCGCCGCGGTATTCCAGCCCATGATGGATTGGCCGAGACGATCCTCGGAGCCGACGCCGGCCGAGCCCGTGGGCCCGCCGAACGCCGCCATATCGCCGCGCGCACCGCGATTGAACGCGTTCTCATACATATAGACGTCCAGATTCGGGGAGGCAAAATCCACCTGCGTGGCCTGTGCCGGAGCGCCCAGAACGACCGGCAGCACGACGAGGGGACCAAAAACGCGTGAGACTCTCCGAAGGAACTTCATGGCGCGTTAGGCGGAAAGATGACGGCGACGGCGCGCGAGGCACATGGTACCGCCGGCGGCGGCGATCAGCGCCACGGAGCCGGGCTCGGGAACGACCGACAGCCGCGGCGCACTGCCCGCGACCTCCGGATTGCTGTCGGTATCCGCGAACCCGATATCCATATTCGTGCCGGCGGTCTGGATGATAAAGCCGTTGTTGGCGCGGGTGCCGCTCAGCCATTGTTTGACGAGATTGGTGACGTCCCACGTGACGAAGCCGGCGCCCGTGACGGTCTGCGAAGCGGCGGGAGCATCGAAGGAGAGCGTCGGCGTGGGACCAAAAAAGCGGTTCCACGTGGCGCCATTGCTGTCCGCGGCGGATTCACTCCACGCCGTATTGATCGGGCTCAGCGTCACCAAGCCGCCATTGGCCGGGCCGCCGCTGACGCCGAGGCCGCTGCAATACAGCGTGACCGTGGCGCTCGTGATCTCCGCCGAGGGAATGGTAATGGACGACAGATCGAACTGGAGGAGCGAACGGAAATCGGCGCCGACATCCGGCGAGACGATGGAGAGGTTCGAGGAAAAATTGCTATCCGGCACCGAGATGTAGATCTTCGTGTCCTTGCTGGCGGCCTCATTCAGCGGCTGGATGACAAACTGCGCCTGCGCCATCGTGGTGGCGGCCACGAAGGCCGCACCGATGGTGGTGACGGCGCGGATGGCGGCAAAAGCGCGATTGCCGGAGCGGGTTTTTTTCTTGGTCGATTTCCGCCGCAAGGCCTTCGCGGCTTTGGTGGAACTGAGGCTCAAACGGCAGTCAAACGTGTCGTAATTCATGGGGCGAAAGATGCCCGGTTGGGGCTGTTCCCGCTTCCCGCTCGTTGCGGAAGATTGTTGGCGAATTGCGATCTGCGCGTCCGCGAGTGCAAAAACGGGATCGGCCAAGATGCGGTCCGGAGCTTTCCGCCAGAGCTGTTTGAGCCGAGTATGTATTTAGCAGGCTGCTGAAAAAAGGCGTGTTTCAGGGAGCGAGACCGAGCGCGCGGTTATTTGGGCGACAAGCAGGCGGTGGGCGGAGGTGTTTGGGAGCCGTTTGGCTCCGGGTGAACCGCGGTGCGGCGGGA
>Ga0207639_10000340_pt1 | contig 32393 bp, 26 predicted proteins | sample KBSCornC32_FD_184299 | JGI IMG/M metagenome (GOLD analysis project Ga0207639, IMG submission 184299) | Corn rhizosphere microbial communities from Kellogg Biological Station, Michigan, USA - KBS Corn C3-2 (SPAdes) (version 2) | ecosystem: Host-associated > Plants > Roots > Rhizosphere > Soil ...
GACCGAGACTGTGGCACTCATGCCGCTGCGGAGCGGAACCGTCGCCGTCTCGTCGAGATCGACGCGCACCGGGATGCGCTGCACGACCTTGACCCAGTTGCCAGTGGCGTTCTGAGCCGGGATCAGGGAGAACTCCGCACCCGTCGCAGCACCGATCGAGCTGACCTTGCCCTTGAGCTTGACGCCCGGGAAGGCATCGACCGAGACCTCGGCCGGCATGCCGACGCGGATGTCGGTCAGCTGCGTCTCCTTGAAGTTCGCCTCGAGCCAGCTGCCATCGGTCTCGACCAGCATGGCAATGGTCGTACCGGTCGCGAGGAACTGGCCGACATTGAGGTTCGACACCTGGCTGATGACGCCATCGGCCGGCGCGACAACCTGCGTCTTGGTCAGGTTGCGCTGTGCGGTCTCGACCGCAGCGAGCGCGGCGAGGACCGCCGGGTGCTTGTCGGTGTCGATGGTTGGATCGCCACCGAGCGCCGCCGTCGCGCTCGCCACCTGCTGCTGAGCGGTCACCACCGCATTCTGCGACGTCTGCAGGTCGAGCTTGGGCTTGTCGAGCGTCGAGCTCGAGGCCACCGCCTGGTTCACCAGCGCCTGCTGGCGATCGAAGGTCGCCTGCTGGATGGTTTCGGTCGCCTGCGCGGATTTGAGCGCAGCTGTTGCCGTGGCGAAAGCAACCTTGAGTTGCTGCACGTTGACGCGCGCCGACGCTAGAGCAGCGTTCGCCTGATCGAGCGCGATCTGGTAGGGCTGCGGATCGATGGTGAAGAGCACATCGCCGGCCTTGACGGTCTGGTTCTCGGCGACGTTGACCGCCGTGATGCGGCCGGAAATGTCTGCGCTCAGCGACACCTTGGCCTGCTCGACATTGGCGTTGTCGGTATCCTGGAACCGGCCGCCGGTGAGATAGAACCAGCCGCCGGCAATGATCAGGAGCAACGGCACGACAATCATCAACAGCAGCCGGCGGCTGCCCCGCTTCTTGGGTGCAGCTTCGGCAGCCGGAGCCTGTGGCGCCTGCTGCGGCTGCGGAGCCTCCGGCTTGGGTGGGCTCTTTTCCGCCCGGGCAATATTCACGACAGTCGCCTCGCTCGGCTTGGTTTCAGTAGCGCGCCCACTCATTCGACAAGTTCCTTCTGATCGGCATTCATCGCCAATACGTTTTCCTTCATGCGGCCCAGCACATCGAGCAATTGCTTACGCTCGCTGGCGCTGATGCCGCGCATTGCCTGTTCGTAGACGACCCGGCCCACCGCCCGCACTTCCTCGACAAGGGCGATGCCCTCGGGGGTAGCGACCGCGCGTTTGGCGCGGCTGTCATTGGGGTCGGGCGAGCGCGAGATAAGGCCGCGCTTTTCGAGCCGGTCGAGAATGCCGCTCACGGTCATCGGATCGGTATCGATGCAGCCGGCGAGCTCGGACTGGTTCATGCCCTCGTTCAGGGTGAGCTCGGCCAGGGCGCGCCACTGCGGCAGCGTAATCCCGTGGACGCGAGACTCTTCTTCGACGCGGCGCTTCATGAGCTTGTGCACCTCGGCGATGAGGTACCCAAGCGGCATGGTTCGGGCGAACCCCGATGCGGCCGGTGATTTGCTATGTGTACTTACCATAAGCGCACATATAATAAGTGCACTTACCAGGTCAACCCACGCCGAGGCCCCGGGGCCCTATCCTTTCGGCATGGTTGCCAAGCCATGAATGCATGGCGGCGGATTTGCCCCGAGAACCGGGCCTTGAGGCGAGATCTCAGCGGCCGCGGCGGCGCAGTTGGTCGAAGAACACAATCACGATGATCAGCGCGCCGGTGACGATCTGCTGCCAGAACGAGTTCACATTCAGCAGGTTCGCGCCGTTGTTGATGGTGGCCAAAATGAAAGCGCCGATGATCGGGCCGTGGACCGATCCCACCGCGCCGAACAGCGACGTGCCGCCGATCACCGACGAGGCGATGGCCTGGAGTTCGTAGCCGTTTGCCTGCGTAGCGTTACCGATGCCAATGCGCGTAGCAAGCAGGACGCCGACGAACCCGGCGAGTACCGCCGACAGCGAGTAGGCGATGTAGATCACGAGGTTGACCCGCACGCCCGACAGCCGCGCCGCCTCGGGATTTGATCCAACCGAGAAGATATAGCGGCCCCATCGCGTGTGCGAGAGGAAGATATAGGACGGCGCGGCGACCAGCAGCACCATCCAGAACAGGCTCGGAATCCCGAGGAAGTCCTGTACCGCGAATTCGGTGAATCCCTTGTCGGTGATGCTGATCGTGGCGCCATTGGTCATCAAGAGGCCGATACCCCGCAGCGACGTCAGCGTTGCGAGGGTGATGATAAAGGGCGGAAGTCCCATCTTGGTGATGCCGAAGCCATGAAACACGCCGATTGCGAGCCCGATAAGGAGCGTAATGGCGACCGCTCCCCAGACCGGCACGCCCGATTGCAGCAGCATGGCGATGACCACGGTCGAAAAAGCGGCGATCGCCCCGACGCTGAGATCGATGCCGGCGGTGATGATCACGAAGGTCTCGCCCAATGCCAGGATGGCGATCATCGAGCCCTGCCGCAGCAGATTGGGGATGTTGCGCTCTGTCATGAAGGTCGGCGTCGCAATGGTGAGGACCACCCACAGCACCAGCAGGATGCCCACCAGCGTCAGTGCGAAGAGGAAGTTGTAGTTGCGCCGCGCGGACCGTGCCTGATCGGAGACAGCTTCAGTCGTGCTCATATTACCCCCTAGACGCCGATTGCCTCGGCGAGGACTTCTTCGTGACTGGCCTGATGGTACCCATTGCTGCCGGTGAGGCGGCCATTGCGGAATACGTGCAGCGTATCGGCGAGCTCATAGACCTCAGGCAGATAGGACGAGATCAGGACGATGCCCGCGCCGTTCTTGAGCAGCTGCGCCAACAGCCGATAGATCTCGGCCTTCGTCCCGACGTCCACGCCGACCGTCGGCTCGTCGAAGATGAAGAGATCGGCGCCGTGATTGAGCCATTTGCCGATCACGATCTTCTGCTGGTTGCCGCCCGACATCGATGACGCCAGCGCTCGCCGGCTCGGCGTCTTGATGCTGAGGTCGCGGATCTGCTTGTTGGCATGCTCGGCCTCCTCGCGCGGCGAGATCAGCAGGGCACGCGTCAGCCGGTCGTAGATCGGCAGGTTGAGATTGTGGCCGATGGGCAGGTTGAGGTTGAGGCCCTGGTCGCGCCGGCTTTCGGGCACGAGCGCGATGCCGAGATTCATCGCCTGGCCCTCGTGATGAATGTCGACCGGCTGGCCCTTCCAAAGGATTTCGCCGGCGCTGCGCGGGTTGCGCCCGAACACGCTCATGACGAATTCACTGCGACCCGCACCGATCAATCCGTAAAGCCCGACGATCTCGCCGCGGCGCACCGTGATCGAGACATCCTCAAAACCCTTGCCGCTGAGGTTGCGCGTCTCGAGCAGGACCTCGCCGTGCGGCACAGTCTCCTTGTGATAGATCTGCTCGATCGAGCGGTTGATCATCAGCGCCACGAGCTCGTTCTCGCTGGTGTCCTTGATGTCGCGCGTGCCCACGACCGCGCCGTCGCGCAGGACCGTGACGCGATCTGCAAGCTCGAACACTTCCTCGAGCCGGTGGCTGATATAGACGATGGTGACGCCCTGCGAGCGCAGCCGCCGGATGAGGGCAAACAGCTGCCCTGCCTCCTGCCGGGTCAGATACGCGGTGGGCTCATCGAAAATCAGGAATTTCGTGCCGCGCAGCGCCGCGCGCGCCGTGGCGACCAGTTGCTGCTGGCCGATGGTCAGATTGCCGAGAGTCTCGCCCGCCGGAAGGTTGAAGCCCATGTCGTCGAGCAGCGCCTGTGCCGCGCGGTTCATCTCGCGTTTCTGCATCAGGCCCCAACGCGACTTTTCATCGCCAAGGAAGATATTGGCGGCAACGCTCAAATGGCGGCAGAGCACGACCTCCTGATGCACGGCGTTGATGCCCAGGTCGATCGCGTCCTGCGGCTTGTCGAGCGTGACCAGATTGCCGTTCCAGTAGATATCGCCGGCAGTGCGGCGGACGGCGCCGGTCAACAGCTTGATCAGCGTCGACTTGCCCGCGCCGTTCTCGCCGACGATGGCGTGAATCTCGTCGTAATTGAAGGCAAGATCGGCCGGCTTGAGGGCCTCGATCGGACCGTAATTCTTCTGAAGTTTCTTCAGCTCCAGGATCGGCCCGGTCTTCATGCCGGTCGGCGTTTCCTGGGCCGGCATCGTCGATTGCGACATCGTCCCGCTCCCCTACAGGACACTAGCGTGGGACGCCGCCGCCGTCACGCGACTTCGGCGGCGTCCGGTGTCAAATTTTAGTTGACCTTGGGGTGGATCAGCTTGTCGATTTTGGGGTCGGACATGTTGTCCTTGGTGACGAGGTTCGCACCGGTGTCGACATTGGCTTCGACCTTCTCGCCCTTGGACACTGCAAGCGCTGTCTTCACGCCCTCATAGCCCATGCGGTAGGGGTCCTGGACGACCAGAGCGGCGATCGTGCCGTCCGACAGGAAGCCCAGCGTCTTGTCGTCGCTGTCGAAGGTGACGAGCGCGATCTTGCCGGCGACCTTGTTCTCGGCAACGGCCTGACCGACGCCCTGTGCCTGGATCAGGTTCGAGGCAAAAATGCCCACCAGGTTGGGATCGGCGGTGATCAGATCGGTCGCGATGTTGAGGCCCGTGGTGGCCTGACCGTCCGAGTATTTGTCGGCCGTCACGTGCAAGTCGGGATATTTGGCGATCTCCTCGAGGAAGCCCTTCTTGCGAGCCTCGAGCGAGCCGGCGTTCGGCACATTGGTGATGATGGCGACATCGCCCTTCATCGCGCCGGTCTTTGCCTTGATCGCCGCGGCCAGCCCATCGGCGGCGATGCGGCCGCCCTGGACGTTGTCCGTGGTCAGGAACGACGAGAATGCCTTGGACTCGGCCGAAGAATCGATGCCGATCACCGGCACGGATTTGGCGGCGGCATCGATCGGCGGGCCAAGCGCCTTGAAGTCCACCGGGGCGATGACGATCGCCGCGGGCTTGGCGGCCACGGCATTCTCGAGGACCGAAATCTGGCCGGCGACGTCGGCTTCGTTCGAGGTCCCCAGTTCGGACACGGTCACCCCCAGATCCTTGCCTGCCTGGCGTGCGCCGGCGAGGACGATCTGGAAGAAGAACGACGTTGTGTCCTTGACGATGACCGCGATGGTCGTGTCGGCGGCGCGTGCTGGCGCCATGCCGGCCATCGCCATCGTCAGGGCGATTGCGGAAATCTGCAACAGGGCGCGGCGGCCCATCAGTCTTGCAGTCATTTAGTCCCTCCCATGTGTTGGATCCTGGTGAACCAGGGGACGCGCGAGCGCAGCGCTTGCCGTACCGGCTCCTTGTCGGTGCCGGACGATGTCGACGTGTCGTTGCTGTGTCACCGCGGTTACCGTTGCGGCATCGGGCGAGCGGCTGTCCAACAGATGATCGAGATGGATTTGATCGCCCGAGGCGATAGATCGACGATTCAGCCGGACACCGGTCAGGCCGGCTGCTGCTCCGTCAATGCCGCGGGCCCGCTCGCGAGTTGCTCGTCGATCTCCTTGAAGAAAGTGAGCAGGTCGAGGAACGCCGCGGCGGCCCCATTTACCGGATGGATGCCCTCGCCCTTCGCATAGGCAACGACGAGCTCCCAGCAAACCGCCGGCTGCAGTTCGGTGACCGCGATCTTGGGGCGGCGCGCGCCGGCGACCGTTTCGGGCAGAAGAGCGATGCCCAGACCCTGGCTCACGAGATCGACGACCGTCTCGACATCGGTGACGTCGAAATCGGTGCGGCGCGTAATCCCCGCCTGCTCGAACGCGCGATCGACAAGCGACCGTGTACCCCAGCCGACACCGAAATCGACGAATGAAAACTGGCAGATCTCATCGAGCTGCACCGAATCCCGTTCGGCAAGAATATGGTTCTTAGGCGACACCACCGCGAGGTCCTCGCAGGCGACCACGCGCGCCACGATGTCGTCGGGAGGATCGAGCAAGGGCAGGAACGCCAGGTCCATGCGTCCGCGCCGCAGCGCCTCGAGCAGGCTGGGCGTGTCGCCCTGCTGCATGCGGACTTCAATGCCCGGATTGTCCGCGTGATAGCGCGCGATCAGCGAAGGAAGGTCGAGAAACGCCGGCAGGCTGTGGACCGTCCCGATGCAGAGCGAACCGCGGCGAAGTCCCGCGATCTCGGCGACGGTCTCGCGTCCGCCCTCGATGACGCGCAGGGCTTCGCGCGCCCGCTCGAGGAATGCCCTGCCCGCCGGAGTGAGCTGCACCTGTCGCGTGCTGCGCACCAACAGCGGCGTCTGCAGTTCCTGTTCGAGCGAGCGGATGGAGGTCGACAGAGCCGACTGGACGATGTGAATCCGGTCTGCGGCGCGGGTGAAATTGAGCTCCTCGGCGACGGCGATGAAATGCTGCAGATGCCGTAGTTCCAAGGGCTGCGTCCTCCCATCGCCGACGTCGATCAAACCGATCTCTATTATGTGTTAGACGGCCCCGCAACACTCCAACATTGTCACTCGCAGTGCGGCACCCACAGGTGCGCGCAGCCAGAAAAGCTGTCTCGAATTTTGAGGGAGGAACCGTGTCCAAAAGGCTCGAAGGCAAGGTCGCGATCATCACCGGCGCGAGCGCGGGCATCGGCCAGGCCGCCGCGCGCGCACTGGGCCGCGAAGGCGCAAAGCTCGTGCTCACGGCGCGCCGTGCCGATCGGCTCGACGGACTGGTGGGCGAGTTGCGCGGCATGGGTAGCGACGGCGTTGTCGTGCTCGGCGATGCCCGCGAAGAAAAGACCGCTCTCGATGTCGTCGCGGCGGCGAAACGCGCTTTCGGCCGCATCGACATCCTCATCAACAATGTCGGGGTGGGCAACTACAAGAACCTCGTCGACACGAGCCTTGAGGACTACGTCGAGATGATGGACGTCAATGTCCGCTCGGGCTTCCTGTTCTCGCGCCACGTCGTGCCGGTGATGATCGAGCAGCGCGACGGCCTGCTGCTGTTCGTCTCGTCGATGGCGGGCGTCTATGGCTTTGCCGGCGAGGCCGTCTACTGCGCGACCAAGTTCGCGCAGGTCGGGCTGGCGCAGGGGCTCGACAAGGAGCTGCGCGCGCACGGCATCCGCGTCGGAACGATCAATCCGGGTGGGGTCAAGACCGAATTTGCAATCGGCAAGGGCCGCACCGTGAACGGCGTCGAGCAGTCCGACATGCTGGAATCGGAGGATGTCGCGGAGGCCATCCTGTTTGCCTGCGCGCAGCCCAAACACTCGCGCATTATTCAGGTGCAGATGCGCACCATGGCCGAAGCGCTGGCCTGAGGAGAAAAACTAGAACCGCGTTTTCGGTTCATCGGGCGGCACCTATCGTGCCGTACCAAGAGCTCCCTGCCCCCAACTGTCCTCGGGGGCCCCAGAGCGGAGCGCCGCTGCGGTGTTGGTCCCGCAGCGGCGCTTCAATTTTCTTCAGCCTGACGGCTTACTTGCAGTCCACTTTCGGATGGATCAGGGCCGAGATCTTGGGATCGTTCTCGTTGGCCTTGGTCACGAGGTTGGCGCCGGTGTCGATATCCTTTTCCAGCTTCTCGCCCTTGGAGGCGGCGAGCGCGGATTTCACACCGTCATACCCCATGCGGAAGGGGTCCTGCACGATGATGCCGGCGATCGTACCGTCATCGAGGAAGCCCAGCATCTTGTCGCTGCTGTCGAACCCGATCAGCGAGAACTTGTCCGCGATCTTGTTCTCGGCAATCGCCTGTCCGGCGGCCTCGGCGGTCTGCTGGTTGGATGCAAACATGCCGACCAGATTCGGATTGGCGGTCAGCAGGTCGGTCGTGATGTTGAGGGCGGTCGTGGTCGTGCCGTCGCCTACCTTCTCGGCCACAAGGTGCAGATCCGGATATTTGGCGGCGATCTCTTCCTTGAAGCCCTGGGCACGCTGATCGAGCGAGCCGGCGCCCGGCAGGTAGGTGAGCAGCGCGACATCGCCCTTGATGGCGCCGGTCTTGGCCTTGATGGAGTCGGCAAGACCGTCTGCGGCGACCTTGCCGCCATTCACGTTGTTGGTGGTGAGGAACGAGGTGTAGGCGGTGGTGTCGGCGCCCGAGTCGATCATGATCACGGGCACGGACTTGGCGGCCTCGTCGATCGGCGCACCAAGCGCCTTGGCCTGGGTCGGGGCAATGACGACCGCGGCGGGCTTACCGGCAACGGCGTTCTCGAGGATGGTGATTTCGCCGTTCACGTCGGCCTCGGAAGTCGCACCCAGCTGCGGCACCTTCACGCCGAGATCCTTGCCGGCCTGGCAGGCACCGGCAAACACGATCTGCCAATAGAAGGCAGTCGAGTCCTTGACGATGATTGGGATGGTCACATCGGCCGCGTAGGTCGCGCTCGAAAAGCCGATAGCGCCGACAAGTGCCACCGCGGTCGAAAGCGCCAGTGCAGACCGGCGTCCTATTGTTGTCCTCATGATAGTCTCCCTTTAAAGCCGCGACCGAGATCCTCCCGCGTCTGCCGGCTCTGTTTATTATCGAGAAACAGACAGGCGCGAGGCCAGTGTCCTTACCGGGGTCGCCTGCGAATTTTGCTGCTTGAGTTGGGCTGCTTTTTGTCGGTAAATTAGCGAGCGGCATGAAAGCGCTGTCAGGTTTTGCGCGTTTTTTGCCGTTCCCGCTCATTGCGCGTGTCCAGCTTTCCCCCGCCGATCCATCGGGGCAGACGTTGAACGTGCTGCATCTCGCCCGGAAACGAAGGCCGCGGACGCAAGGTCCGCCCTCAAGGCGCGTCAATCGAGTGGAGGATGGTGGGTGTGACAGGGATTGAACCTGTGACCCCCGCCGTGTGAAGGCGATGCTCTCCCGCTGAGCTACACACCCATCCGATCGGGACGCCGCAGAGGCGTTGTCGTTCAAGGAGATGGTGGGTGTAACAGGGATTGAACCTGTGACCCCTACCATGTCAAGGTAGTGCTCTCCCGCTGAGCTATACACCCATCTCTCGCACGGCTTTCGCCGCGGCGCGGATAGACCATGACAGCCGCGCCAGGGTCAAGCGTCAAGGCTGGCGGCGCCTCGAGCTCATCCGCTCGCACGACTCGCACGTGATTGCATCGCGTGCGGAACCTCGTGGCCTGCGCAGGCTTATCTTCGTGATCCAGCGCGGAGCGTCAACGCGCTCCCCATGCATGGAGCACAACAGATGGCCCGATCGAGCGCCTCGTCCCCCACCAACCCTATCAAGACTGAAACCGCAAGCGCCGCTGCGCCGGACATCGAGGCCGTGAAAGCCGATGCCGGCGCGGCTCTCGACGAAGCGAAAAATCTCGTCGGGCAAGTCGCCGACGAGGCCTCCGCGGCTGCCGGCCAGGTCGCCGAGCAGGCCAAGGCCCAGATTTCCGAACAGACCGAAAGGTTCAAGGGAATGGCAGGCGAACAAAAGGATCTGTTCGCCGAGCAGATCGGCGGGGTAGCCTCCGCGATGGACAAGATCGCCGGCGAGCTCGAATCCACCAACAGCACCAGCGCCCGCTACGCGCGGCTGATCGCCGACAACGCGGACAAGGTGTCCTCGACGATCCGCGACAACGACGTCGATGCCCTGTTCAACATGGCGCAGGATTTTGGGCGCCGGCAGCCCGCGGCCTTCCTCGGTGCGGCGGCGCTGCTCGGTTTCGCGGCGAGTCGCTTCCTCATGGCCTCTGCCAGCCGCCCTGTCGAGACCAGCTCCACGGGCGCTGAAAGCGAGTTGGGAGAGGACGGTCCGAGCTACGCGGGGACCTCCACATCGGACGCCGGCGACCCCTACCAGAGCGGGAGGGTGTGATGGCGTACACCGAACATGGTGGGATGGGCCTGGGGGATCTCCTCGGCGGCCTCGTCTCCGATATCTCCGGGCTCTTTCGCAAGGAGATCGAGCTCGCCAAGGCCGAGGCCTCGGAAAAACTCGATGACGCGATGAAGGCCGGCCGCAACCTCGCTATCGGCGCAGTCCTCGCGATCGGCGCCATCGGCGTCTTTCTCGCTGCTCTCGTCTCAGGCGGGACCACGATCCTCGTCGGGCTCGGCATGACCGAGCCGGCCGCCAACTTCGTCTCCGCGCTCGTCGTGACGCTGGTGGTCGCAATCATTGCCTGGGCGATGATCGCGCGCGGCATGGCCGAGCTCAAGGCGAACAAACTCAACATGCAGCGCACCGCTCAATCGCTCCAGATGGACGCAGCGGCGGTCAGGGAGAGCTTCTGATGGCAAACGCAAATGGAACGAAATCCTCGGCCGACATCGAGCGCGAGGTCAGCGAGCAGCGCGACCGGCTGGAGGCGCGAATCGGGGAGATCCGCGAGCGGCTCTCGCCGGGCCAACTTATCGACGAAGTGCTGAGCTACACCAAGGATGGTGGCAGCAAGTTCGCCTCCAACCTTGGCCGGCAGATCACCGCCAATCCCCTGCCCGCCGCGCTCGTGGGGGTAGGCCTCACCTGGCTCATTGCCTCCAACGCCAATCCCGGCATGACCAGCCAGCCGATGCAGCGGGACGATCATCGTTATGACGATGAGGACTTCCCCTACGCCAAGGCGAGCGGCAGCGGCCTCAAGCGCGTCAGCCACGCCGCCGACGAAAGCGGCCAGTGGTGGAGCGAATTCGAGACCAATACCGGCTCCCGCTATCGCGCCGCCTCCGATTCGCTGGGCCGCCGCGCTGGGCACTTCATGGATGCGACCGGCAAGAAATTTGCCGGCTTCATCGACGATTCCGGCAATCGCGTGCGCCGCTTCCAGGACGAATCTGGCAACGCCCTCGACCAGACCATGGGCTGGGCCAGCCACCGCTGGAGTGATCTCAGCCGGCAGGCACAGGGGCTCGCGAGCTCCGTGGCGCAGATGGGCGGCGATCTGACCGCCGGCGCCCGCGACCTCGCCGGTACCGTCCGCAGCACCGCACGCGATCAGACCAGCCAGCTCTCCCGCCAGGTGGCCGACCTCTTCGAGCAACAGCCACTGATCGCCGGGGCCCTCGCCTTCGCGGCCGGTGCCGCGATGGGGGCAGTGCTCCCCTCGACCAGCCGGGAAGACCAGCTCATCGGCGAGCAGGCGGACAAGGTTCGCCGCAAGGCGACCCGCGCAGCCGGACGTCTTTACGAGCAGGGCAAGGAGCAGGCCGCTCAGGTCTATGAGGACGTGACCGACAAGGCCGGGCAGCTCTATTCGGAGACCAAGGACAAGGTCGCCGACGTCGCGGCCCGTCCGTCGGGAACGACGAACCTCCACTGAACGTCACACAAGCATGAGGCGGCCCATCGGGCTGCCTCATCCTCCGGAACGATCAGGCTCCGGAACGATCAGGCCGCGAGCAGCCGCTCCACCTCGTTGACGAGGTCCTTGAGGTGGAAGGGCTTGCTCAGGACGGACGCATCTTTAGGCGCCTCGCTGTCGGGATTGAGCGCCACTGCCGCAAAGCCGGTGATGAACATGACCTTGAGGTCCGGATCGAGCTCCGTCGCCCGCCGGGCGAGCTCGATCCCGTCCATTTCTGGCATCACGATATCGCTCAGGAGCAGCGAGAACGGCTCCTCGCGCAGCCGCTCATAGGCCGACTTGCCGTTGTCGAACGAGACCACGTCATAGCCGGCGTTCTTGAGCGCACGGGTCAGGAACTGGCGCATGTCATTATCGTCTTCCGCCAGAAGAATGCGCTTCATCGCCGCCCTCGCTACGCCGCCCCAACGTCCGGCGCATGTTTAGTCGAGTTTTTCCGAATGGCAATGACCCCCCGGGCACCCTCCACTTTGCTGGACAAAATCGCGACCCGGGCGCAGGATGATTGCCCTGTTCTCCTGGGGTAAATTCGTGCGGTCCGACTATTGGGATAGGCCGGCATTCGAGACCGTCAAGCCTCGCCGGCTCACCGCGCCCGTGGTGTTTAACTCCGCGCACTCCGGCCGCGACTATCCACAGCGCTTCCTCGAAATGACCCGGCTCGATGAGCTGTCGATCCGCCAGTCCGAAGATGCCTATGTCGATGAGCTCTTCGGCCGCGCGCCGCATCTCGGCACGCCGCTGCTGCGCGCCCACTTCCCGCGCGCCTATCTCGACGTCAACCGCGAGCCCTGGGAGCTCGACCCGCAGATGTTCGAGGAGCCGCTCTCGGATCGCTTCAACACCAACAGTCCGCGCGTGGCCGCTGGGCTAGGCACGCTGGCCCGCGTCGTGGCCGAGAACAAGCCGATCTACCGCACGCGGCTGACGCTGGACGATGCACGCATGCGGATCGAGGGCATCTACCTCCCCTATCACGCGACACTGCAGCACCTGCTCAGCGACGCTGTGGCAAGCTTCGGCACCGCCCTCCTCATCGATGCGCACTCGATGCCGCGCATCGCACGCACCGGCGATCGGCTTGCCCCCGATATCGTGCTCGGCGACCGCTATGGAACAACCTGCGGCTCGCCGATCGTCGATCTCTGCGAGATGGTCTTCGCCGGCGCCGGCCTGCGCGTCGCGCGCAACCGCCCCTACGCAGGCGGCTTCATCGCGCGGACCTATGGCCGCCCGCAGCACCGCATCCATGCGCTCCAGATCGAGATCTCGCGCCATCTCTACATGGATGAGGTGACGCTCGAGAAAAACGAGGGCTTCAACGCCATCCGGCAGTTGATCGAGCGGCTGACGCTGGCGCTGATCGGCTTTGACCTGGCGGGGATCGACCGGCCCCGGCACGCCCGCGCCGCCGAGTAACTCTGCTCCCATCAGCAATAAAAAAGGGCCGCACAAGAAGGGCGGCCCTAGTCAAGGGAGGAAACGATCGGCGGAAAATGGTATGTCCCAAACCAAGGGCAGGAACCGCAATCCGCCCATCCATCATGCACTGTCTGGGGTGAACTGATTTGCCTGTGCCCACAAGTTGGGCATGCTGTCTTCAACACCGGCGGTCGTATCTCTGTTGCATAAATGAATCACTTCGCGGCTTCTAAAATGACGCTCCGATGACGTGCGACTTCTGCTATCGCTTTGCTGCCGAATGACAATCTCGATGGAAACAGCGTCTCATGACTGAAGCGTTTGCCGGCGGGCTCGATCCGGTTGTGGTGCGCTCGACGATGCTGGCAGCGGCTCATGCCGCGAGCCGCCTCACCTTGCGGGGCTTTCGCACGCCCCTCGCGGTGGAAAACAAGTGGGAAACAGGCTTCGATCCGGTGACTGAGGCAGATCGCGAGGCCGAGATCGCCATCCGCGAGGTGCTCTCTACGCGTTTCCCCGAGCACGGCATCATCGGCGAGGAATGGGACCCCAAGAGTTCGGCCGGCGCCTATGACTGGATCGTCGACCCCATCGACGGCACCCGCGCCTTCATCTCGGGTGTGCCGGTGTGGGGCACGCTGATCGGCCTGCTGCATGGCGGCCGCGCCGTCGCAGGGCTCATGGCCCAGCCCTTTACCGATGAAACCTATCTCGGGCTCAATGGAGCATCGTTCTACATGCACGGCGGGATCGAGGTCCGCATCCAAACCTCCGGTGTGACCACCCTCGGCCGCGCCAAGATGACGGCCACCTCCCCCGATATCTTCGAGCAGGCCGGCACCATGCCCGCCTTCCAGCGCCTTCGCGCCGCAACGCTCCAGACCCGCTGGGGCCTCGACTGCTACGGCTACTGCCTGCTCGCCGCCGGCCACATCGACCTCGTCTGCGAGTCGAGCCTCAAGAACGTCGACATCGCGCCATTGATTCCGATCATCGAAAACGCCGGCGGTGTGGTCACCACATGGGACGGCGGCCCCGCCGAGGCGGGCGGCAGCTGCGTCGCAGCAGCGACGGCTGAGTTGCATGAGGCGGCGCTGAAGGTGCTGGGAGGCTAGCAGTCGGGACTCCTTCCCTTGCGAAGCGGGGGAAGGTGGCGCCGAAGGCGTCGGAAGGGGGCGGCCACACGCACTGAGTCCAGACCCGCCCCCTCCACCACGCTACGCGTGGTCCCCCTCCCCCGTCGCTGCGCGACAGGAGAGAACGCCGACTGCGAGTTACCCGCTCTGCTCCGTAATAAACGCGTCGAACGCCGCGAATACCTGTGCGCGAATGGCATCCGTCTCCATGAACAGCTCGTGGCGCGCGGTCGGGATCACTGCATGACGTCCCGTTCGCATCCGTAATCCGAGTTGCTCGATAGCCGACGTCGAAACGATCTCGTCGCGGGCCGCCGCCAGCATCATCACCGGGGCCTTGACCGCGAGCGGGAATTTGTCGCTCTGCGCGAACGCCATGGCGCGCATCGCCGCCGCGCCCCAGCCGATCGTCGGCTGGCCGAGGATCAGGTCGGGCCGCTCGCGCCAGGTGTCGACGGTGCGCATGTAGCGCACGAGGTCCGACGTCACCGGATTGCCGGGAAAATTGCGCTCCGTCGGCATGCCGTCCTGCGCCCGGCCGGTCGGCACCTTGCCAAGTCCGATTGCCGACAGCGCCGTGCCCAGCGCCGCCATGCCGCCCGTGCTCAATGGCAGGCGATCGAGCCCCACCATCGGCGCGGTCACGAAGATGCGGTCGAACATCATGCGGTCGCGCGTGCCCGCGGTCAGCGCAACGAGGCCGCCCATGGAATGGCCGACGAGATAATAGGGCGCGGGGCAATCGGGCAGCAGGACATTGGCGTGGAAGGTCTTGAGGTCGGTCCAGTAATCGTCGAACGAGCGCACATGGCCCAGCGTCCGGTTGCCGATCTGCCGGTCGGACCCGCCCTGCCCGCGCCAGTCGAAGGTGGCGACGGCAAAGCCGCGCTTCTGGAAATCGGTGACCGTCTCGAAATACTTCTCGACGAATTCCGTACGGCCATGCACGAGGCACACCGTGCCCTTGGGCGCACCGGCGGTCTTGGGGAAGGTGGCATAGCGCAGCTTCAGCCGATCGGGCGTGGTGAAGAAGCCGCCGCGCAGGCCCTCCGGCGCCGGATTGGTTTCCAGCACCGCGAATTTCGGCCCATCGGCATCGACGATTGCGTTCATCAGGGCGGCATAGTGCATGGCCCGGATGCGGAAAAGCCAGCGGCTCTTGCGAGACACTGGCTTTCCTCAGAATTGAATCGCCGTGCGGGGGGCGGGTGACGGCGATGCATTCGGTGTGCCGTTGCAGCAGACAGCGAGCACAGTGCCGGTTCTAAGGGGAGCACTCTGAAGCTGCCGTGAGGCTGGCGTTCAGTTTCGGTTCATCGGCAGGACTGAGGCCCTTGCCCCACCCTCATCCGGCTTCGCCACCTTCTCCCATCAAGGGAGAAGGCAACGGAGCTGAGAATTCGCAGTCAGGCCTTCTCCCCCGGTGGGAGAAGGTGCCCGAAGGGCGGATGAGGGGGAGGCCACAAGCTCATTTCCTGCCCCTTGAACCCCCAGATTCCACCCCTATCTCAAGCCTGTCAGCCGGCAAGAGCCGGGGACCGGGCCACCCGGGAATGCGCCGCCGCCAGTTTGGGGCCGCGTGTGGGACACCCGAACATCATCACGTTGCTCTTGTGGAGAATGTGCCATGCAGACCTATGATTTTTCCCCCTTCTATCGTTCGACCGTCGGCTTCGACCGGCTGTTCAACCGCCTCGACGGCCTCGTCGGCCAGGAGGCCAAAACCTACCCTCCCTACAACATCGAGAAGCTGGGCGATGACGCCTACCGCATCTCGATCGCGGTCGCGGGCTTTGCCCAGTCCGACCTCGTGATCGAGTCCAAGGAGAACAGCCTCCTCGTCAAAGGCGCCAAGGCTCCGGTCGCCGATGACAAGCGTGAGTTCCTCCACCGCGGCGTGGCCGAGCGCGCGTTCGATTTGCGCTTCCAGCTGGCCGAGTATGTTGAAGTCAGCGGTGCCAGCCTCGAGAACGGACTGCTCCATATCGAGCTGAAGCGCCAGCTGCCCGAGAGCAAGAAGCCGCGCCAGATCGCCATCAACGGCCAGGCGCCAAAGACCCTCGAGCAGGTCAACTAACCAGATTCCGGTCACGAACGGCCTGCTCCGGCCGTTCCTCCCCCTCGTGAAAGGCCGGAACAGGCGATTGGAATTGGAAAAGCGCGGATCTTCGGGTCCGCGCTTTTTTGCACCCGTGGAACCTCCCCGCCGTGCAAGGAATTACCGCTCAGCGTCAACCAAGGAAGCGTCCCATGAAATCCCCCGATATCGGCCTCAAGTCCAACACCAAGTCGGCGATGATCGCCCTCTGCAACGCGCGCCTGGCCGACGCGCTCGATCTGTCGCTCGCCGTCAAGCAGGCGCATTGGAACCTCAAGGGGCCGTCCTTCATCGGTGTCCACGAGCTGCTGGATGAAGTCCGGGCCCGGCTCGATACCAATTCCGACACCGTCGCAGAGCGCGTCATGCAGCTCGACGGCACCGCGCTGGGCACGACCCAGGTCGTGGGCGAAGCCACCACCCTTGCCGCCTACCCAACCAACATCAAGAAGATGGAAGACCACGTCGGCGCACTGGTCGAACGTTTCGCGGCCCTGAGCAAATCAGTGCGCGAGGCGATCGACACCGCCGACGATGCCGGCGACCCCACGACGGCGGACATCTTCACCTCATTCTCCCGCGACCTCGACAAGGACCTGTGGTTCTTGAAGAGCCATCTGGAATAGCGCGTAGAGCAGTGTTGCCGAAAAATCGCGGTCGCCGATCACAAGTGATGCTCGTTATCATTTTGTGAACCCTGTGCGTTGACGATGAACGGGACGAGGCGCACGAGAGTCGCCAACTGACCTGTTGCGGGGATTTCACCATGAAGAAACTGACTTTGGCCCTGATGGGCTCAACCCTTGCGGTCGGCCTGGCGCTCGCCGCCGGCTCCGCGTATGCGGCCGATTTGATGGCGCCACCGCCGGCGGAAGCCGCGGTCGTCACCACGAGCGGCGGCGGCTACATCAGCGTGTTCGGCGGCTATGCGCTGGCGACGACAGCAACCGGTATCGCGACCCAGGGCGGATATAACCTGTCCGTTCCAATTGGAGCCGGCTACATCATTGGCGGCGCGGTCGGCACGAAGCTGGGATCCAATGTTCGGATCGAAGGCGAGCTTTCCTACGTGTCCCACTCTGTGAACAGCACGTTTGCCAGCAGCGGCCCCGGCGGTACGGGCAGCGCGACAGGTACCACCGGCACTGTCTACCTCCTGGGCAACGTTTGGCTTGATCTGGACACCGGTTCGGGATTTACACCGTACATCGGTGGCGGCCTCGGCGTTGCAGCCATTACGCCAAATCTCACGCTCGACAGCGCCGCGACCTATAATACAACCGCATTCGCACCAGCGGCTCAGTTGGGCGTCGGTGTGAAGTTCGATATCGCGGACAACATGTCGATCGACTTGGGCTACCGCGTAAAAGACGTGTTCAACGCGACGCTCGTTAGCAACAACGGTGCCAGCACAGTGAACGGCTTGGGTTATCTCGATCAGTCGGTTCAGATCGGCCTCAACATCGGCTTCTAGCCGATCCAATTCTGAATCCTTATGATGCGGGAGGCTTCGGCCTCCCGTTTCGTTTTTGCGGATCCTGATTCGATTGCCGGCCCTGCATCAAACTCGCCAGCCCAGCGATTCCCAGCTCATGAACGAGGCCCTGGCTTTGCATGCCAAGGGCCGTTTCCTCGAGGCCGAAGCGCGCTATCAGGCGATCCTCGCGCGCAAGCCGGACCACCCCGATGCCAATAACGGCATGGGCAATCTTTCGATCGCGGCGGAAAAGCCGGATTTCGCCATCGGCTTTTTCGAGAAGGCCGTGGCGGCGCGGCCAAGCGATTTCCGCTTCCTCAACAATCTGGGCAATGTGCTGGCCGATACCGGCCGCACCGAGGAAGGCCTGCCTTATCTCGAACGCGCGCTGAAACTGAGACCGGGCAATTACGAACTGCTCCACAATATTGGCCGCGCGTACCAGAAGCTCGGCAACGCGCAACGCGGCATCGGCTTCCTCGAACGGGCGGTGGCCGCCCGGCCGCAAAGCCCGGATGTGGCCTTCGCACTCGCCGAGGCGATGAGCACGCTGCGCACCCACGAGGAGGCGGAGGCCGGCTACCGCAGGGCCGAGGCCATTGGTTCGCCCAAGGCAGGCGTGCTGGTGGGCATTTCGGCCATTCGCAAGCAGACCGAAGAGAACAATATTCTAGCCGAGATCGAGGCGGAGCTCAGCCTCCCCACTGCCCCGGCTGATCCACCCAAGCGCAAGCCGCAGCTCCACTTCGCCGCAGCCAAGACTCTGATCGACCTCAAGCGCTACGACGATGCCTGGCCCCATCTGGCGGCGGCCAATGCGGACTATCCGCCTTTCGATCTCAAGAAATTCGTCGCCGACCAGGACGCGATGATCCGGCTCTTCAGCAAGCCCTTCCTCGACGCCCGCGGAACCTACGGCTCGCCCTCTGAGCGCCCGGTCTTCATCGTCGGCATGCCGCGCTCGGGGACGTCCCTCACCGAGCAGATCCTGTCGAGCCACCCCGCGGTCACAGGGGCCGGCGAGCTCAACTTCATGCACATCATCGCCAACCGGCTGTTCTACTCGCTCGGAACCGGCGCGGTGTTCAGCGACCAGGTGCGCGCCATCACGCCCGACCGCGCCAAAGCGCTGGCCGGCGAATATCTCAGCAAGATCGAATTCTTCTCGGCCACTGCGCTTCGCATCACCGACAAGATGCCCCACAATTTCCGGCTGGTCGGGCTGATCGCGCTGCTGTTCCCCCAAGCGCGCATCGTTTTCTGCCGGCGCGATGCGATGGACAATTGCTTTTCGATCTACTCGAACGCGCTCAACGACTTCCACAGCTACGGTTCGGACCTTGCGACCCTCGGCGCCTATTATCGCGAGCACATCCGGCTGATGACGCACTGGCAGACGGTGCTTCCCGGTCGCATCTTCGAAATGCGCTACGAGACGCTGGTAGATGACCTCGAAGGCGAGGCGCGGCGGCTGGTCGAGTTCGTCGGCCTCGATTGGGACCCCGCGGTACTTAGCTTCTTTCAAAGCGAGCGTCAGGTCTCGACGATCTCGAAATGGCAGGTCCGCCAGCCGATCTACAAGACCTCCGTGGCTCGCTGGAAGCCCTTTGAAGCACAACTGGGACCGTTGAAGATCGCCCTTCAGAACCTGGCGGTATGATACCGCGACCAAGGTCCGGCACATCACCTTCGGCACGCCTGGCTACACGACTTCGGTACAGCAGCTTCAAAGCACGGCGACCGAATTCGGTATCAACACATACGCCTATACCCCCCGGCATCCGGCGGTGCTCGAGTTGCGCCGCCGCTCGCCCGACATCATGCGTCAGCGCCACGGCGGCGGGTATTGGCTGTGGAAACCCACGATCATCCTCGACGCACTGAACCACAGCGAGGAGGGCACCGTGGTCATGTACACGGATTCGGCGATGCACATGATCGCCGATCCCCGACCCATGCTGCGCTACGCGCTCTCGTATCCCATCATGATCTTCGAACACAAATTTCCCCCAGAAGGAGGCCCCGCGGCGTCCCTGACGTGCAAATGGACCAAGCGTGACACGTTTGTCCTGCTCGAGGCCGACACGCCTCGGTTCTGGAACATCCAGCAGGCAATGGGCGGCGTACAAATCTATCGCAATTGCCAGCAAGCTCGCGACTTCGTCCAGGAGCTGGCGATGGCCATGGCCGATCCACGCGTACTCACGGACCTACCCAACACGCAGGGCCTGGATAACCTCACTGGCTATCGAGGCCACCGTCACGACCAATCGGTCCTGACGATCATTGCACGAAAGCACGACCTGCCCCGCTTCCCCGACCCCACACAATTCGGATTTCCGCACAACCGGCCTGCAATCGATCCATCCCCCGATGGTATCGTCCGCCCCGAAGCCCGCTTTCACAACATCTTCGATATCCATCGACGCAGGCATCGCACTTTGCGCGAACGCATCGTCAGACTTTTCCGCCCCATCGAGCCGGGCAACTGGTCTAAGTGCGAGGTTGATCTCCAACTGGATTGACGCGCCTGCTGAGGGCAACGGGGCCGATTCAATCCCCCTTGCTCCCGTCACGCATCTGTGACATTGTCGGCCAATAGGACAGCGTTGCTGTCTTAAAAACGCGGGTGCCCGGTCTCCCCGGAATCGCCTGCACGCCGCACCGGCTGGACCGCTTGTCGAAAGCGGAAACGGGAGGCGGGGCGAAAAGCCCGAACGAGTGGCCATTTGGATGCAGCGCCGCTCCCCGAATAAAGCATTGCGCTGTCACGTCTGAACCGTACTGTGTGCGGCCCAGGCGCAAGGCGCGTCGAAAGGAACCAACACCGGCTCGCCGGATCGACGAACCCTCAAGGCAAGGACACGCAAAATGGCAGAGACAAGGAACGGACACCGCCCCGCTTCGGATCTGGCCATTCGTAAAACCGTCCGCCCGGAGGCCTTCGGCCTGTTCGATCCCGTGCGCGAGTCCGATGCCTGCGGCGTCGGCTTCATCGTCGACCTGAAGAACCGCCCCTCGCACAAGATTGTCGAGAACGGCCTCGATATCCTCGAGAACCTCGAGCATCGCGGAGCCGTGGGGGCCGACCCGCTGATGGGCGACGGCGCCGGCATCATGGTCCAGATCCCACACACCTTCTTCGTGCGCGAGATGGCCCAGCAGGGCGTCACCCTGCCCGCTCAGGGACACTATGCGGTCTCGCACATCTTCTTCCCGCAGGACGCCACGCTGCGCCACAAGATGGAGAAGGTCGTCGAAAAGGTCATCGAGGACGAGGGCCAGACCGTGCTCGGCTGGCGCGACGTGCCTTCGGACAATTCCTCGCTCAGCAAGGCTCCCGAGATCGTCGAGACCGAGCCCTATCACCGCCAGGTGGTGATCGGCCGCGGCAGCCGCGTCGCCGACGATGAGGCGTTCGAGCGCAAGCTCTACATCATCCGCAAGGTCTGCTCGGCCAAGATCTTCTCGGCCTTCGAGGGCAAGCCAAACGACTTCTACGTCGTGTCGATGAGCTGCCGGACGCTCATCTACAAGGGCATGTTCCTCGCCGCCCAGCTGCGCGCCTACTATGCCGACTTGCGCGACCCCGATTTCGCGTCGGCCCTCGCGCTCATCCATCAGCGTTTTTCGACCAACACCTTCCCGAGCTGGCGGCTCGCGCACCCCTATCGCTTTGTCTGCCACAACGGCGAAATCAATACGGTGCGCGGCAATGTCAACTGGATGGCGGCGCGCCAGGCGTCGGTCTCGTCCGATCTCTTTGGTGCCGACATCCAGAAGCTCTGGCCAATCTCATATCCTGGCCAGTCGGACACGGCCTGCTTCGACAACGCGCTCGAATTTTTGACGCGCGGCGGCTACTCGCTGCCCCACGCGGCGATGATGCTCATTCCAGAGGCCTGGGCCGGCAACCCGCTGATGGATGAGGACCGGCGCGCGTTCTATGAGTACCACGCGGCGCTCATGGAGCCCTGGGACGGCCCGGCGGCCATGGCGTTCTCGGACGGCATCCACATCGGCGCGACGCTCGACCGAAACGGCCTCAGGCCCGCGCGCTACATCGTCACCAACGATGATCGCGTCATCATGGCATCGGAAATGGGCACGCTGCCCGTGCCGCCGGAAAAGATCGTCAAGAAGTGGCGCCTGCAGCCGGGCAAGATGCTGCTCATCGACCTGAAGAAGGGCGCCATCGTCTCCGACGAGGAGATCAAGGCCGAGCTTGCCAAGGCGAACCCCTACAAGACTTGGTTGGCCCGCACCCAGATCCAGGTTGAGAGCCTGCCGGAAGTTGCGGCCGAGCCGCGCCGGAACGACGTTTCACTGCTCGATCTGCAGCAGGCCTTCGGCTACACGCAGGAAGACCTCAAGCTCATCCTGCCGCCGATGGCGACGACGGGCCAGGAAGCCGTGGGCTCGATGGGCACCGATACGCCGATCTCGGCGCTGAGCGACAAGTCCAAGCTCCTCTACACCTATTTCAAGCAGAACTTCGCGCAGGTCACCAACCCGCCGATCGACTCGATCCGCGAGGAATCGGTGATGAGCCTCGTGAGCTTCATCGGCCCGCGTCCCAACATCCTCGACCTTGAGGGCCAGGGCACGCGCCAGCGGCTCGAGGTGCATCAGCCGATCCTATCCAATGGCGATCTCGAAAAGATCCGCGCCATCGGCTCGATGGAGGACAACCCGTTCCGGAGCAAGACGCTCGACATCACCTATCCCGCTTCCGAAGGCGCGGCGGGGATGGCGGCAGCGCTCGACCAGCTGTTCTCCGATGCCGAGCTCGCGGTGCATTCGGGCGACAACATCATCATCCTGTCGGACCGCAAGGTTGGGCCGGATCGCGTCGCGATCCCGGCGCTGCTGGCGACCGCGGGCGTGCATCATCACCTGATCCGCAAGGGCCTGCGCACGTCGGTGGGTCTCGTGGTCGAAACGGGCGAAGCACGCGAGGTGCACCATTTCTGTGCGCTAGCAGGCTACGGCGCAGAAGCGATCAACCCCTATCTGGCGTTCGACACGCTGATTGCCATGAAGGCCGACCTGCCCGAGGAGGTGGACGAGCACGAGCTCGTCTACCGCTACATCAAGGCCATCGGTAAGGGCATCCTCAAGGTCACCGCCAAGATGGGCATTTCGACCTATCAGTCCTATTGCGGCGCGCAGATTTTTGACGCCGTCGGCCTGAGCTCGGAGTTCGTCTCGACCTATTTCACCGGCACCGCGACCACCATCGAGGGCGTCGGCCTCGCCGAGATCGCCGAGGAAACGGTGCGTCGCCACAAGGATGCGTTCGGCGACGTGCCGGTTCTCGAAGATGCGCTCGATGTCGGCGGCGACTACGCCTTCCGCTTCCGCGGCGAGGCACATGTCTGGCGCAGCGAGACCGTTAGCAACCTCCAGCACGCGGCGCGCGGCAACGCCCGAGACAAGTACCGCGAGTTCTCGCGCCTCGTGAACGAGGTCGAGGACCGCTACGTCACGATCCGCTCGCTCTTCAAGCTGAAGTCGGCGGAGATGGACGGCCGGGCTCCTGTGGCGCTCGAAGAAGTCGAGCCCGCGGCCGAGATCGTCCGGCGATTCTCGACGGGGGCGATGTCCTACGGTTCGATTTCGCGCGAAGCCCACACCACGCTCGCCATCGCGATGAACCGTATCGGCGGCAAGTCGAACACCGGTGAGGGCGGCGAGGAAGCGGATCGCTTCAAGCCGTTGCCCAATGGCGATTCCATGCGCTCGGCCATCAAGCAGGTGGCGTCGGGCCGCTTCGGCGTGACCGCGGAGTATCTCGTCAACTCCGATATGATGCAGATCAAGATGGCCCAGGGTGCCAAGCCCGGCGAGGGCGGACAGCTGCCGGGCCACAAGGTCGACAAGACCATTGCCGCGGTGCGCCACTCGACACCCGGCGTCGGGCTCATTTCGCCGCCGCCGCACCACGACATCTATTCGATCGAAGATCTCGCCCAGCTGATCTTCGATTTGAAGAACGTGAACCCGACCGGACAGGTCTCGGTGAAGCTCGTCTCCGAAGTCGGCGTCGGCACCGTTGCCGCCGGTGTCTCCAAGGCGCGCGCCGACCACGTGACCATCTCGGGCTACGAGGGCGGCACTGGCGCAAGCCCGCTGACCTCGCTCAAGCATGCCGGCTCGCCCTGGGAGATCGGCCTCGCCGAAACGCACCAGACGCTGGTCGCCAACAAGCTGCGCGGCCGCATCGCGGTGCAGGTCGATGGCGGCATCCGCACCGGCCGTGACGTCGTGATCGGCGCATTGCTTGGCGCCGACGAGTTCGGCCTCGCGACCGCTCCGCTGATCGCGGCAGGCTGCGTGATGATGCGCAAGTGCCATCTCAACACCTGCCCCGTCGGCATCGCGACGCAGGACCCGATGCTGCGCGCGCGCTTCACCGGCAAGCCCGAGCACGTCATCAACTATCTCTTCTTCGTCGCCGAAGAAGTGCGCGAGCTGATGGCTGCGCTGGGCTACCGCAAGTTCGACGAAATGGTCGGGCAGATGCAGATGCTCGACAAGACCGAAGCCGTCGCCCACTGGAAGGCCAAGGGCCTCGATTTTTCGCGGCTCTTCCACAAGCCGCCGGCGATCGAAGGCGTGGCGATCTCGCACACCGAAAAGCAGCACCATCCGATCGACAAGATTCTCGACCGCCGCCTGATCGACAGGGCGAAGGCCGCACTCGAGAGCCGCACGCCGGTCAAGATCACCGAGACCATTTCTTCGACCGATCGAACGGCCGGCGCGATGATTTCCGGCGAAGTCGCCAAGCGCTACGGCAGCGCCGGGCTGCCCGAAGATACCATCGCCATCTCGCTCAGCGGCACCGGCGGCCAGAGCTTCGGCGCGTTCCTCGCCAAGGGCGTGTCGATCGATCTCGTCGGCGAAGCCAACGACTATGTCGGCAAGGGCCTGAGCGGCGGCCGGCTGGTCGTGCGTCCGTCCGAGAAGTCGGCGGCGAAGCCCGAGGATTCGATTGTCATCGGCAACACCGCGCTCTACGGCGCCACGGAAGGCGAATGCTATTTCCGCGGCATCGCGGGCGAGCGCTTTGCCGTGCGTAACTCCGGTGCCGTCGCCATCATCGAAGGCACCGGCGATCATGGCTGCGAATACATGACGGGCGGCGTGGTCGTCGTTCTCGGCAAGACCGGCCGCAACTTCGCGGCGGGCATGTCGGGCGGCATCGCCTATGTGCTCGACGAAGACGGCAGCCTCGAAAGCCGCTGCAACATGGCAATGATCACGCTCGAGCCGGTCACCGAAGAGGAAGACATCTCCGAGCGCGACTACGGCCACTACAACGACCTCGAGACCAATGGGCTCGTCGAGATCATCGGCAACCTCGCCAACGGTGACGCCAAGCGTCTCCACGCGCTGATCGCCCGGCACAAGGCCTTCACCGGCTCGAGTGTGGCGGCGAAGATCCTCGACAACTGGGCCGACTATTTGCCCAAGTTCAAGAAGGTCATGCCGGTCGAGTACCGTCGCGCTCTCGCCGAGCTCGAGAAGGAACAGGCGTCGATGCGGGTGGCGGCGGAATGAGAGTCGCCCTGATAGCACCGTGGCTGCTCTGCGCGGCGCTCATCGCGTCCCCGTCCGAGGCGCGGCGCTCCGTCCCGACGCCGGGCGGCATTTGGGTCGACCTGCACTTCGTCGAATCGAACGGCAAGCCGCATTTGGTGATTGTGCCGCTGACGATCTATCGAGCGACCGACGCGGACAAGGAATGCGCGGATGAAAAGGGGCTGCGCGTTCTCGCAAGAGGCGAGGAGCTGAACGATCCACGGATCGCGACCATGACGCTTGTCAGCGCCGGGTGCGAACGGGACGCTAAGGGGCAAGTCAAGGTCGCAGTCGGCAATTGGCCCAAAGGCAAAGGGCCCAGTTACACCGAGGAGCCGGGCTTCTCGGTCAATGTGCAGGGCGACGCCTTCAAGGGCGCTCCGGCCGTTGTCGTCCTCCACTTCGTGGCGACCAATGGCCACCACGTGAATACTGTGTTCGGCTACTCGGCCAAAGCAGCGTTCTACATGAAGAGCTGCGCGGCGAAGCTTCCCGGGATGATCCCTTCTCTCATCGCGCAAGCACAATTCAGCCGTACGGCCACAGCGAGCCCAAGCGACGAAGGAGTTCGCCCCTATAGTCTGAACGGGCTGAAGTTCCTCGGCGCCGAGTGCGTTGCGCCGCCGAAGATGATCGGTGACCTCGGCTGGCCCAAAGCCAGTGTCGAGTTCGGTTTCCTGTAGCCTCAGTACAATTGGGATACGTCGTATGGGCAAGATCACAGGCTTCCTCGAGATCGAAAAGGACGACCGCGACTACGCGCCGGTCGCCGAGCGTCTCAAGACCTATTCCGAATTCGTCATTCCGCTTGGCGACAAGAAGACCCGTGACCAGGCCGCGCGCTGCATGGATTGCGGCGTGCCCTATTGTCACAATGGCTGCCCGGTCAACAACCAGATCCCGGACTGGAATGACCTCGTTTATCGCGGCGACTGGCTGAAGGCGCTGCGCAATCTGCAGTCGACCAACAACTTCCCCGAATTCACCGGCCGCATCTGCCCCGCGCCCTGCGAGGCCGCATGCACGCTCAACATTCGCGAAGAGCCGGTCTCGATCAAGACGATCGAATGCGCCATCGTCGACAAGGGCTGGGAAGAAGGCTGGATCGTCCCCGAGCTCGCGCCGCACAAGACCGGCAAGAGGGTGGCCGTAATCGGCTCGGGACCGTCGGGCCTCGCCTGCGCGCAGCAGCTCGCGCGCGCGGGCCACGATGTCCATCTCTACGAGAAGAACCAGAAGGCCGGCGGCCTGATGCGCTACGGCATCCCCGACTTTAAGATGGAGAAGCGCCATCTCGACCGGCGCGTGACCCAGATGGAAGCCGAAGGCGTCACCTTCCACTATGGCGTCCATGTCGGCCGCGATGTGAGTTTTGCAGAGCTCGAAGCGCAATACGACGCGATCGCTCTCGCCGGCGGTGCCGAAAAGCCGCGCGACCTGCCCATCCCCGGCCGCGAGCTCGACGGCATCCACTTCGCCATGGACTTCCTGCCGCAGCAGAACCGTCGCGTCAGCGACGAGCCGCTCAATAACGTCAAGCCGATCCTCGCGGGCGGCAAGCACGTTGTGGTCATCGGCGGCGGCGACACAGGCTCGGACTGCATCGGGACAAGCAACCGCCAGGGTGCGCTCTCGGTCACCCAGATCGAAATCATGCCCATGCCCCCCGAGCACGAGAACAAGGAACTGACCTGGCCGCTCTGGCCGCTGAAGCTGAGGACCTCGTCCTCGCAGGAAGAGGGCGTGGTGCGCGACTTCGCCGTCGCCACCGTCCGCTTCGAGGGCGAGAACGGCATGGTCAAGAAGCTCGTTTGTGCCCGCGCCGACAACAAGTTCCAGCCGATCCCTGGAACGGAGTTCGAGCTCAAGGCCGACCTCGTGCTGCTCGCCATGGGCTTTCTCGGCCCGGTGCAGGAGGGCATGGTCAAGGAATCCGGCGTCGAGCTCGACAAGCGCGGCAATGTCTTCGCCGATACCTTCAAGTATCAGACGACGAAGGCGAAGGTCTTCTCCTGCGGCGACATGCGTCGCGGCCAGTCCCTCGTGGTCTGGGCCATCCGCGAAGGCCGCCAATGCGCGAGGGCAATCGATCTGAGCCTCATGGGCGAGACGAGCCTGCCGCGCTAGCCTCTGATGATCCTCGGCTCATCGAGGTCGGCATAATCGATCACGACATCCGCGCTCCTGTGCGGACGGCTTTCCTTGAAATAGAGCTTCTGGCCCTCGAAGTACCGCCGGTTCGCCGGCGCTTCAGGGTTCGGGTCCGAGCCGTCGCGCGCCGCCATCCGCGCGTAGGACACCTCGAACGGCACGTCGAGAAAGATCGACAGATCCCACTCATCGCGCAGCTCGTCGCGATTGAGGAACAGCCCGTCGAACACCAGCACCGCCGGCAGCGGTACGATCAGGGGATTGACCGCCACCGGCCTGTCGCGACGGTGGTCGAAGACCGCGGTCTTGAACGGCTTGCCGATGCGCGCGGGAAACAGCAGCCAGGTGCGCAACGCATCGAGGTCGTAGCTGTCGCGATAAAAGCCCTCGGGCGAATCCTTACCGCGGGCGTAGCGCACCGCCCGCGGATTGTGGAAGCCGTCGATCCCCACACGCACCGCGATTTGCCCGTCGGCCTCGAGCCGCGCCGCGAGATCATCGGCAAAGCGCGTCTTGCCCGCGCCATCGACCCCGTCGATCGCGACCATCGTCAGACCCTCGCTCTCGAATTCGCCGATACGCGCGAGCAGCGTATCGAAAACGCTGTCGCGCGCCGCGCTCATTGCGCGGCGGCAACCGGCGTTGCAACCGGCGGCGCTGCGGCCACTGGCGGCGTGTCGGCCTCCGGTGGCTCCTTCGGCGGCTTGCCCACACCGAAATCATCCACACGGCCCTGCGGCGCATCGATCAGCTGCGTCATGTCGAAACTGCTGCTGACCGGCGCCGTGGCGGAGGTCACGAGATCAGTCGCAGGCTTGGCGGAGATGCTGAGCGGAATGACGGCGCCCGCCACCTCGAGCAGCCGCGTCTGCCCCAGGCCTTGATAGGGCGGCCGCACCATCAGCGCAGCATCAGTGCCGGCAAGTGCATCGGCGACGGTAATCCCCACGCTGCCGCCGCGATAGAAAAGCTTCAGCGATTGCGTCACGTAGAAGGCGAGCTTGTCCGCGCCGGCGCTGGTGAAGCGAATACCGTCCTTCCGGCGCATCGTGATCTGGTTGCCGTTAAGATCGGGGCCAGTATCGGTGTAAGCGCCGTTGTCGTCGACGAAGCGGTCATAGATATCGACATATTCGCCACCGCCGCCGAACACGGCTAGTTGCTGGATGGCGCTGATCTGGCTCAGCACATTGGAGAGATCCGGCTTTGCGACCGCCGGAATGCCGACCCAGATGATGGGCTTGTTCGCCGCGCGCAACACCTGCACGAATTGCGCCACGCGCGATTTGTAGATGTCGCTCCACGCGCTCGTCAGCACTTTCACGCTGCCACTGTCCGATTTGATCGACTGCCGGTCGTTGGTGCCCACGAACATCACGGCGATGTCGAAGCTGTTCTTCTGCACCTGGTCGGCCGCCGTCTTGTTCCAGTCGAAGAAATCCGGACGCGCGAAGCCCGAGCCGTCGACGCCCTGGTTGATCACTGCGATATTGGGATCGTTGGTGTAATAACGGTCGAGCGCCGCCGCGAGATCGCTCGCCATGATGTCGCCAAACACCGCGAGCCGTACCGCCGTCGGCGATTTCTGCACCGTGGCTTTGGCCGGCGCCGGTAGCGCGCCCTTCTTGGGTTTCACGATCACCGGCGCCTTCACCACCGGTGGCGGCACCTGCTGGTCCTGCTGCCCGCCCCCGAAAATGAAATCGAACAGCGATTTGCGCTTTTGCGGTTGGGGCTGAGCCTGTTGCGCATCCTGCGCGTAAACGAGCGCCGGTGCGAGCTCGCCCAGAGCGAACAGCGCAATGATGCAAACAAGGATGAGACGGCGCAGCACGGGCCCCTTATGCCCAGCTTTCAGGCCGAAATGAAGGCGCTACTGCGCCGCCGCGCTGAGTTCGTCGAAGGCCGCCGCGGTGATGAACCCGTCGGCCACCTCGCCGCGGCTGGCCTGGAATTTTGCGTAGGCGACCGAGGTCAGCGGGCCGAGACGCCCATCGGCCGGCCCGACGTAAAAGCCGAGCTTGCTGAGCGCCGACTGGATGGCGATGCGCTGGCCCAGATTGGGCAGCTTCACCTCGCGCGGCCACGGCGCCGCGAAGTCGCCAGCGCCCTTCAGCCGGTCGCAGAGATGCGCCACCGCCAGCGCGTAGCTGTCCGAGAAATTGTAGCCTTTGAGGACGAGATAATTGCCGGTCATCAGGAACGCCGGCCCCGTTGCGCCGGCCGGCGCATAAAGAAACACCGGCACATCGGTGCGGGGGAAATCCTTGCCATTCGCCCGCCCCAAGCCCAGTGCCTTGAAGAAGGCAATCGGCCGCATCGCGGTGCGATCCGCAAGGAGCCAGTCGAAGCCCTTGGGTACGTTCACCTCATAGCCCCAGTCGACCCCGGGCACGTAACCGAGATCGAGCAGGAATTTCGCGCTCGTCGCCAGTGCATCCGCGAGCGAATCCTGGAGATCGATCTTGCCGTCGCCGTCCCCGTCGGTGCCGTGCTTCACGACATTGGTCGGGTTGACCTGCAGGTGCCCGATCGCGCCCGCCCACGATCCCTTGAGATGGGTCGCATCGAGCGGCCCGCGCTGCACGAGCTTGAGCGCCGCGATGAAATCTTCCTTGTCGAGCTCGTAGCGACCGCGATGCTGATAGACGAGCGTCGCCAGCGACCGCACGATCGGCTTGATGAATTTGGGATTGTCGAGCACCGCGCCATAGCTCGTCTCGATCCCCCAGATCGCGCCGAGCAGATACGGATCTACGCCGAAGCGCTTGCCGATCGCCGCAAACAGCGCCCGGCTCGCGTCCATCGCCTTCATGCCCGAAGCCACGCGCTTCTCGCTCACCCGCGCATCGAGATAGCTCCAGATCGGCGTCGTGAATTCGGGCTGCGTCTCGACCAGATCGGCAATCGATGGATCCGGCGTCAGCCCCTTCGTCGAAAGCTCGTAGACGGTGACGCTGACGCCGGCGGCAACGGCTGTTGGCTCGAATGCATGGATGAATTCGGAGAAGGAGTCTGCGCGGGCGGGCGCTGTCGCGATGAACAAAGCTGCCACGAGCGCCAGTAGTCGGGCACCTCCCCCTTGACGGCGGAGGCAGCGGAGCTTGGCCGGCCGGCCTAGCGAAGCTTGGAGGGGGTGGGCCTCGGCCTCGGAGAGCGGGGCTCCCCCCACCCTAACCCGTGACTCTTGTGACGGTCGAATGCACATCATCCGAGTCTCACCCGATCGTGTGGCACCGGAGTGGCAACCTACCGATTCCGCGTCCGCAGATATTTCTCCCAGTCGATCGCAGTCGTCACCATCTCCTCGAGGCTGTCGTGCGCGGGAGTCCACCCCAGTTGTTCGCGCACCTTCGCCCCCGTCGCGGTGATCGCCGCCGGATCGCCCGCACGACGCGGCACTTCCTCGACGCGGAAATTCACACCCGACACACGCTTCACCACGTCGATCACCTGCCGGACCGAATAACCCTGCCCATACGCGCAGTTGAGCGTCGTCGACTCTCCTCCCGCCCGCAGATGGTCGAGCAGCAGCTTGTGCGCTTCGATCAAGTCCGTGACGTGGATGTAATCGCGGATACAGGTGCCGTCGGGCGTCGGATAGTCGGTGCCGAAAATGTCCATCTTCTCGCGCTGTCCCAGCGCTGTCTGCGCCGCGACCTTGATCAGATGCGTCGCGAAGGGCGTCGACTGTCCGCTGCGCTTCTGCGGGTCGGCGCCGGCGACGTTGAAATAGCGCAGCACGCCGTATTTGATCGGATGTGCCGTCGCCACATCCTGCAGCATCCATTCCGTCATCAGCTTCGATCGCCCATAGGGCGACACCGGCGACAGCGGCGTTGACTCTTCAACCGGCGCAAGACCTGTCATCCCATAGACCGCGGCGGTCGACGAGAAGATGAAGCGTTGCACCCCGCCCTTCACCGCTGCCTCGATCAGATTGCGTGAGGTTGCGGTGTTGTTGCGGTAATATTTGAGCGGATCGGTCACCGATTCCGGCACGACTATCGAGCCCGCGAAATGGATGATCTCGGTGATGCCATGCTCGCGGATGAGCCGGCCGACCAGTTCCATGTCGCCGGCATCGCCGACCACGAACTGCGCCCGGCCATCGACGGCCCAGTCGAAACCCGTCACGAGGCTGTCGAGGACGACGATCTTCTCGCCGGCATCGCACAGGCGCAGCGCCATGTGGCTGCCGATATAGCCCGCGCCCCCCGTCACCAGCACCGTCATTGTCGGCAATCTCCAATTAATGGCCGGATGCTAGGGTCCGAACCTTGAGATAGAATTACCCCATTTCCGGGGAGGATAGCCCGTGTCCAAGCGTGTCCGCACTGCAGTCTTCCCGGTGGCGGGCCTCGGAACGCGCTTCCTGCCGGCGACCAAGGCCATGCCCAAGGAGATGCTGACGGTCGTCGATCGTCCGCTCATCCAGTATGCCGTCGACGAGGCGCGCGAGGCGGGTATCGAGCATTTCGTCTTTGTCACCGGCCGCAACAAATCGGTCATAGAGGATCATTTCGACAAGCAATACGAGCTCGAGCACACCCTCGAGCTGCGCGGAAAATCCATCGCGCTTGATGAGCTCCACCGCGACCTGCCGCAGGCCGGCCAGGTGAGCTTCACCCGCCAGCAGGAGCCGCTGGGGCTCGGGCACGCCGTGTGGTGCGCACGCGAGCTCGTGGGCGACCAGCCCTTCGCGCTGCTCCTGCCCGACATGCTGTTCAAGGCCTCGCCCGGCGTCCTCCGTCAGATGATGGAGGCCTATGAGGAGACTGGCGGCAACGTCATCGCCGTCGAGCAGGTGCCCATGGACGAGGTCTCGTCCTATGGCGTCGTCGCCCGCGGCAAGGGGCCGGACGAAGGCTTTGCCGTCACTGCTATGGTCGAAAAGCCCAAGAAGAAAGACGCGCCCTCCGACCTCATCATTTCGGGCCGCTACATCCTGCAGCCCGAAATCTTCGCGCTCCTTGCCGACCAGCCGCGCGGTGCCGGCGGCGAAATCCAGATCACTGACGCCATGCAGTCGCTGATGCGCGAACAGGCCTTCACCGGCGTCAAATATCACGGCCAGAGCTTTGACTGCGGCGGCAAGGTCGGCTTCCTCACTGCCAACGTCGCCTACGCGCTCGACCGCCCCGACATCGCCGACGCGTTCCGCGCGGAG
>Ga0207639_10000343_pt1 | contig 32196 bp, 30 predicted proteins | sample KBSCornC32_FD_184299 | JGI IMG/M metagenome (GOLD analysis project Ga0207639, IMG submission 184299) | Corn rhizosphere microbial communities from Kellogg Biological Station, Michigan, USA - KBS Corn C3-2 (SPAdes) (version 2) | ecosystem: Host-associated > Plants > Roots > Rhizosphere > Soil ...
AATCTAGCGATATTCTCCTTGATCGTGCCGGCGAACAGCGCGGTGTCCTGCGGCAGATAGCCGATGAAGGCCGCCAGCCTTTCCGTATCCCAATCCTGCACATTCGCGCCGTCATAGCGGATCGATCCGCGCAGGGGCCGCGCCGCGCCGGACAGCATGCGCAGCAGCGTCGATTTGCCCGCGCCACTGGGACCGACAATGGCAACGACTTCGCCCGGTTCGACGGCAAAGCTGATATCGGCCAACAGGGGGTGTTCCTGGCCGGGAATGAAATGGGTGAGATGTTCGACCGCGATATGGCCGCTGGGCGGCGGGAGCTGGGTCAGGGCGATATCTGCTTCCCGCGTCGCCAGCAGGTCGTTGAGCGTCGCATAGCTCGCCCGCGCATGGACGACGCTACGCCAGGCGCCGAGCAACTGGTCGATGGGGGAGAGGGCGCGTCCGACAAGGAAGGACGAGGCAAAGATGGCACCTGCCGAAATCTGGTTGTTGATCGCCAGCCAGGCGCCGAGGCCCAGCGCCAGCGACTGCAGGATCAGGCGGATGAACTTGCTGATCGCAACATAATGGCCACCTGCGAAACTGGCGCTCGCCTGAAGGTCGAGCATCGTCTGCCGTTCCAGCAGATGGCGCCGCACCAGCGCATTCCGCATGCCGAGCGCCCGAATCACCTCCGCGCCCGCAAGCGTCTGTTCCTGGCTGACATAGGCCTTGTTGGCGGCTTCGTTCGCTTGCTTCAAGGGCGCGTTGGTGCCCTTTTCATTACGTCGCGCGATGAACAGCAAGGCGGCGCCGCCCACCACGGCCAGAGCGGCAATGGCAGGGTGGATCAGGAAGCAGACGAGGACATAGACCGGGCTCCAGGGAAAATCGAAGATCGACAGGATGGTCGGGCCGGTCAGCGCCTGCCTCAGCGTGTCGAATTCCCGCAGGACCTGCTTGTTCATCGTCTCGCCGGTCGATCCGCGCGCCCTCAGCGTCGTGTCGAGCAGCAGGCCCGCCAATTGCCGGTCCAGCCGGATGCTCGCCCGTACCAACAGGCGCGACCGGACCAGTTCCAGCAGCGACAGGGTGCCGATGACCACCGCGATGATGATTGTCAGGAAAAGCAGCGTCAGCCTGCCCTGTCCTGCCACGACACGGTCATAGACCTGCAACATGTACAGAACGGGCCCGATGTAGAGCAGGTTCATCAAGGCGCTGAAGATCAGCGAAGACAGGAAATGTCGCCTGCACGAAGATAGTGCGGCTTTCATGGGGGCGGCCGGTTCATGCAGATCAAGCAACATACCGCCCCCGTTTCTCGAAAGCTGACGCTAAATCATGCGACCTATATCTTGTGCCTGGACCATAATATTCCGGCAAGTTTCGGTAAATATATCAATCAGCATAGTTGACGGCTTGTGCCGCGCTGGAACAGATGTTCAGCGGACCGCCGTCAATCGGTGCTGGCGAAAATCATTCCCACTCGATTGTTCGGGACCATATCAACCATCTGAAATCATTGAAGAAAATATTTTTTGCCCAGATACTACCGGCCCAGGACCCGTCAGAAACCTACACTGCTGATATCGTTGAGGAATTTCGACTGACACCCGCAAGCCATCTATCGGCTACTATCGGCTCTTCCTGATCCTTTCCAGCTCTGATGCCCGAACCCGGATCGCGGCGAAAAGTACTGTCAGCGTCGCAGCATCCTGTGCCTACGCGAACGGGCAAGGTCTGGCCTCCATCAAAAATCCCCCAACACAGGAGGATAGACATGACCAAGAAACCAAGCCGCGTGCGCGTCCTGATGATGCCCTATCAGGATGACGACGATAGAGACCCGGTGGGATATTCCGGCCCCGCCACCGTGCTGACGGGGCTGCCACGAACTATCCGGCGGCATGAACTCCGACTGATCGTGCCGCTCGCCGACAGCACGATCTACGAAATGGAGAAGCGCGGCGACTTCCCTCGCCGCTTCAATCTGACGCCGCGATGCGTGGTGTGGGACCTGGAGGAGGTTGAAACGTGGCTGGAGCAGCGCCGCCAGACCTATCTTGAAGGCCGAGCGAAGATCGCGCCTGGACCCGATGTCCATCAGCGCAAGACCCGGCCGGTAAGGCCGACAGACGGCTCAGCGAGCTGATACAGGGACCACCGCATCTCAGGATGCGGTGGTCCCATCCGCCTCCGTTGAAAGGCGGGCTACGGCGTCGTTGATTGTCAGAAAAAAGATAGATATTTTCTGACATATGGATCAGCCGAGCTCCTCAACCCCCAACCGGATCTTGGCGCGTGCCTCGGCCAGCGGACGAGGAACCGTTTTCACGCCCGGCGACTTCCTGGACCTCGCCGAACGCCCCGCTGTCGACCAAGCCCTCTCTCGCCTTGCAAGCAAGGGCAGGCTGCGCCGTCTGGCGCGAGGCCTCTACGATCTGCCCAAACTCCATCCGAGGCTCGGATCACTTTCCCCGGACCCGGATCACGTCGCACGCGCATTGGCACGGGAGACAGGATCGAAAGTGCAGATCGCCGGCGCCCGCGCAGCCCATCTGCTCGGGCTGACGCCCCAGGTCCCGGCTCAGAGCGACTATCTGACCGACGGACCGTCTCGGCGGATCGTTCTGGGAAAGCGTGTGATTGATCTGCGCCATGCCTCGCCCAAGCATCTGATCCTGCCAGGAAGCGCGGCCGGCACCATCGTGCAGGCCCTTCGCCATCTGGGGCCGACGCGAGCCGACGACGTCGTTCGGATCGCCGCTCGATCCCTGCCTGCCGCCGACAAGAAGAAGCTGAGTGCATCTGTCCGTCAGGCACCGGCCTGGATGCGGCCTGTGTTGCTGACGATCGCGGCAGTTGAGTTCGATCCTCGGTAGTATCGACTGCCCGAGCCGACGCCGCACTATCCTTCCTGGCTGTCCCCTTCGCCCCTCGGCCTGAAGGCGTCCATTCCCGAAACCTCAGCGGCAATCGTTGCAAGCTTCAATCGGGCATCCATCTTCTCCAACCGCTGCCGAGCCCATCCGATGAAAGCTTGCATGGCCGATACTTCCTCAGAGACTTGGTCAGCGGGAAGCGTCGTCAGAAACGTCCGTAGCCGATCTCGCTCCTCTGCTTGCGCGAGCTTGCGATCCAGGAATTCCACCCGCTGCTGTTCGAGCTTGGCAAGCCGTGCCTGTTCGGCGCGCCGCTGGCGGGCGATCTCCTCTAGCCGCGCCCGTTCCCGTGCTTCTTCCCGCTCCACCTTCCTGCCGGCCGCGAATGCGGCAAACGAGACCAGTATCTCATCGATCCGGCTGTCGATCTTGCGGGCGCGAGTGTCGGCGAACCGCCGCTGGGCGTTTTCATACCGAGACCAGCCCGCGATCTCGATCGCCATCTCGCCGGTCGGCGTGAAATCATAATAGGGAATGGAGGGACGCTTTTCCCAATTGTCCCAATCATTGCGATGGCGGGCATCCCAGCGCTCTCGCCGGCGAGTCTCCTCTTCCGTGGCGACATGGAGCGACCGGCGGATGGTCTGATAGACGGCAAAGCCGATCGCTTCATCGTCGACGACCATCTCGAGGCCCTCGCGTCCGGCTTCGAACCGATGGCCACGGGCCAGGGCATTGTAGACCAACGCGTTCAAGAAGGCGCCAACACGATCGAGCGTGTCGGGGTGCGCGCGGATCCGAAAAACCTCCCCGCCAAGACCGGTGATCGCGCCGTTGCGATCCGGCTCGGCCTTCCTTGCTGCGGCAAGCGTCTTGGCGACGAGCGGGTGCAGCTTTTTTTTCGGCACGGCGACAGCTTCCACCGGCTGTCTGGCGGCTACGATCGCCGCCTCGACCGGTTCAGGCGCCGGAGGCTTCGCGCGTGCATCAATCACGATGCGATCGCTCACACCCTTTGGTGCAACGGCCAGCGGTTTACGCTTGATCGGGCGCCCAGCATGCAATCGCCTCCAATAGGTAGCATCCGGCAAGGGGATCGCGTGTTTTACACATTGCTTGCGCAGCGCCACGTCGGAGATGCCGAGCTCAGGCGCCACCTTGGATACGGCGCGTTCCCAGATCATGTCATAAAGCTGCTGCCGGGTGAGAACATGGCGCATCGGCAAACCTCCTGCTGGAATTCTTAAGCTGGACGCGCTATATGACCATCTACATGGTCAGGAGCGTGACATGGACGCGATCAATCTGGCAGACGCCAAAGCCCATCTGAGCGAGCTGGTCGACCGGGTAGAAGCGGGCGATTCGATCGACATCACCCGTCGCGGCAAGCCGGTTGCGCGGCTCACGGCTGTGGCAAGGCCTCGCAAGCCGATCGATGCAGCGCTGCTCCAGTCGCTGACGGCAGCGATGCCGCCGCAATCCCAGAGCGCCGCCGATCTCGTGCGGTCGATGCGGGATGGCGATCGCTACTGATGCTCTATCTCGACACGTCGCTGATCGTCGCGGCGCTCTCCAATGAAGCGATGACGCCGCGCGCTCAGGCCTGGCTGGCCGAGCAGGATTCGGCGCAACTCCTGATCAGCGACTGGACCGTCACCGAGATGTCGTCGGCCATGGCGATCAAGCTGCGGACTGGGCAGATCAGCCTCGAGCAGCGCGCGGCGGCGCTGGCCATGTTCAATAAGCTCGTTGCCGAGAGTTTCACCGTGCTGCCCGTGACGGGCGGGCAGTTTCGGGCGGCGGCGAGGTTTGCCGACCAGCACAGCTTGGGGCTTCGCGCCGGCGATGCGCTGCATCTTGCCGTCGCGTCGGAGCATGGCGCCACGGTGCATACGCTCGACCAGCGGCTCGCCGACGCCGGGCCTGCGCTCGGTGTGCCGGCGCAGTTGCTGGCATGATCCGAGCCACTTCCAGCTTGGCCGGCCCGCTAGCGAGCTACCATGGCCGGTGACTGGTCCGATGAGCAGAACGACGCGATCGTAGCGGATTATTTCGCGATGCTTGGCAATGACATCGCCGGGCGGCCCTACAGAAAGGCCGAACATAACCGCCTGCTGCAGACGGTGATCAATCGGCCCCGCGGCTCTATCGAATACAAGCATCAGAACATCAGCGCCGTGCTCAAGGGGCTCGGTGAGGACTGGATCCCAGGCTACAAGCCAGCCTTCAATTTCCAGGCCTCGCTCGTCGATGCGGTGGTGCGCTGGCTCCAGCGTCATCCGGATTGGCTCGCACCAGCCGCGCGGATGGCGATGGAGCCGTCGCCTTCAGCGCTGCGGGAGGGAGCGACGCTGTGGATCGGCCCGCCGCCGACGCACAGCAATGCGCCGCCGCCCGACGAGCTTGAGCAAATGACCTTCATCGCTCGAAAGTACGATGTGGCGGAGCGCGACGCCCGCAATCGCGCTCTGGGTCGTGCTGGCGAGGAGCGCGTCCTCGCCCATGAGCGAGCCAACCTGCTTGCCGCCGGCCGGACCGATCTCGCCGAGCGTATCCGCTGGGTGTCGGATGTCGATGGCGATGGCGCCGGTTATGACATCCTGAGCTTCGACACCGACGGCCGCGATCGGCTGATCGAGGTGAAGACGACCAATGGCTGGGAGCGCACGCCGTTTCACATCACGCGCAATGAGCTGGCTGTTGCCGAGGACCGTCGTAGCGACTGGCGGTTAGTGCGATTGTGGAATTTTGCGCGGGAGCCAAAGGCGTTCGAGCTGCGTCCGCCGTTGGAAGCGCATGTGTCGCTGATGGCGACCAGCTATCAGGCGAACTTCTTATAGGGGCCGATTGCTGATTGACGGCCTTCAGATCGACAAGGCAAAACAGCGGACCTTCATTCAGGCAGCTTGCCAGTTGAGCGCCATTTCAGTGGTCGCACGCTGCTTCGTGCAGCCGCCTATCTGCTGATGCCGATGTGGCGTTTCGGATCGGTGACGGAGCTGGTGCAATAAGCTCGCGTTTTGTCCCACTCGACTTAAGTGTGGCTGAGTTTTCTAAATCCTCCCTCCGACGCGCGGGCGTCTAATTTATGAAGTCTTTGCATATGGGGACGCGAGTCGAGAAACGAGGATGAGCACGCCGAGGCCAGAACAGGAAATTTTCCAGGAGTTGGCGGTTCTGGCGGCAACTCCAGGGTTTGCCCACATCATCGCCTACTTCTGCGCACGCGACAATTTCACCTGGTACAAGGACGAGATGCGCGCAGAGGACATGCGGCATCTCTATTCCCGGTCGCGTCTCATCCGAACCGAGATGTTCACGTTGGTCGGGCTCATGGCACGGGCCAATCCAGATTATGACGCGCTGGCGCCGGAGGATCCAGCGGGCGTCGCGGCCCAGGCGGAGGCACTGCTCGAAGAGCTGCATCACAGCATGACGACGCCGTGGAGCGAGGCGTTCGGCGAGGCTATGGCGAACGGCGAGGCGCCCAATCCGTGGAAATCGGCCGATGCGATGCGAGAGCCGATCTTCTACGGCGGCGAGGCGGCGTTCTCGGTGCAGAATTGCGACTTCGCCGGCGAGAAATATGCGGCCGACGATAGCTGGCTGATCGAGCATAAGGGCGCGTCGATAAACGACATGATCGCGGTCGCGAAGGCGATTGGCGATCTCCACTCGAGAAAGGTCGCTGACGTTGTTCATGCAGGGCCGGTCGGCGTCGGCGATCCGCGTTTCCTGATGGCCTTCATTTTTGTCCCAACAGAGCTCGAACCCCGCCTCAAGTTGCCGCCGGAACGGATCAAGGCAAGCATCGACGCCTTCGCGCTGAGGCGTGGTAATGAGAACCCAGCCTTCAAATCCCTCCACGACTTCAATGCGGCGACGGCGACGCCGATCATCCAGGTGGACGAGGATCGCTTCATCCTCTTCCATTTCAACGCGCTGGCGGATGCGCTCTATGAATCTCCGTTCTACTGGCTCGGAGCCGACAAGAATTACGCTTCGACTGCGCTGAAACACCGCGGCCAATATACCGAGGCTTTCGCGCTCCGGCGGCTAAGTGAGGTGTTCGGCCCGGCGCGCGTCTATCAGGGCGTCAATATCGACAGGGGAAAAGGCGACCGGCTCGGCGAAATTGATGTTCTGGTACTGTTCGGAGATCGCGCGATCGTGTTGCAAGCAAAGTCGAAGCGCCTCACGATGGAGTCGCGACGCGGCAACGACCTGCAGCTCAAAGGCGATTTCAAGGCAGCGATTCAAGACTCGTACGATCAGGCCATGGACTGCTCAGCGGCGCTCCGCGATCCATCGTTGCGCTTCAGCACGTCCGACGGAACGGTGTTGGAGGTTCCGGACAATCTGACGCAGATTTTCCCGATCTGCCTGGTCGCCGACCATTATCCGGCACTTGCGTTCCAGACAGGCCAATTCCTTGTACAGCGGGAGGTGCCCGCCGTGCTGGCGCCTCTGATCATCGACGTCTTCACGCTCGACGTGATGACAGAAATACTGAACCGACCGCTTCGTTTCCTCAGCTACCTGGAGCTACGGTCACTATTCGGTTCCAAGGTCTCGATCCATCACGAGATCACGCTGCTGGCGTACCATATCAAGTACAATCTGTGGCTCGACGACGAGTACGACTTAGTCGCGCTGGAGGATGATTTCGCAGCAGACCTCGAGATTGCGATGGGCGCTCGCCGCGCCGGCTTGCCGGGGAAGAAGACCCCGGATGGCATCCTGACGGCAATCGAAGGCCGGCGGATCGACGCCCTGATCAAGGCGATCGAGGCTGAACCGTTTGGACCGATGATCGATCTGGTTATGCTGCTGTATCAGCTAAGCGGGAACTCGATGAAGGAGCTCGCGGCGGGTGTGGACGGAGTTTTGCAGTCGGCACAGATGAAGGGCTCATCGGATTTCACCCTCGGCTTTGGCCGCGCGGGACTGACGATCCACGCAAATTTCAGACCACGCACCGACGCCGAGCCGCGCCTTCTCGCGCATATGACGCTGCGGAAGTATACGCAGAAGGCGCCGGAGTGGCTTGGCCTATGCCTCGACCCTAGAACTGGCGCGATCCGGTTTGGTGAGAAGATCGCGTTTCCGTGGAAATATGATGGCAAAGTCGCCCGGATGGCGGCCGACCTAGGGAAGCCGGCGTCCCCAACACCGGCTGCGAGGGTCGGTCCAAAGCTAGGCCGCAACGACCCTTGTCACTGCGGCAGCGGCAAAAAGTACAAGAAATGCCATTTGGCGGCTGAGGGGGGCTAAGGCTGACTTTATATGTCGTCCGAGAATGAATGCGCCCCGAACCTTGCATTTGTGAGTGTGGAACAACCGCCCGTGCGCGCCACGGGCGAGCGGCGGACGCCCAAGCGTTGCTATGTTTATGCGCACCTCCGTCCAGACCAGTCTCCCTTCTATATCGGCAAAGGCACGGGAATGCGGGCATGGTCGACCGACCGCGACGCACAATGGTGGCGTTTCGTCCGGACGCGATGCGAGGGCGTCTATGAGGTGGCGATCCTCGCCGAGGATATGGACGAAGAGGATGCGCTGGAGCTCGAAGAAGAGCTGATTGCGCGGCATGGCGAGCATTTGACCAACTGGATCAACCCTAGCCGGCAGTTCGACTATGCCGCGCTCGACCGGTTCCATAAACTGCGCGACGCGACGACGAGTTTCATCTCCGCGACACGGCCGCTGGAGGCGAACGATCCGGAGACTGCGGTCACACGCTATCGCCAGGCTATCCAGCAGATGCACGAATATTGCGCGATCACCTGGGAGACTGGGCTGGTAGCGGATCTTCAGAACGAGATGGGTCGGCCAAACTATGGCGAGATCGCACCGCTCGACAGGTTGACCCTGGTCCTGCGGAAGCTGGGCCGGTTCCGCGAGATCATTGAGGCCGTCGACGACTATTTCGCGCGCTATCCCTACACGGTGACGCCGAATCATGCGGTGTTCAAGCGCCGGGCCGAGGCGGTCGCGATCTTGGCTGGCGAGCGGCGCGCGCTGGTGCCGAGCAAAGCCAAGCCCAAAATTAGCAAGACAGGCACCGTCCCCGAAGACGCACTTGCGCCGCTCCTCCTGAAGGCGCGCTGCGATCGGTACCCATTCGACTGGCTGGTGGCCGCGCGATTGTGCCGCGTGCATCACGATTATGCGCGGGAAGTGGCCGTGCTGGAGGAGTATCTGAGCGGCAAGCGTGTGCCCGGCCGATCCTGGCTCGAGCTCGAAGAGCGGCTTTTTAAACTGCGCGCGATGCTGGCCGGATGATCAAGCCTTGGCGCAAAGCCACCAGGCGATCGCTTCGTCGAGCACGGCGTGCGCTTCCATGATGAGGTTCGCGTCGCGCTCCCATTGCCCATTGGGGCCGCCCCTGAACTTCTCCCCGTGAAGGTAGCTGTTTCGGACACGGCACACACCCTGCACGATCAGTTCGTGGACATTGGTCAAGGGGATGGGAATCTCGGGCGCCCATTGGAGGTCGTTCATCAGGCGACGAGGCGGCTCGCCGATCAGGGTCTTGGCGATTCCCTTGTCGACAATGGCGGCAAAGAAATCCGGCCCGAGGTCGCACGCGAAGGCGTCCCAGTCCGCTTCAGCGACCTCCTTGTTCTGGCGGAGGCGGCCGGACCGCTTCAGCGCATATTCGGCCTCGCCAAACATTTTTGCGAAGGCGCCGGCGACTTCATAGGGATTGTGCAACTTGGTCCTCCATCAGTTCGCTGGCTTCTGCCTTGTGGATACCGGCGTCCTGTGCCTTTCCGTCGCTGGACATGGATCCAAGTGGCTCGCCACTGGCGTCCCATTCGTCTGTTACAAAGTTCGGAGACACCTACTTTGGCTATCGCGGCAATTGATCCGCGAACTCACCTTGAAGCGGAAGCGCGTAGGACTCCGCCAGTTCGCTGATCTGGTAGCCGATTGATTTCCGTAAGGCCTGGAGCGCCGCCTCGAAGGCCAACCAATCGGGGTCACTGCAATCACAGCGCAGGGTCGTCAGATCAAACCGCTCGACCGCATCAAAGAAGTGCCTGATCGTCTGGGCGAGCGCCACAATCACCTTGTCGAGCGGGCTGCCCGGCGCGCAGCCATTGCGTAGGCGCGTGAGGTCGTGTCGAAGGCCATCCAGCGACATTCGAACGCGATCAGGAAACTCGGCGTCGAAACTCGCCCAGAAAGCGCGTCGGTCTTCAACCAGCGCGATGACCTCGCGCGCAATGCCCGGGGCCATTCAGCCCGAGCGCAAAAGTTCAATGCTTTGCGACCAGCCTTGCTGGCGAACCTCAGCGATCATGATTTCATGATTGCGCTTCCAGCCGCGCAGTTCATTGGCGGTGAAACCGCTACAGTCCTTGTCGACCATGTCGCCGCATTCACGGCAAAGCCAAATGCCGTTGGAGGCCGAGCGGCGATCCTCTTCGCCCTGTAATGGGTCAAATCGTGGCCCGTCCGGTGATGCCGCGCAGATGTGGGCGGCATGACCGGTCGCCAAACCACGCAAGTCACCCGATCTCGGGCCGGCCGTCAACCGCAGGCACCGTGGATTCGAGCAGAAATGCGCCGCGCGAAGTGAGAGTTCGGTCTTGACGGACTGCAGGAAATTGTCGCGCGCCATATAACCTCTTCGCTTTGGAGGGCTGCTTTCTGGCCGTATGAAGCCACGCCGCCAGAGGCGAGGCCCGACAGCAAATAGCCGGAGGGGGAGATACCAGGCCAGCGCCTATCTCGCTGGCACAGCAACCAGATCGTCGGCAGTATCGGCGAGACCATTCAGCATGAGGATTGCTTGCTCGATCAAGGTGGTCACAATCGCCTGGGCCGGCTTGTCACCAAGACCCAGACGTCGCAGCGCCTTGATATGGCCCGCCCCACGCCCATGTGCCGCGCCGGTCGAGCGCAGGGACTGGATTGCCCGGAGCGTCGCCAGATCGCGCGCGGCATGGAGATAGGCGCGCGCGTCGAGAAAGCGCTGGAGCTTTCCAAGGCTGCGTTCACCCGCCTCGACCTCGCCCAACTGAGCGTCGAGCGCACCATCGTTGAGACTGTCGATAAGAATCTTGGCGAGGCCTAGCAACTGGGCATCGAGTTCGGCGGGATTGTCGCTGGTCGGCACATGCAGCTTCGTCAAAAGATGCTCGTCTCCGCTCGCAAGTGGCCTGAACAGCGGCCAGCCATGCACGTCAAGCCAGCGATCGCAAAAGCGGCGATAGGCGAATTTGAAACGATGCTCGGGCTGCTCGCCATCGGCGAACTGTGCGTTAAAGCTTCGCATCCGCGCGGTCACGCTCAAACCGCCATCGGGCAAAATATTATGCGCACGCCAGTGGAGCTGTTCGGTATAGGGCAAGTCGCGTCCCAGATCGCCTAGGAACACGACCACGCGTTCGCGATGATCGTCGTCCATGCGCAGCACCCAATGCGGGTCACAGCGCACGACGCCATCGCTAACCTCGTAGCGGCCCGGATTGTGGAAATAGCGGTCGAGTACGTCCCGCCGGAAATAGATCGGCGTCAGATAGTCCGGCGCATCGGGATTGGCTTCAAACAGATTAGCGAGCGCTTTCGGATCGGCCGAATGTTCAACCGGGCGGCCGAGGTGGTCCTCGCGGATAATGAACGAGGCACAGCGATCATCTTCCTCATCTCGATCATCAGTGCGAGATCTTGGCGGCGGCGCGAGCAGCCGCTTGCCGCAGAGCCGTGAGAGCGGTTCCCTAATATCGTCGAGCGACCCGAATCCCCAGCTTCGGTCAGGCTCGCGAACATCAACATAGCGTTCGACTTCCTGTAGCGGATTAGAAGCCTCGCCCTCGAGCGTCACAACGTGGTCGAAATAGACGGCAAGATACATCTGGCGTGCCGAGAGATATTGGAGCAGCGGCCCTTTGCGGATGCGCACCTCATGCGCATCGACCATGGCGACGACCTCGGTCTCCCCGCTCATGCCATGCCGGATCAACGCGCCATCCTCACCCGGATATAGGTTAAGATAAAGGCGGATATCCTCGGCCAGTTCGACGAAGAAAGGCCCTTTCCCGCGCTCACGCACGATCACGATCGGTTCGATCCCTTCATCGTGAAACCGTTCATATTCGACTCGCGCGTCAAGGCCAGACCCGTAGACCACGATCGATGGGCGCATATCACCCCAGTGCAGATCCCAGCTGATGTCGCGAAGCGCTTCGGAAACCTGATCTGGCGCGAGCAATCCGCTGAACCAGGCCTCTTCCTCATCGCGGCGATACAGTGTGACCCAGGATTGTTCGAACAAAAGATCGATCGCCGAGCGGCGGGCGGTTTGCGCAAATCGCGCGACTTGGTCGGCAGACAGGGTCATATTTCATCCACATGCTCATGGGACGCCATTGGCGGGCCGGCGGCACTGTTTTCCCAGGACCTTCTTGGCGACCTCTCATCATTTAGGAGCCAGAACGCGGCGGGCTCGCGGGCGTCGATGCCGGCGCTTTCCTGCTTCGAGAGTTGCTCCGAGCGTTGGCAGATGGCCTCGCCTTGCTATTGGTCCGAACGGTCGGCCGCTGCGGATCGCTAGCGGCTCCCGGCTGCTTCGCCGCTGACAGCTGCGCCCGCCACGCATGCTTCAGTCCGTCGAGCTGCTCAAGGAGAGACGCATAGTCATCGATCCGTGCGGCCGGATCCTCGTGCAGATGGTGGTAGCGCCTGATCGGGACCATCGCGTTGCGGATCGCTTCCGCCTCGGGAGACTCGTCCAACTGCGCTTCGATCTGACGGAGAGCGATAGTCGCCTGTTCACGCGTCGCATGATTGGGATGATCGACCTTAAACAAAGCGACCCGCTCAGCGACCAAGGTTTCGAGCTTCTTGTTGGCGGCGTCATCGCTCGCACGCCGAACCGCTTCGTTGACCGCGCGGAAGATGATCCTCATTCGGCCCAGAAACTGATCGACATGCGGCCGCAATTTGGCGTCGGGTTTATTGCAGATTTCGATCAAGGCTTTCGCGAACGCGATCTTGTCGATCCTGCCCTTGTGGCGCTTCACCTCACGATTGATGGCATCCAACATGGGGCCACCCTTCGCAATTTCCGCTTCGATCGCCGAGAGAGGGATGGTCGGCGGCGTTCCCTCTCGAAATTTCGTCACCTCCTCGATGACGAGTTCCATCGCCCGATGGGCGAGCGGCACGGGCACAAGATCTTCGATCACCGGGGCGGCCGGCCAATCATCAACACCTTCGCCGAGTTGTTTGAGATCGAGGATATTCTCAGCCTTGATCAGCTTTCTCAAGCGCTGATCCTTCGCGAAGTCGGCCTTGGCCGTCACGCCTTCCTCATCACCGTCCAGCAAAGCGACCACGGGCGGCTTGTCCGCGCCCTGCCCGCGGATCCGAAACACGGTATAACCGATCTCCTGCGCAGATCCGCTGGGCACGATGACCATCCGGTTCAGGTCGAGGGTGTCGTCCTGAATGCCCGGCGAGCTCAAACGGGTTAGATTGGCGGTGCCTGCCAGAATGATCTGGTCCGCGGCGCCCTCAACCAGCAGGTTTACTGACCCGACAAATGCACTTTCGCCGACGAAGGCGCCAAACGCCGACCGCAAGGGCTCGTAATGATTGCGACTGACGTTCGGCACCACGCGGGTGCCGTCGAAACCGCTACCCTTCTCCAAAACACGGATGCGTTCCGAATGATTCTTATCGAGCAGAAACGGTGAGTGGGTCACATAGACGACTTGGATCGGCTCGACACCGGGTTCGGGCTCGGCGAGATCACGGAACACCCGCATCAGATCCTGCTGCGCCTCGGCGGACAGATAGGTATCGGGTTCATCCATCAGCAGGATCGACTCCCGTCCGGATGCCGGGCGATGAATCTGCGTCTGGATCAGATAGGACAGGAAATAGCGCAGCCCGCTGCTCCGCTCGGAGAAGGTGTAGACTGTTCCGGTGCGATCGCTGATGACGAAGACCAATTCACGGTCGCGGGTCGAGACCTTGAGGCTGAAATCCCTGTCCTGCACCCAGTAGCGCCGAAAATTGAGCTTGCGGTCGAGCTGCTGGTTGGCGGACTCCAGCAATCCACCGACATAGCCGTCATGCTGTTGGTCGATGCCATGCGCGAGTTCCGTTAGGCTGTTCGGATCGATTTCGCCCAAGGTTAGAAGCAGACTACGACCAAGCTCCAACGATTTCAGAGTATTCTCGTCAACATGCTGCGCCATGGGCTCGGACAAATCCGCGAATGCGCTCACGACCTGCCCTGCATGCTGTTGCACGGCGGCAGCGCCTCCACTGATCAGCGGACGAAGAATACCGATCGCACCGATCAGGTTTTCGATCATCGAACGTGAATAGGTTGCCGCCGGTGCATCCCCACCGTTTTCAAGGAAGGAAAACGGCACGGAGTTGGGAAGGGCGACTTCGGAGTCGATCTCAAACGGACGGGGCACCAATTGCTCGATCTGCCGGGTCTGCTCCTCGGTTAGCTCATGTTTTTCGAATCTGTCGCCGCGAGGGATCCACACCGTCAATGTCGCAGGCTCTTCGCGGAACATCAAAAAGCGAACAAATCCAGTATCGGTGATGCCCAGGACTTGGGCGATCTCCTTGGCTTCGTCTTGGGAGACGCCATCCCATCCGACCCCGACATGCGGCCAGCATCGCTGCCCCTTGGCCACGCCAAAAAAGGGAGAGTAGCGGCACAGGTCACGCTGTTCGATTTCTTTGCCTGTGATTGCCTTCTTTATGACCCCCAATAAATGGCTCTTGCCAGACTCGTTCGCGCCGACGACCGTCGTGATGCGCAGATCCAATTCAACCGTCACATACGGGTAGAAGCGTTCCCGGAACAGTTCCCAAGGCTGCGGCTGAGCACGAGTATCGAGTTTGCGCGCATGGTCGAAGTTGAAGGATTTGTAGAACCGCGCATAAGCTGTCTTGAGCTTCACAAGAATCCCTCCCCCAAGTGGTACTCATCATTTCGTAGCAAGCAGGGGCAGTCTGGCAATAGTAGAAACAAAAAAGGAACAAATTTAGAGACGCAAGGTAGCCTACTGGTCGTATGCCAGAAGCAGGCTGCCCATGAGGGCGTGCACAAGCCTCGTTGCGGCCAGGCACGACGATTGGGTCGTAATGGTCGGGTACGAGCGGCAGCTTCAGGGGGTAGCGACCGGAGCGATTACATCCGAGATGAGGCGCAAAGCAGACCCGCCTTTGTGCACGCCATTCTACGCCAGAGCACTCCCACCCATCGAAGAGGCTTTACATCATCCTGTGAGTGCGCAGATCAGTTCTGCGGGACAGATGGAGTAGGCCAGCTCGATGGGAGTGAAAAACGGACTAGGACGGCAATCAAGCGACGGCGAAATCCACCGCCGAAACTACGCTGTTGCCGCCGTTTGTATCCGTCACTCCCACTCGATCGTGCCTGGAGGCTTAGAGGTGTAGTCGTAGACCACCCGGTTGATGCCCTTCACCTCATTGATGATCCGCGTCGCCACCCGGCTGAGGAAGGCGGCGTCGAAGGGATAGATGTCCGCCGTCATGCCGTCGGTGGAGGTCACCGCCCGCAGCGCGCAGACGCTGTCATAGGTACGGTGGTCGCCCATCACGCCCACGGTGCGGACTGGCAGCAGCACTGCAAAGGCCTGCCAGATCGCGTCGTACAGCCCGGCATTGCGGATTTCTTCCAGATAGATGGCGTCGGCCTTGCGCAGGATATCGCAGCGCTCCTTCGACACTTCGCCCGGAATGCGGATGGCAAGGCCGGGGCCGGGGAAGGGATGCCGCCCGACGAAAATCTCCGGCAGGCCCAGTTCGCGGCCAAGCGCGCGCACTTCGTCCTTGAACAGCTCGCGCAGCGGCTCGACCAGCTTCATGTTCATGCGCTCGGGCAGGCCGCCCACATTATGGTGCGACTTGATCGTCACCGAAGGCCCGCCGGTGAAGCTCACCGATTCGATCACGTCGGGATAGAGCGTCCCCTGCGCCAGGAAGTCCGCGCCGCCGATCTTCTTCGCTTCTTCCTCGAACAGGGCGATGAACTCGCCGCCGATGAACTTCCGCTTCTTCTCCGGATCGGTCAGGCCCGCCAGCCCGCCCAGGAAGCGCTCCTCCGCATTCGCATGGACCAACTTGATGCCGTAATGCTCGCGGAACAGGCTCACCACCTGCTCCGCCTCGCCCAGGCGCATCAGCCCATGGTCGACGAACACGCAGGTCAACTGGTCGCCGATCGCCTCATGGATCAGCACGGCGGCCACGGCGCTGTCGACCCCGCCCGACAGACCGCAGATCACCCGGCCTTCGCCCACCTGCGCGCGGATGTCGGCAATCTTGGTCGCGCGGAACTCCGCCATGGTCCAGTCGCCGGCAAGGCCGCAGACATGGCGCACGAAATTGGCAAGCAGCTTCGCACCGTCCGGGGTGTGCACGACCTCCGGGTGGAATTGCGTCGCGTAGAAGCGCTTTTCCTCATTGGCCGTGATGGCGTAGGGTGCGCCTTCGCTGACCGCGACCACTTCGAAACCCGGCGCCAGGCTCGTCACCTTGTCACCGTGGCTCATCCACACCTGGTGGCGCTCGCCCTCCGTCCAGAGGCCGTCAAACAGCGCGCAGCCCTTCTTCACCTCGATGAAGGCCCGGCCGAATTCGCCGCTCTCACCGCCTTCGACATTGCCGCCCAGCTGCTGCATCATCGTCTGCTGGCCATAGCAGATGCCCAGGATCGGAATGCCCGCCTCGAAGAAATGCTGCGGCGCGCGGGGGCTGTCCTCCCACATCACCGAAGACGGGCCGCCGGAAAGGATGATACCCTTCGGCTTCAGCCGGTCGAATGCTTCGGCGGCGCTGTTGAACGGGGCGATCTCGGAATAGACGCCGGCCTCGCGCACGCGGCGGGCGATCAGCTGCGTCACCTGGCTGCCGAAATCCACGATGAGGATGGAATCCTGAAGGGGCAGCGTCATCGAATCGCCTTTATTTGACCAGAGGAAGGGATTCGCGCCCGGTTAGTGCGCTTGTGCCCCCTTGTCCAGCGAAGCCGCGTCGTCGCGCCGCCCCGCCGCCCATCCCAGCGCGGCCCCGCTCGCCAGCACCGCCGCAGCGATCAGGAAAGCGCTGCCGATGAAGGGCAGCAGCGGCTTCGGGCCCACCGACAAGGAATAGAGGGTGCCGAAGAACAGCGGCGACACTATGCCTGCGATGGAACCCACGCTGTTGTTCGCCCCCTGCAACTGGCCTTGTTCGGATTCCGACACGCGCTGCGTCATCAGCGACTGGATCGTCGGCATGGCGAGCCCCCAGAGCGCGTTGGGGAACATCGCCGCGACGAACAGCCAGCCGGTCGGCGCCAGTCCCATCGCCGACAGGCCGATCGCGCCGAAGGCAAGCCCGATCACCATGGTCGTGCGGTCGCCCAGCCGCTTCACCACCGGCCCGACCAGCAAAGCCTGCACGCCCATGTCCAGAATGCCGGCCAGCGCAAGCAGCGCGCCGACCTGCCACGCCCCCCAGCCATAGCGGTCGCCCGCATAGAGCACGAACACGGCGGAGAAGAGGTGATGCGCGAAAAAGAGCAGGAAATTGACGATCGCCAGGCTGGAGAGTTCCGGATGCGACCGCAGCAGTCGCAAGGCGCCGAAGGGATTGGCCCGTTTCCAGGAAAAATCCATCCGCTTGTCGCGGGGCAGGGACTCCGGCAACACCAACAGCCCGTAGAAGAAGGCAAGGGCGGACAGGCCGGCCGCCGCCCAGAAGGGGGCCCGCAGCGAAACCTCTCCCAGCGCGCCGCCCAGCAGCGGCCCCGCCACGAAACCGCCGCTGAACGCCGCGCCGATCAGCCCATAGCCCCGCGCCCTCCCTTCGGGCGGGGTGATATCGGCCATATAGGCAAAGGTGGAGGTGAAGCTGGAGGAGGTCACGCCCCCCAATAGCCGCCCCGCCGCGAGCCACCAGAGATTGGGCGCGACCGCCATCAGCAGGAAATCGAGCGCCAGTCCCGCCACCGAGATCAGGATGACCGGCCGCCGCCCGAACCGATCGGACAGCGAGCCGATGACCGGCGAACAGAGGAACTGCATCCCGGCCCACAAGGCCACGAACAGCCCGTTCCACATCCCCGCCGACCCGCTGGACCCCGAAAGCGTCTCGATCAGTTGCGGCAGTACCGGGATGATGATCCCCATCGACATCACGTCGAGCAGCGCCGTCACCAATATGAAGGCGATCGCAGCCTTGCGGCGGTGGGTTGGGCGGGGGGGCATGATAGACTCCTGGTGCCGTTCCGCTTCTGATCGTAACGGATCAAATGCCATAGAATATTGTTTTCAGCGTGTTTTTCGATCCGGCGGATGATTCCTTCTGCTTGCAACACGCTCTACAGCGATTTCCAAGCGATCGCTGGCTAAGAAATCGCGGAAGGCAGAAATCCCGGGCCCCATTTCGATCCCGCTGGACCGAACCCGCCCTGGGCGCCGCGCCCGTCATGCCAGGTCGACCGGACCCAAGTGACCGCTCCACCACAGCAGCAGCCCCGAAAATGCAACGGCGATCCACAGCGCGTGGAGGCCCATCATCGCGAAAAGCCCGCCCCCGGTCATAGCGCCGGCCACCAGCCCGAGCCACAGCATCAGATAGGGCAGCCAGTTCCATCGCGGCCCGCCGCTCAGCGCCACCGCCAGTTGCTGTCCCAGCTTCACCAGCGCGCCGGTCATATAGGTGACGCCGATGCTGACCTCCCCGTCGCGCTGGAAGACATTGTTCACCGCGCCCATCGCCGCCGCCATCAGCAGCGTCAGCCCCGTGCCCGGCCTCTCCGGCAGGGCGAGCAGCGCGGCGCAGAGCAGCAGCGCGGTCGCCAGGCCCAGCACCGCCTGTTTGCGCCAGCGCCCCGCTCGCCGCGCGACCAGCGCGCCCGCCAGCACGCCGCCGACAAAGGCCCCGATCAAACCCGCCGCCATCCCCGCCACCGCCGCGCCGGTGGCCAATCCCACGCCCAGCCGGGTGGAATTGCCGCTCATGAAGGAGACGAACAGCCCACCAAGCTTCAGGAATCCCAATGCGTCGATGAATCCCGCCTGCGTCGCAAGTCCGATGGCCAGCATGTGGCGGGAAGCATCATATCCGCGCATGGTCCGGGCTCGTTCGATCAGGGCCGGGGCGGCGCGACGCGCTCGCCGTCCACGGGTTCGACGACGATCGGCGCGAAGGACGCCGAAGCGGGCTCCACCGCGCCCTTCACCAGCGAATCAAGGCTGGAGCCATCCAGCCCCAATTCCTTCATCAGGCCGTCGATCACCGGTGCCTGCGCCCGGTAACGCAGGGCGGCGGAAACCGCAGCATTGGCCAGGTTCTGCTCGCCGCCGCCGATCACCGTCGCGCCGTCCCCATGTGAGCCGGTGATCCCGTCGACCTGCACGATCCTGATCGAATCGATCGCCTCCATCGGCTTGGCCGCCTCCCGCACCAGATCGGGCAGCACCTTGAGCAGGGCCATCTTCGTCTGCAGCGACATCTGGTCCGACGACAATATATTCGCGGCCTCATTGACCGCGCGCTGACCCGCCGCCTCGACCTCGAAACGTACCCGGTCCGCCTCGGCGCGCAGCTTGGCGGCTTCCGCCTCGCCCTCGGCCGCCAGGCGCAGCGCCTCGGCACGGTCGGCCGCGGCCTGCTTCTCCGCTTCCGCCTCGACCCGCACCTGGATGGCGGCGCGCTCGGCTTCCCGCGCCGCGTCGATCAACTCGATGCGCTTGGTGCGTTCGGCAATCTCGGTCTGGCGTGATGTCTGGACCTGCTCCTCGGCGGCAACCGCCTTGGCGCGGGCTTCGTCGGCCTGCGCCTTGGCCTGGCTCTCCTCGCGGCTCTTGTTCTGCACGGCGATCTGCTGCTCCTGCCGGGCGAGCTCCAGCGCCTGTTCCTGCGCGATGCGGGCCTGCTGCACGGCGCGGTCGGCCTCGATCTGCTGGCTGTCGACCAGCTTCTTCGCCTCGATGCGCGCCTGGTCCGCCTCCTGTTGGCGCAGCGACTGTTCGCGGGCCACCTCCGCCGCCTGCACGGCGCGGCGCATCTCGACCTCGCGTTCCTGCTCCAGCCGGGCGAATTCGGTGTCGCGAGAGATCAGCAGCGACTGGCGTTCCGCTTCCAGATTCTTGGTCTCGATCTGGACGCGGGTTTCCTGCTCGATGTCGTTGCGCGACTTCTTGCGCAGTTCGATCTGCTCGGTCAGCTTGGTCAGGCCCTCTGCGTCGAACGCATTATTGGCGTTGAAATGCTCGATCGAGGTCTGGTCCAGACCCGTGAGCGACACGCTCTCCAGCTCCAGCCCGTTCATGGCGAGATCGACGGACGACACCTGCTGCACCTTCTGCACGAACTCGCTGCGCTGCTCATGCAACTGGTTCATCGTCATCCCCGCGGCGACGGAACGCAGCGCGTCGACGAACTTGCCCTCGACCAGTTCCTTCAACGCCTCCGGATTCATCGTCCGCGCGCCCAGCGTCTGCGCTGCGGTGGCAATGGACTGGGCATCGGGCTTCACCCGGACATAGAATTCCGCCTTCACATCGATGCGCAGGCGGTCCAGCGTGATCAGCGCGTCGCTGTTCTTGCGTTCCACCGCCAGCCGCACCGTGTTCATGTTGACCGGCATCGTCTCATGAAAGATCGGCAGCACCAGCGCGCCGCCGTTCATCACGACCTTCTCCCCGCCAAAGCCGGTACGCACGAAGCCGATTTCCTTCGACGCCCGCTTGTAGAGCCGCGCCAGCACGACGCCGAGCACGATCAGGAGGAGAAGCCCCGTCCCGGAGATGATCAGGTAGGGCATGAGCGAAAAGCTCTCCTGCACGGCGGGCAAATTCATGGAATACTCCTAAAGGCGGGGCAGATAATGGTCGCCATGCGATATGGCGCGGAAGACATGGTCCTCCCGGCGGACCAGCAGGATGGTTTCGCCCTCTTCCAGCGTCTGGCCGGCATTGTCGGGTTCGACCATGACATAATGCGCCTGGCCATAGGCATCCTCGACCCGGGCGCGGGCGGGGGAGCCGCTGCGCGCCACGCCGGTGACGATGCGGGCAAAGCTGCCGGTCAGCGCGTCCAGCGGAACGGCGCTGCTCTGGTCGCGGGGAAGCAAGGGGGCGAGCCACCGCGCGGCAAAGCCGGTCAAGGGCAGGCTGGCGAGGAAGGCGAGGGGGGCGGCGATCAGCGGCGGCAGCATGGCGCCGGCGAAGTCGAGCAGAAGATGCTGTCCGATCAGCCCGATCATGCCGAACAGCGCGAGGAAGATCGCGAGCAGCATCAACAGCGGCAGACGGCCCAGCCCCAGCCGGCCCAGGCCCAGCCAGCCCAGCAGATCCGCGTCGCCGTGAATGTCGAGATCGAAATCGCCCGCGATGCCGATGGCCTGCACCGCCCCTATGAGCAGCATGAGCATGATCGCCGAGACGAAAACGATATTCTCGGTCGCGAAAAGAAACGCGGCCACCCCTGTCTCCCCTGATTCGCGTCAATGCTAATATATTGACGAAAAAGGGGATAGGGCAAAGCGTGGCGGTGCTGCGGCGAACCGAGCGCGCTTAGCGGGCGGCGCGATCCCGTCCGAAATAGAGGTCCGCGATCCGGCCATTCTGCACCGAGCAGGTGAAGTGGCGCGGCCGGCCGTCCTGCGCCCGCCAGCCGGATCGGACCTCGACATCGCCCTCCACATCATAGCCGTTGCGCGTCTCGCGGGGCTCCTGCACCTGCCGTACCTCGGCAAAGCCGCCGTCCCGTTCGGCCTCGTCGCGGGCGGCGAGAGCGCAGTAGGTGATCGCATCCTCCCCTTCCTGGTCAGAGGGGCGCGCCTCGGCCAGATCGTCCTGCCTGCCGTCGCGGCCGGGGGATGCGGCGTCGGCATGATCCTGATCCGCCGCCACGACGTCGGAAAAATCATCGTCGGCACGCGCCTGGCCGGGGCGATCATCCGGGGCGGCGTCATCGGCCGGCGGCTGCGCTTCGTCCGACAGCCCGTCCTGTTCCTGCGGCGCGCTTTGCCCCGGTCGATAGGGCTGCGCCGATGCGATGCCGCCCGTCAGCAGGCCCAGCGCGATCAGCGACCCTGTCATCCACCTCATCTTGTTCATGACCCTCGTCCCTCAACGCAAATCTTGCCGATGGCTAGAGCGAGTTTCGATCCGATTGAATCAGATCGCCGCTCCGAATTCCTTGTTTGCCGCGATTTCTTAATCAGCGATCGGTTCCGATCGCTTGGAAATCGCTCTAGGCGGTTGTGGCTGTCGGGGGCCTGAACGCCGGGTGTGTCGCCATGGCTAAGCGCCGGCCCGGTCCACCGGACCGCCAGGCGCCGCGTCGGACGGTTGCGGCTATTGCGGCTGTGCGCTCAGTTTCAGCCCTGTGTAATAGGCGGCAAAGGCATAGCTGTCGGCATATTCGTCGATCAACTTGTCCACAGGCTTGCCAGCACCGTGCCCCGCCCTGGTGTCGATCCGGATGAGGCGGGGCTTCGGCCCCAGCTCCGCTGCCTGCAGCGCCGCGGCATATTTGAAGCTGTGCGCCGGCACCACCCGGTCGTCGGTATCGCCCGTGGTGACGAGGATCGCCGGATAGTCCTTGCCGCTTATGATGTTGTGATAGGGCGAATAGGCGTAAAGCAGGTGGAAATCCTCTTCCCGGTCCGGCGATCCATAATCGTCGATCCAGTAGCGGCCCGCGGTGAAGCGGTCGAAGCGCAGCATGTCCATCACGCCCACCGCGGGCAGGGCCGCGGCGAACAGGTCGGGCCGCTGGTTCACCACCGCGCCGACCAGCAACCCGCCATTGGACCGCCCCTCGATGGCTAGGCCGTCCTTCGTGGTATAACCATTGGCCTTCAGATATTCGCCCGCCGCGATGAAATCGTCGAACACATTCTGCTTGTTGGCCAGCCGGCCCGCATCATGCCATGCCTTGCCGAACTCGCCGCCGCCGCGCAGATTGGCGATGGCATAGACGCCGCCCTGCTCCAGCCACGCCATGCGCGTCGCCGAATAACCAGGCGTCAGCGCGATGTTGAAGCCGCCATAGCCGTACAGGATCGTCGGCGCGGGCGTTCTGGAAAGGGCCAGCGCCTTCTTGCGGATGACCGTCATCGGGATCATCGTGCCGTCCTTCGACGGATAGCTGATCTGTTCAATGCCGTAGTCGTCGGGATTGAAGGGCAGTTCCGGCCGGGCGAACAGCTCGTAGCGCAGCGTCGCCGTGTCGAAGCGGTAGATGCTCGATGGCGTGGCAAAGCCCGAGAAGCTGAAGAAGGTTTCCGGGTCGCCGTCGCGCCCGCCGAAGCCCGCCGCCGTGCCCATGCCCGGCAGCGGCACGTCGCTGACCTTCCGCCCGCTGAGGTCGACCAGTTCCGCCACGCTTTCCGCATCGGACAGATAGGCGAGGATCAGCCGGTCCCCCACCAGCGACCCGCCCGCCAGCGTATCCATGCGTTCGGCCACCACCTGTGTGCTGCTGCGCCGGGGGAAGCGGGCGTCGATCGAAACCACGCGCAAATGCGGGGCATATTGGTCGGTGATGAAGTAGAGCGTCGACCCCCGGCTGCCGATCAGTCGCCAGTCATTGGTGATGCCCTTCACCAGCGGGCGTATCTTCACCCTGCCGCCGGTCAGTTCGGCCAGATGCAGCTCCCGGCGCGGGTCCGTGCCCTGGAAGCTGCTGATGACCAGCCAGCGCCCGTCCTGCGTCACTTGCGCCGTATGGCTGAGGCGCGGTTGATCGGGCGTGGCGTAGATCAGCTGGTCCTGCGCCTGTGCCGTGCCGAGCCGGTGATAATAGAGCTGTTGCCCCACCGTTGCGGATTGCGACCCGGCGCCATCCCGCGGCGCGTCGAAGCGCGAATAGAAAAAACCCTGCCCTTGCCCGTCCCAGGCAAGCTGGGAAAATTTCACCCATTGCACGACATCGTCGAGCGGCCGGGCCGAAGCGACGTCCAGAACCTTCAGCGTGCGCCAGTCGCTGCCCGCCTCCTGCACGGCATAGAGCAGGAAGCGGCCGTCGGGCGAGGGCGCCCATTCCGCCAGCGCGTCCGACCCGTCCTCCGCCCAGGCATTGGGATCGATCAGCAATCGCTGCGCGCCGTTCAGTCCGTCGCGCACATAGAGCGGCGTCTGGTTCTGGAGCCCCTTGTTATAGCCGTAGAAGTAGCGCCCCCCCGCCTTGCGCGGGATCATGTAGCGGCCATGGGCGAACAGCGCCTGCATCCGCTTCTTGAGGGTCTCGCGCCCCGGCAAGCCGTCAATGTAGCGGCGGGTGAGGCGGTTTTCCTGTCCCACCCAGTCGCGGACGGCAGGATCGTCGCGCGGCTCCTTTTCCAGCCAGCGATAGGGATCGCGCACCTTGACCCCGAAATGATCCTCGACCAGGTCGATCCGCCTTGCCTCGGGGTAGCGCAGGCCATGGCCGTGCAGATCGCCGTCATTGCCGCGCGGACGATATGCCGTCTCCGGAAGCTTGCTTCCCGAACCGCTCGAGCCAGCCAGGTTGCGCGCTATGTTTGCTTCGTCTCCGGGCGCAATCGGACCTGCGCCCGGCTCTGCACCGGCGGGGAGGGCAAGCAGCAGCAGCGACGCCAGAGCCAGGCAGCCAAGGGCGCGCATCCTCTCCAACTTCCATCCCCATGAAAACAAACGAAACAGGCCGTGGCTCTTATCAAGCCACGGCCTGTTCCGAAATCAAATTACCACTTTCGAAGCAGTGGTATCAGCCGATCACGCCGCTTCCAGCTCATCGGCATCGGCGCCCTGGACGGGACCGGAATCCTGCCCCTTGGCATCGACGTCGCGGTCGACCAGTTCGATGATCGCGATCGGCGCCGCGTCCGAAGCGCGGATGCCGGCCTTGATCACGCGGGTGTAACCGCCGTTGCGGTCCTTGTAGCGCTCGGCCAGGACTTCGAACAGCTTGGTGAGCTGCGCGTCGTCCTGCAGGCGGGAATGGGCCAGACGACGGTTCGACAGGCCACCCTTCTTGGCGAGGGTGATCAGCTTCTCGACGTAAGGACGCAGTTCCTTCGCCTTGGGCGTGGTCGTCAGGATCTGCTCATGCTTGATGAGCGAGGCGGCGAGGTTGCGGAGCAGCGAGTTGCGATGCCCGGCGCTGCGCTGCAGCTTGCGATGACCAACCTTGTGACGCATTTTTCTTCCTTCGTTCGTTAAGGGGCCGTCTAGCGGGTCCCATCGAAATGCTATTTCGATGGGCGCCCTCTGGTACCCCAGACCAGGCGGCGTTCAAGGGCCGCCGCCCTATGCCCTTTCGATCGTCCGGTGGACCGTCACGGCAGTAAATCCCGTGACGTCAGTCGACGCCATGCGTCGCTGGCCGGTCGTTCGCATTCGCTTTGCGAACCGCCGCGCTGCTGCGCTGCGCGGCTCGCTTCGTCTCAGCCCAGCAGCGTCTCAGCCCAGCAGCTCCTGTTCGAGCTTCTTGGCCATTTCCTCGATATTTTCCGGCGGCCAGCCGGGGATGTCCATCCCCAGGCGCAGGCCCATGGACGACAGCACTTCCTTGATCTCGTTCAGCGACTTGCGACCGAAATTCGGGGTGCGCAGCATCTCTGCCTCGGTCTTCTGGACCAGATCGCCGATATAGATGATGTTGTCGTTCTTGAGGCAGTTGGCGCTGCGGACCGACAGTTCCAGCTCGTCCACCTTCTTGAGCAGGTAGCGGTTGATCTGGTTCGCGTCGCTCTCGCCTTCGCCAGCCGAAGCGCCGGAGGCGGCGCCCGCAGCCGGAGCGGAAGCGGGCAGGGCGTCCTCGAAATGGACGAACAGCTGGAGCTGGTCCTGAAGGATGCGCGCGGCATAGGCCACCGCGTCCTCGGGCGTCACGGTGCCGTCGGTCTCGACGGTCAGCGACAGCTTGTCATAGTCCAGTTCCTGGCCGACGCGGGTGTTGTCGACCTTGTAGGCGACCTGGCGCACCGGCGAATAGAGCGCGTCGATCGGGATCAGGCCGATCGGGGCATCAGCCGGGCGATTGGCGACGGCGGGGACATAGCCCTTGCCGACGTCGGCGGTCAGTTCCATGTTCAGGGTCGCACCCTGGTCCAGGTGGCAGATCACCAGGTCGGGGTTCATCACTTCGATGTCGCCCACGGTGGTGATGTCGCCGGCGCGCACTTCGGCAGGTCCGGTGGCGGACAGCTGGAGACGGCGGGGGCCGTCGCCTTCCATCTTGAGCGCGACCTGCTTGATGTTGAGGACGATGTCCGTGACGTCCTCACGCACGCCCGCGAGCGAGGAGAATTCGTGGAGGACGTTCTCGATCTTGATCGAGGTGACCGCCGCGCCCTGGAGCGAGGAGAGAAGAACCCGGCGCAGCGCATTGCCGAGCGTCAGGCCGAAGCCGCGCTCCAGCGGTTCGGCGACGAAGGTCGCCTTGCGCCTGCCGTCGCCCGCCACCTTGATCTCAAGGCTGTTGGGCTTCTTCAATTCCTGCCAGTTCTTCATGTTGACAGTCATGTATTTCCCCTGGGGATGTGGCCGAAACGTTCAAAATCCTGACCCGACAGGACGTTCCGACCGATGTAGATGGGTGAGCGGGCGACGCGTCCGCCGTCCGCCGACAAGCCGCGCGTCGTTATCAGACGCGGCGGCGCTTGGAAGGACGCACGCCGTTGTGCGGGATCGGCGTCACGTCGCGGATCGAGGTGATGTGGAAGCCAACGGCCTGCAGCGCGCGCAGGGCCGATTCACGGCCCGATCCCGGACCCTTCACTTCGACTTCCAGGGTACGCACGCCATGTTCGGCCGCCTTGCGACCGGCGTCTTCGGCGCAGACCTGCGCGGCGTAAGGGGTCGACTTGCGGCTGCCCTTGAAGCCCATCATGCCGGCCGAGGACCAGCTGATCGCATTGCCCTGGGCGTCGGTGATCGTCACCATGGTGTTGTTGAAGCTGGCGTTGACGTGCGCGACGCCGGCCGAGATGTTCTTGCGTTCGCGGCGCTTGATGCGCTGGGGTTCGCGTGCCATTTTGCTCTAATCCTACTGAAATCGTTAAAAGCGGAAGTGACCGGAGGGCCGAGCCGAAGGGGCTGACCCTCAACGATTACTTCTTCTTGCCAGCGATCGGCTTCGCCTTGCCCTTGCGGGTGCGCGCATTGGTGTGCGTGCGCTGACCGCGAACCGGCAGGCCCTTGCGGTGACGCAGGCCGCGATAGCAGGCGAGGTCCATAAGGCGCTTGATGTTCATCGCGGTTTCGCGGCGCAGGTCGCCTTCCACCGTGTGATCGGCGTCGATCGCTTCGCGGATCTGCAGGACTTCGGCGTCGGACAGGTCCTGGACGCGACGGCTGTGGTCGATGCCCAGCTTGTCGGCGATCGCGACGGCGGTGTGGCGGCCGATGCCGTGGATGTAGGTGAGCGCGATGATCACGCGCTTGTTGGTCGGGATGTTGACACCCGCAATACGTGCCATGGTAATCTGTACTCCTGCTCCACGGGGCGGTTGGCGCCACCCCATCTCAAAGCGTCAGGGCTGCAGTCCTTAGGCAGACGACAGCCGATTCGATAGGCCCCAAGACGCAAAAAAGACGGCCAGCGCCACAGCACTGCCGCTCGTGAGCGTGTCGGGAAGGGGTGCCCTTAGCGATTCGGCCCTTGGCTGTCAATGACGGGCGGCCGCGAAAGCGGTGAAATCCGGCGCTTCCGCGACTCTGAATCTCCAACCCGTCCGACGCATCGTCGCGCCCTTTTCGGGTTGATGCAATCCTGTTCCCTGGGGCATGAAGGCGCGATGCGCTTCACTCTGCCCTCCATCCTGTCCGTGGCCGCCCTGGCCGTGCTGGCTTCCTGCGTCGGCGCGCCTGCGCAGCGCGCACCTACGCCCGTGCCCGCGCCGCGCCCGGCCCCCGTCGCCAGGCCCGCGCCGCCTCCACCCCCGCCGGCCGACTGGCAGGACCGGCCGACCACGGCGGGCGACTGGCGCTATCAGGTGGACGGCGCCGGATCGGTCGCCCTGTTCGGCGCCGACGCGCAAAGCAGCCTGTTCATCATCCGCTGCGACCGCGCGACGCGCCGCATCGCGCTTTTGCGGCCCGGCCCGGCGCAGGCGGCAATGACGGTGCGGACCAGCTATGGCGCGGTCAACTGGCCCGCAAGCGCCCCCGCCGGGACCATCGCCGCGACGCAGGCGATCCGCGCCGCGAGCGACGCCACGCTCGACCAGATCGCCTATAGCCGGGGCCGTTTCGCGGTCGAGGTGCAGGGCATGGAGATGCTGGTGCTGCCAAGCTGGGCGGAGGTGAGCCGCGTCGTCGAGGACTGCCGCGCCTAAGTCCCTGATTTCCGGTGAACTGCGTCGACGTGACGGTAAATCACCTGCGATCGGCGGACGCAGAAGTATGATTCGAAAAAAGAATTTTACAAGCCTTGAACTGGCGGCCCGTCTGATTCACATATCATTTCATAGACGGCGAAGGACCAGTATCCGGGAACGGCTATAGGGGCTTCAACTAGCGAAAGGAGGTGATCCGATGTCTCATGGTTCAGCAATGGGGTCGGTCAAGTCCATTCGGGGAACGCGCCGCTGAGCGACGCCATAGCGTCGGTTTTGCAGACATCCGGTGACTGTCGACTGCGGTTCCGCAGGCGAAGCGCCCTATCCGCAGAATAGCGCGAACCAACGTTTCCCTTGGGCGGCACTTCCGGCCGCTGACCATGTCAATGATGGGCCGCTGGAGACTTATCCCTCCAGCGGCCCCTCTCATATATGGCGCGGTCTTGCCTGATATAGGCGCGCGAAGATCGCTCCTGCCTCACCCCCCGATCGATCCGTCCTAGCGCTCCACCCCCTTTGCCTTCCCCCAGGCCCGCGCTGCCGTATATCCGAGATAACCGGTGCCAAAGAGCGCATAGAGCGGTTCGGGCAAGGCACTGAAATAGGCCTGCATCGCCCGGATGATCCCCGCCGCCACGTCGGGGCGCACCCCGCCGATCAGCCCCAGCGGCACCGACCACAGCAGCAGTCCGTACATCACATAAAGAAAGGCGGGACGCGCCGACAGCGTCCACCGGTCGCGCGCGATGCGCCTGCGCGTAGAGGTCATGCCGACCCTCCTAACCGATCCGATTGGCAAGCCAGCCGTAGAGAAAGGCCTCGTTGGCGGGCCTGCTCTCGGCCAGCGCCAGATAGCGCTCGCCCTGAAGCGCCTCCAGCGCCTTGAGCAACACCTTCTCTCCCGCGCCCCCGCGCACGGCCAGGAATGCGCCCAGCGCGGCGAGCGTCCTCGCGCCCACGGCCCGATCCACCTTCACATCGGCATAATCCCGCTCGTTGCGGTTGAGGGCATTCAACGCCCGCTGAAGGAAGCCGCCCGCGACCGTGGCCCCCATGTTCACGGCCGTGTCGAACAGTTCCTCCGCCACGGCCGGAGCCAGTTCGGCGACAAAGGCGAAACCCGGCTTCTCCCAATAAAGCCGGCGATAGATCATCTCGGCCACCGACCGGGGCAGCGCCCGCATGTCGCCGCCATAGCCATTTTCCCGCGCCACGCCTTGGGTGATGCCGAAATTCGTCGGACCGCCGCGATCCGCCGGATGGTTGCTGTAGCCGCCCTCCCGCGCGATGACCTCGTCGATCATAGCCACAATATCCATGAAAACCGCCCTCCTGTTTCCGAAAGGCGGATCATTTATCCCATTTGGTTAGCTGTAGGACAGCGGAAAAGCGCTGAGGCAGGTCATCCGGCGAGGGAAGGAGACCAGGCAGGCTGAAAAAAGCCCTGCCGGAAATTTGGTCGGGACGAGAGGATTCGAACCTCCGACCCCCACACCCCCAGTGTGATGCGCTACCAGGCTGCGCTACGTCCCGACCGGAGCGGCGCAATTAGAAGCAGTTTGGCGAATATGCAAGCCATTCGATGCAGGCTTTTTGCGCATTCGTCGGAAACCCTAATCATGTTGCCTCAGCCGTGCGATCTGTGTTAGCCGCGCGCCCTTGATCTGTGGGCGTTTGTCTGCGCCCGCGACAGGACAAGAGAAGAAGGCGAAAGTCCCAAGCATGTTCATATCTCCAGCCTTTGCCCAAACCGCGGGCGGGGAATCGTCCGGCGCCTCCATGCTGGTTCAGATGGCCCCGCTGGTCCTGATCTTCGTCGTCTTCTACTTCCTGCTGATCCGTCCGCAGCAGAAGAAGATGAAGGACCACAAGGCCAAGATCGACGCCGTGAAGAAGGGCGATCAAGTCGTGACCGGCGGTGGCCTGGTCGGCAAGGTGGTCCGCGTCGACGATTTCTATGCCGAGGTCGAACTGGCGCCGGGCATGAAGGTGAAGGCGGTGAAGTCCACCCTGACCGACGTGATCGATCCCGCCACCGCCAAGCCCGCGAACGACTGAGACGTCCATGCTGAACTTTCCCCGTTGGGCGGTCCTTGCGATTCTGGCGCCGCTGCTGATCGGCATAGCCTGCGCCGTGCCGAGCTTCCTGCCTGACCGGGTGGTCGAGCAGTTGCCCAAATTCATGCAGACCCGCGTCAATCTGGGCCTCGACCTGTCGGGCGGCAGCCATTTGCTGCTCGAAGCATCGACGCAGGATGTGGCCAAGCAGCGGCTCGCCAATATGGAGGAGCAGGTCCGCACGGAACTGCGCCGGGGCGACACGAAGATCGCGATCGGCGACATTTCCAGCCGCGACGGGAAGCTCAGCTTCATGGTCCGCAACCCGTCGGAGGTTGACGCCGCCGTGGAGCGTATCCGGCCGCTGACGCAGGGTGCGGGCCTCACCGGCCAGCGCGATTTCAATGTCGAGGTGGTGAACAGCTCCACCATCGTCATCACGCCGACCCAGGCGGGCATCGACAATGCGGTCAAGGGCGCGATGGAAGTTGCGACCGAAGTCATCCGCAAACGCATCGACGAGATGGGCACGCGCGAACCGACCATCCAGCAGCAGGGCGACAACCGCATCGTCGTGCAGGTGCCGGGCCTCCAGAATCCCAAGGCGCTGAAGGATCTGCTCGGCCAGACCGCGAAGCTGGAATTCAAGCTGGTCGACGTCAACGCCAACCCGGCCGAAGTCGCGCAGGGCCGCGCCCCGGTGGGCAGCGAAGTGCTGCCCTATCCGACCAATCCGGCCGGGCCGCCGATGATCGCCGTCTACCGGCAGGTCATGGTGTCGGGCGAAGACCTGACCGACGCGCAGCAGGGCTATAACCAGCAGGGCAACGAGCCGAACGTCAACATCCGCTTCAATGGCGCGGGCGGGCGCAAATTCGGCCAGGTGACGTCGCAGAACGTCAACCGTCCCTTCGCCATCATCCTGGACGGCAAGGTGCTGTCGGCGCCGAACATCAATGAGCCGATCCTGGGCGGTTCCGCCGTTATCAACGGCAATTTCACGGTGGAAAGCGCGAACCAGCTCGCGATCGCGCTGCGGTCGGGCAAGCTGCCCGTCGCGCTGACCGTGGTGGAGGAGCGCACGGTCGGTCCGCAATTGGGCGCCGACTCGATCAAGGCCGGCCTTACCGCCTCGATCATCGCGGTCGTCGCCGTCGCGGCCTTCATGTTCCTGAGCTACGGCCGCTTCGGCATGTACGCCAATCTGGCCGTCGCCATCAACGTGCTGGTGATCCTGGGCGTGATGGGTATTCTCGGCGCGACGCTGACCCTGCCGGGCATCGCCGGCTTCGTGCTGACCATCGGTACGGCGGTCGACGCCAACGTGCTGATCTACGAACGCATCCGCGAGGAGCGTCGCCGGGGCCGCAATGTGGTCCAGTCGATCGAACATGGCTATAAGGAAGCCAGCCGCACCATTTTCGAAGCGAACGTGACCCACGCCATCGCCGGCGGTATCATGCTCGCTCTGGGGTCGGGTCCGGTCAAGGGCTTCGCGATCGTGCTGCTGATCGGCATCGCGACCAGCGTGTTCACCGCCGTCACCTTCACGCGCCTGCTGGTGTCGCGTTGGGTTCGCGCCAAGCGCCCGACCGAAATCCACATCTGACGGGCGGAGAGAAACATGAAACTGCTTAAGCTCGTCCCGGACAACACCAATATCGGCTTTGTGAAGCTGCGCCACTGGGCCTTTGCCCTGACGGCGCTGCTGACCGTGGTGGCGGTCGGCGCGACCTTCTACAAGGGCCTCAATCTCGGCGTCGATTTCGTCGGCGGACTGATGATCGAGGCGAAGTTCGAAACGCCGCCGCAAACCGACAAGGTGCGCGGCGTGATCGACCGGCTGGGCGTGGGCGACGGTTCGCTCCAGCAGTTCGGCGATCCCAGGACAGTGCAGATCCGCCTGCCGCTGCCGGAACAGGGCGGCGCGGGCGCGGCCAACGCCATCGTCGAAAAGGCGCG
>Ga0207639_10000344_pt1 | contig 32159 bp, 27 predicted proteins | sample KBSCornC32_FD_184299 | JGI IMG/M metagenome (GOLD analysis project Ga0207639, IMG submission 184299) | Corn rhizosphere microbial communities from Kellogg Biological Station, Michigan, USA - KBS Corn C3-2 (SPAdes) (version 2) | ecosystem: Host-associated > Plants > Roots > Rhizosphere > Soil ...
GCCAACCCGCCTGGTGAGCCGCCGCCAGCCGCTCCTTGCCGTCGCGCGCAGGCGTCTCGATGCCCGACGGCGCCCGTCAAGACGTTGAAACCAGGTGGAAATACGAATGAAGTGACGCGAACCCCAGCGCCATCCCCAGACAGAGGCGCGCCACGGCCCAGGGGCCGAAGACGAGGTAGCGCGACATGAGCGGCACCAGCAAGGGCAGCCCCATCCCGATGTAGCGGCTCGAGAAACCGAAGGGCATGGCGCCACATTCGAAGCACAGAAGGACCAGGCCCAGGGCGTGGGCGACGAAGATCCGGTCGGTGCGCCGGTCGCTCATCTCCAGGACCACCGAAGCCAGGAAGGCCCCCCCCACCACCGCGAAGATCTGCCCCGACGCCCAGGTGAGGACGCGGGCGAAGAGGGGGCTATGGACCCGGTGAACCACGGATTGCAGCGGCATCATCTCGGCGCGCAAAAGAAGGGAGTTGACGAGGACGGCGCCGAGGACAGCGACGGAGACCTTCTTCGGGTGGAGCAGAAAGAGGCGCGGCGCCAGCAGCAGCGCCGTGATCCCCGCGTAGCCGAAGGCCAGCACCACGAACTCCGATCGATACCCGCGCTCGAGACGGACGATTGCCTTCACGCCGGGCGGCACCAGGCCGCGCCAGGTGAGGAACAGCAGTGCGGCCGGCACCAACCCGAGCCCGATCGCGATGGCCGCTTGCATGGCGGTCGCGCGACGCGAGGCCGCCAGCAAGAAGATGGACGGGACGATCGCCAGATAGGTCTGTCGCCCGCCCACCGCGATGGCGACACCCAGCGCGACGATCAGTCCGAGGATCACCTGGCGCCAGACTCGCGACGCTGGATCGCTGCGGCCGACTTCGAAGGCCGCCACCAGCGCCAGCGCGACGCCGGCCATCGACGGGACCTCGGTCAGAGCCAGACCGGCCAGGACCCAGACCATGGGAACACCCATGCTCGACACGCCGACCGCGCGCGCATGGGGATGGCCGAGCTGTTCGAGGTGTCGGGCGGCCAGCCACAGGATGGCGCCCAGGAGCAGCAGGTTCGGTAACCTCACCCAGGGAACGGGGAGCGCGCCATGGCCGAGGGACAGCGCGTAGTGCATGAGTGAGAAGACGGGGCCCGGCGCGCTGCTGGTGTTGTTGATGAGCCAGGAACTGAATGACGGTCTGGCGTTGAACGCCAGGGCCCGCGCCAGGTGCAAGGGCTCGTCGTAAAGCGGCCCGGTCCTCTGGATCATCACGTAGATGACCAGGGCAAAGAAGCCCAGCAACCCCGTCCACAGATAGATGCGTGCCCAGAGGTCCTGCGCCCGGCCCCCTTCGCCCTCTTGGCGCGGCAATGTCTTCCTCACCGCTCGAACCACCGGCAATCGGGAGACCGCACGGCGCGCTCGATAGCAGAGCGCGCAGGGGCCGTCAACGCGGGGCTTCGACCCGCGCCCGGTCCGGTCGCTCTGTTTTCGGCGCATGGCGTGGGCTATGCTGCCGCACCCCAATGCAAAAGACCGTCGCAGGAGAACACCCCACGACGCCCGCCGGATTCTGGACCGATCGACCGACTCTCGTGACGGGAGGAACGGGCTTGGTGGGCGGCTGGCTCATCAAGCGCCTGATTGCTCTCGGAGCCGAGGTCGTGTGCCTGGTCCGCGACTGGGTGCCCGAATCCGAGGTGGTGCGCTCGGGCGCTCTCGAATCCGTGAAGGTGGTGCGGGGTGACGTGCGCGATCAGGCGACGCTGGAGCGGGTCCTCGGCGAGTACGAGGTCAACACGGTGATTCACCTGGCGGCCCAGACGATCGTCACGATCGCGAACCGCAACCCCGTTTCGACCTTCGAGGCCAACATCGCGGGGACCTGGGCGCTGCTCGAGGCGTGCCGCCGGAGCCCCCTCGTCAAGCAGATCATCATCGCGTCGTCTGACAAGGCCTACGGCGAGCACGACACGCTTCCCTACGACGAGAGCTGCGCGTTGAAGGGCAATCACCCGTACGACGTCAGCAAGTCCTGCGCGGATCTCATCACCGCCACTTACGCCAAGACGTACGGGTCGCCGGTCGCCATCACCCGGTGCGGGAATTTCTACGGAGGCGGTGATCTCAACTGGAACCGCATCGTCCCCGGTACGATCCGCTCGGTGCTGCGAGGTGAACGGCCCGTCATTCGCTCTGACGGGAACTACATCCGCGACTACTTCTACGTCGAGGACGGCGCGATCGCCTACACCATGCTGGCGGAGCAGCTGGCGGCGCGGCCCGAGCTGGCGGGGCAGGCCTTCAACTTCTCGAACGAGATTCAGATGACGGTCCTCGAGCTCACCCAGCTCGTGCTCAAGAAGATGGGCTCGTCGCTGGAGCCTCGGATCCTGGGAGAGGCCAGCAGCGAGATCCGTCATCAATACCTGTCGGCGGCGAAGGCGCGGCAGATGTTGAGCTGGCGGCCGACGTTCGAGCTGGAGGGCGGCCTGGAGCGGACGGTGGCGTGGTACCGCGAGCACCTCGCCCGAACCGACGCCGGTCGCTCTCGTTAACTTCGGGAGCCGTCTCGTCTCGCCGCTGCGGCCATGAGGATCGTCCACGTCGCGCGGACTCTGGACCCGGCTGCAGGCGGGCCGCCGCAGGTCTGTCTACGGCTCGGCGCCGCACAGGGCGCGCTGGGCCACGAGGTCCACGTCGTCTACTACTCGACCGGCGCGGATCGTGCCCGCACCGAGGCCGACATCCAGCGGGTCCCCAACCACGGGAATGTCCGCTTTCACCCGCTGGCCGATCAGAATTTGCGCGAGGTGCTGCTCGTGCGCCGGGCGCGTCGCGTGCTCGAGGATCTGGTGCCCTCGGCTGACTTCGTGCACATCCATGGGGTGTGGGGCGCCATCCTGAAAGCGGCCGCCGGAATGGCCCGCCAGCGCGGGGTGGCTCACTGCTTTCAGGCGCACGGCATGCTCGATCCTTGGAGTCTCTCCCAGAAGCGCCTCAAGAAGCGGCTCGGCCTGCTCCTGGGCTACCGGGCCGCCCTCGGCGGCGCCTCGTTCATCCTGGCGCTCAATTCCGACGAGGCGCGGCTGATCGCTCCCCTGCAACTTGGAAATCGTACGATGGTCCTACCGAACGGAATCTTCGTCGACGAGATCGAGCCGCTCCCCGCACCAGGAACGTTTCGGGCCGCACACCCTCGGATTGGCGACCGGCCGGTCATCCTTTTTCTATCGCGCCTTCATTACAAGAAGGGTTTGGACATCCTGGCCGAGTCCTTCGCGCTCCTCGGACGACAGCGTGACGATGTTTGCTTGGTCGTCGCCGGACCGGACGAGGGTGCGCGCCCGGACTTCGAGCGACGCGTCGCCGATGCGGGGATGACCGATCGCGTGCATCTTGTGGGCCCCTTGTACGGGGAGGACAAGCTCGCTGCGCTCGCCGACGCCACGTGTTTCTGTCTCCCCAGCCGCCAGGAGGGGTTCTCGGTGGCCATCGTGGAGGCGATGGCCTGCGGCCTGCCGGTGATCATCTCGGAGCCCTGTCACTTTCCGGAGGTGGCAAGTGCAGGCGCGGGGTTGGTGGTTCCGCTCTCTGTTCCGGCCGTGGCAAAGGCCCTTGGCGCGGTGATCGCCGACCCGAACCAGGCGCGCTCGATGGGCGCAGCCGGCGCGGCCCTCGTCCGCGAGCGGTACCGATGGGAGGCGATCGGCCGGCAGAGCGTGGCGTTTTATCAAGAAGCGCAGCAGACTGAAAAGGCGCGTCGTACCGGCTGAGCATGTGGCCGGCAGGAGAGCGCTCGGACCGCCAGCGAAGAACGCGGCCGGAGCGAAGATCGAGAAGCGGCGGATTGCTGCTCAGACGCCCACGGCCGGGATGGGACCAAACGTGCGCTCGACGTGCTTCATGGCGCCTTCGATGTCGTCGAATCCTTCCTGGGCGCCTCGCACCACCAGCCTGTCCGAGGCCACGCCCGCCAGGCGTTCGAGGAGGCGAGCCCTCAGGATGATGCGTTTGGCGTGCTTCCTGGCATTTTCGCCGGCCCGCTGTCGCGCGTATTCGAGCTCGACCTTGAAGCGGACTACCAGCGGCAGCCTCGCCATGAACTCGTTGAACTGGCGGCGTTCGAAATCGACGGAAAACCCTTGTTCTTCGCAGATTACGAGCTGACGCTTGAAGTCCACCAGAAAGTTGCGCAAGTCGAGCTCGTACGGCGCCAGCTCGGGCATCGTCGCTCGAACGCGGCAGATCGACTCCACCAAGATCGTGGCGGGATGGATCACGGGAATCTTGATCGGCATCCACCCGCCCTTCTTGGCCTCACCCAGCTCGTCGAGGAAACGGTAGAACGATTCGGGCGACGCGTGGGGAGACGTGTCCCCGGCGCTCGAAAGCATCATGGGCAGGTCCACATAGGTGTAACGGGGGGTCAGAGCCAGAATCCCCGTCAAGAAGGTGTAGTCGGGCGCCGGCGCCGCAAAAACGCGGCCGATGCGAGATCGCAGGGCTTCCACGAGGCTACGTTTGACGCAACATTGATAGGGTCTCGGCAGCGCCTTGCCGTGGGTCATGTCGAACACGCGCAGCAGTGAGTCGTGGCTGCTCTGGAATCGAATCGTGCCCCCGAAGGGCCGCCGGACGTACTGGGTGCGACGTTTGGGATCTTCTGCCGTCGACGGGTAATAGTGCCACCACTCCCACACCACGAGATCCGAAGGACAAGCGCCCAGTGCCTTCTCGATGATCTCCAGGCAACGGCTCGAGATCACACAGTCATCCGGCAGCAGGGTGACCCATTCTCCGGTGCTGTTGGCCAGGGCATTCTCGAAGTTGTCCGGCATCCCCAGCACCCGATCGGTCCGGACGTACTTGATCCTTTGGTCATCGATGCTCCGCACGAGCTTCATGGTGTCGTCGTTCGAGCTGTTGTCGCTGATCACCAGCTCCAGATCACCATGTGTCTGGCCCAGGACGCTGCGGATGGCATGATGAACGACATGGCTCCGGTTGCGCGTCGGTAGAAGCACGCTGTACTTCGCAGGCTTGCTCACGTGGGTCTTCTCCGTTCAGAGTCCAAGAAAAACTATCAGCTCCTACCGAAAATGACCGCCAGCGGCAAGGTCTCGTCCCAGGCCCTCACGATTGGCCACTCCGAAGGTGGCCAATCGCATCGACTGCCTGCTGGGCGACGCTCTGGACGTCGAAGGCCGCGCGGATTCGAGCGGCTCCGCCCACCGCCGCGGAGGCGAGAGAGGAGTACTCGGTCATGAGCGACCGCAGCCCGAGGTGGATTCCGCGTTCATCCACGCTCTCCGAGATCCGGATTCCTCCGTAAAGTCCCGCCAGGCTGGTCGCGGCCCCCACCGCGGGCGTTGCCAGGACCGGGATTCCCATGCCCAGCGCCTCCGTGACCACGTTCCCCCAGGGCTCGACGAGGGAGGGAATCACGAGAGCATGCGCGGATTGCAGGTAGGGTCCGAGGTCGTGATGGGGCACGGCTCCGGTGAGCCGCACGGCGCCCTGAGGCAGGGTCCTGATGAGCGCCTCGATGTTCGACCGGGCGGCCCCCTCGCCCACCAGGGTGAGCTCGACCTGACCAGGGAGATCCGGCCCGCTGACGGCCCGGACCAGGGCTTGCAGGTTCTTCTCGGGCGCGAGCCGCGCGATGGTCAAAAGCTTGAAGGGGCCGGGGGAAATCGATGCCGGCTGGACCCGCGGCGCACCGAGCTCCCGGAAGGTCACGGAATAGAAGGGCAGCGCTCGAAACCTACGAAAGCCGAGGAGACGAAAGGCATGCTCATTGGAGAGCCCCAGCGTCCATGCCTCCGTAACGAAACCCGCAAAGGACCGGTAAGCGAGCATACGCGCCCAGCTGCGAAATTCACGGGGGAAGATATCGGCGATGTTCGTGTCGGCCATGAACACGACCGGACAATCGCGCGACTTTCGGCGCAGAGCCTCCACAATGGCCACTTTGGGCAGCGTGCCCAGCACCAGCACGGCGTCAGCGGAGGGGACGTCCATCTTCTGGACGAGCTCGTGACGGCCGAGCCTCGACCAGTCATACCCGGGACGCGTGCTCTCGCTGCGGAAAGACTCGTGCGCGAAGCTCGACCGGATGCGGCTTGGGGGCGGCGGGCGGTGAAAGGTATCGACGGTTATGCCGAATCGTTGGGAGATGTCGGCGAACAGGTCCCAGGTGTAGCTGGACACCGCCCCCGCCAGCGCCAACCAGCGCCGTCCCCCGTGTGAGGACGTCACGATATCCTGGTCCGATCTAGTGAATCGAAGAGCTCGCACCACGCCGTGGCGAGGACGCTCTCGTCATAGTAGCGATGCCCGGCGTCGAATGCGTTGAGGCGTTTGCGTAACACGGATTCTCGATCCTCCGCGGCCGCGGCGACGACCGCCTTCAGCCCCGCGACATCGCCGGGCTCGACCACCCACCCGGCGTCATGTCGCCGAACGGTATCGGCCAGGTCGGACTCGTTCGGGCAGATCGCGAGGATGGCCTGCCCGGCCACCATCGCGCTGTAAGTCTTGCTGGGCATCACCAATCCCTCTGCCCCTCGCTTCATCGTCACCAGGGCCAGGTCCGCCTTCTTCATCGCCCCCATCCACTCGGGCTCGGGAAGGCTCTCGCCAAAGGAGACATGGGGACCGCTGCCGGAATGAGCCACCTCGTCCGCCAGCGCTCGAAATCCATGGCCGTGCCCCCGAAACTCCACGGTCCACCCGGGAACTGGACGCTCACGCAGGAGCCCCGCGACGGTCTCCGTTTCATGCATCCGGCCGAAGTTTCCACAATAGAGGATCCGCAGCGGATCCGAGGGGAGGCGCGACGCGGGACGGGCCTCGCGAAACGGTCGACCGTCGGCGCCGACCGGGATCACCACGCTGCGAGGAATCGGCCCATAGCGAAGGGAGGCGAATCGCAGCAGGTGTTTCCCCAGGAACACATTGGCGGCCGCGCCGTCGAACGTCCATCGGGTCCCCCGCTCCAGGATTTTCTGACCGAGCCCACCTCGAGGAATCGTCCCTCCCTCGACCAAGGCGTCTGGAAAGAGGTCGAACACCCAATGAACCACCGGGATACCAGACCGTCCAGCGACGCGCAGCGCGACGGCGGGCGCGTAGAACGTGTTCGTACAGACGACCAGAGCCGCTGGCCGGTCTTGCCGCCGTAGCCGGCGATGCAGGCCCAGAACGTACGAAACGTACGAGCGCCATCGCAAGCGAAGGCGCGCCGGAGCGGTGGTCGCCTCACGGTAGTCTCTCTCCCCCACCTCGAAGCGGTGCCTCACCTGCCGTCCCGCGGCCGTCAACTCGCGCAGCAACCCGCGCGTGAAGGCACCGAGCTCGACGGATGACCAGAACTCCACCGCGCCGCTTCCATCGTCTCGAACCGGCCGTCCCGTTCGGTCTGGGTTCAGGATCATCGGGGGCGGTCCAGACACGGCGGACGAATCGGCTCGCCCCCTTTCGAAACTATCACGGCGTCAGTATATAAGACGATCCGGCATGGATGACTACGCCAAAGCGCTCCTGATCGACGCCCTCACCGTGGTGTCGTGCGTGGTGCTGCTCGTGCGGTTCGGCGGTCTCCGATTCTCGCATCCCGCCACGCCTTATATCGTCTTTCACCTTCACACGGTCACCACCCGGCTCTACGGGCTGCTCCATGGAGCCACGCCGCTCTACTCGGGATGGCGAGGCCTGTACGACCCGGTCAGACCCGACGAAATCGCCCGCGCCGCGCTCTACTGTGACTTCGCATTCATGGCGGTGACCGCTGTCTGGACCTTCGTCTCGACCAGACCTCGCCCCACCGACAAGCCGCCCGGATCTGCCGTCAAATTGGAGCCGAGGATCCTGCTTCCGGTCTTGTTGTTGACGCTGGTGGGGGGAGTGATCGGCTTGAAGATCTCGGCCCACGTTCCCGGCGTGGAGAAATTCGAAGGGTTCAGTCAAGGCAGCGACTGGGCCTCGAGCTCGTACATCTTGATTCTGCCATCGTGGTTCGGACTGGCGGTCCTGGGTCACATCTATTATTACGGATTCCGCTGGTACACGAACATCCTCCTGGCTGCCTATCTGGCTTTGATGTCGATTCAAGGCGGTCTTCGCTTTCGCGTCATCGTCGGATTGTTGCTGGCCGCCACCATCTGGGTTGATCGGAAGGGTCGAAACTGGCCGTCTCGGACGATGATCATCGGGCTGGCGATCACGGGAGTACTTTTCTTTCCCATGAAAGCCATCGGGACGATGACCCAAGAGGGTCGGAGCTTTTCCGAGATATCGGCCGTCGTCTCCGATTCTTTCGACGAAGTGGCCGAGGGATCCGCCGCCGATCACCAGTTCCTGGATGAGTTCGCGAGCGCCCTGACGCTCCTGGACCTGCAGGGCAAGAAATATTATGGCTCGATCTATCTTCCTCTTCTCACTTTGCCGATTCCGAGAGCCTGGTGGCCCGAAAAGCCCAAGCTCGCCCCGTTCATAAGTGACATTTCGAGTCCGACGCGCCCCATGGCCCAATCCGGGATGATTGCGACGTACTTGGGCGAGTCCTACGCCAATCTCGGTCTGGTGGGGATCATAGCCATTCCCCCCCTGCTGGCCTTTTGTCTCGCCTGGTTCAGCCGACGCGCGTACCTCGTTCCGTATGACTCGCTCTTGCGATTCTCGTACGTTTTGCTGTCGGTCAACCTGATTCAAGTGTTCCGGGACGGCCTTCAGTCAATTGTCATATTCACGTTCGTCAACATGATGCCGCTGATGATCGTGGTCATCGCCCACCTGACGATCGCGCGCATTCGCAAGCGCTACTACGCCTCCACGTCCTTGGGTCGTCTTCAGGCGCGCGTGAGGGAGAGCGAGCCGCAGGTCCCGTCGAAGTCGGACGGGCTGACTGACGCGCTCATGATTCGCCGGTGAGTTGGTCGGCTACTTACCACGTGTCGGCCGGCTGGCAATCGCCTGCCCCATACACTATCCTGCCCGTCCCAACGATTCCCTGCAAAAGCGAGACTGGAGCGATGCGATGACATTTCAAGAGTCGGTTCTTCGGCTGGGGCGCGTTCAGCACCGGCTGGCGCTCGAGGCGCGACGAAGAGTCAGCCGAGCTTGGCTCCGGCGGCGACATGGTCTGCAAACCATCGACGACGTCCGCAGAGATGCCTCGTTCCTGGACATGCGAAGGTCGGTCGTTTCGGCGGGAACGGACAGCATCGCGCATTTCGGCAGCGACTACGCGATGGAGGGCGGGCTCTTTTTGCAACAAAATCCCGACGAATTCGCTTCGCTCTGCGTCCTATTGAAGGGGCATCGCCCCATCGAGACTTACCTGGAAATTGGCTCCGCGAGCGGAGGAAGTTGCCGCTTCATCGCCACGAATGTCGGCGTGGGACGGGCCATTTCGTTGGACGACGGTCAACATCCGCGCGCTGCTGAGCAAGCTGGAAACTTCGGGCACGTCAGCAACTTCACCCAATTTCGGGGGGACAGCCACTCGGACGCCGCGCGAAGGTTCTTGGCCCAGGCCATTACCACGCCAATCGACGTGGCATTCATCGACGGGGACCACTCCTACGAAGGCGTATGGGCAGACATTCGATTGGTCTTGGGCTTTTCGCGTCCGGGCACGATCTTCATTCTCCATGATACGGTCGCTTGCGAGGGCGTGGAACGCGCCTGGCTCGAGTCGCTCTCCTCTGGGCTGATGACCGGTGTCGCCGAATTCATCGGCGATCGGCGACCTCTGGGGATCGGCGTCGCGAAGGTGGGCCACTAGCGCTGACAGAGCTCGGCCAGGGATACGCGCCGAGGGGCAACTGTGGGCCGGGCGAGCCAGGTAGCTGACCGAGAGCGATCAATGAAATACGACGCGATCAGAGAGTACATCAAACGAATCGAAGCGACTCGCGATGCCGTCGAGGAATCGCGAAGAGGGTCGCCGATCTCTCAGTACTGGCAGGATTTCGTCCGCATTACGAAGTACGTCCGTGAGCTCTCCGACGAGCAACTCGTCGACATCCGGCTGCACACTTATCACCTCACGTCGGATGGCTATCTTCCTTATTATCTCGGCCAGGAGTCGGGACGGCGGGCGTTCCTGGAGGAGTACGAGTGGCTGATGCAGCACCTGGGGGGCGACCACCTGGGCGAAGGCGCTCACGGTATCGGCTTCCAATCACAGTACGGGCTCGTCAGCCTGGATCTGCTCCGCTACCTGGGGGTCCTCGTGGACCTGCACGATGGATACCCGGCGTCGCGCGGGGTCGGGCATGCCGTTCTCGAGATCGGGGGCGGCTACGGCGGCCTCTGCGCGACTTACCTGCGGCACAACCCGCTGGTGAATTACGCTATCGTTGACATCGAAGAGATTCTGTTCTTCTCGGCGGTTCACCTCACCAATGTATTGGGCGCCGATCGGGTTGTTCTCTGCAGCGCGGAGTCTCCCTACCCTTCGCAGCCCATCCCGGGCCGCGCCTATCTCGTCCCGCAAAGTCAGCGACAATTGCTAGAAGACCGGCGGTTTGATCTGGTCATCAATCAGCAGTCGATGCAGGAGATGCGCGAAGATCAGGTCCGCAAGTATTGCGAGATGATAAAGCGCATAGGGCGGCTTTTTTACTCTTGCAATATCAATCAGCATGGAGAGGCCGTCGTCGAGAGGACCAAGGTCGTCACGAACGTCAACTCTCTGATTGCGTCCTACTATCCCAGAATAGTGTGGCAGCGGCGGGCCCGCCATGGCGGGCTCCCCGTCAAGGTCGCCGGGAGGTCGCGCTTGCTGTCCCGTCTGTACCGGATGACATTTCAAGAGCCGCTTCGTCGCTTCTCCGACGTATTCATCACACGGACAATCTACTCCGCGTCGAATTAGCCGGGCGAATCGCACGCCGGTAATGCACCGATTGCACTCAGTTCGTACGGTTTCCGGCCTGGCACTTCGTCGAGTTCCCAGTATGTTTGGGCGGGGTTGCCTCGGCGAGGGCAGACGCGTGTCGCTCAGGCGCCCTGAGCCGACGTGGCTGTAAGACCTGCGGGAGTCGTGCAATGAGCTGGGTCATAAGCCAGATCGGCGCCCGAGAACACTATGCGCTCGCCGTTCAGCTCGGGCGGCTCGGACGGTTGAACCGCCTCGTCACCGACTTCTGGGCTCCAGCTTGGCTGACAGGTGAGCTCCCTTTCGTCAAAGCGCCCGCCTTGAAGCGGTTCCAGGGGCGCCATCATACCGAGCTCCGTACCTTGGTGACGTCATTCAATGTTGCAGCTACCGCGGCGCGCTTGCTCTCTTATGGACGCCGCCGAAAGGCCGACGTTTACCTAGGCCACTTGGCCTACGGTGAATGGTTCAGCAAGAGGGCTGCCGCTTATCTGGACCAGATGAGGAAACCGCCCCGCTACTTCTTCACGTTCACCACCGGCGGGATGGAGGCCCTATCCGCTGCAAGGGGTCTGGGCAGTCATACCATCGTCGACCAGATCGATGCCGCACGGGTGGATGCCGAGATCGTTGAAGAGGAGCGCGAGCTCTTCCCTGGATGGGAAGATACTCCTCTCGTCATTCCCGAGGCGTATTGGTCTCGACTGAAGGCCGAATGGGCGAGCGCCGATACGGTTCTCGTGAATTCTGATTTCGTGCGCAGCGCCCTCGTGAAGCAGGGCTTGAACGAGGACAAGATCGTCGTCCTTCCACTGGCGTATGAGAGGCCCTCGAGCCCCCCCGAGCGCACGAGGGGCCGGGCCCCGCTCCGCGTCCTTTATCTTGGTGGGCTGACCCTGCGCAAGGGAATCCAATATGTCGTCCAGGCGGCCGCGCAATTGCCCGCGATCGAATTCCACGTGGCAGGGCCTTCAGGGCTGTCGGCGGCAGCGCTGCGATCGTTTCCCGCCAACCTACGGCTCCACGGGTACGTACCGCGGGTCCAGACGGCCGCGCTGTTTCGGAACGCGGACCTCTTCATCCAGCCTACGCTGTCCGATGGTTTCGCCATCACACAGCTCGAAGCGATGGGTCGAGGTCTACCGGTGATCGCGACTCCGAACTGCGGGCGGGTGGTGACAGACGGATACAATGGCTACGTGGTCCCGATTCGAAGTGCGGACGCCCTCGTCGAGGCCATCGATCGACTCGATCGGGACAGGGAATTGCTTGCGTCGCTAGCGGCGAACGCATACTGTACGGCCGGTAGGTACTCCTTGGAACGCGTGGTCGATGATCTACTACGCAGCGTCGTAAGGCGTGAAAGCAGGCCTGCCGTCCTAACCGAATGATAGTTTCTGGTCTTCCGGATCCTGCGGCAGACATTGTCCCTCGCGTCGCGATGATCCAGGACGGAGCCCGCCGGCGGTACATGGTGCCGCTCGCCTTGCATCGAGCGGGAATCCTGGAGCAGGTTTTCATCGACTCGTTCGTCGGCGTCGGGTCGCTCGAAGAGCGAATAGGACTCCTGGCGGGCAGGCTCTGGCCGGACCTCGGTCGTCGCATCCTGAACCTCCGGTGCTCCGACCTGCAAGCCGCCCGGGTGATACGTAACCCTGGTCTGGCCCTCCGAGCGCGCGTCGGAGCGCGCCGCTTCGCCACACCCGAGGAGTCGTTCCTGTGGACCTCGGGAGAAGTGGCCAAATGGATCGCGCGAGTCGGATTTCGGCATGCCAATCTGCTGTACGGCTTCATCCGCAACGCTCCGCCCAGTACCTACCGGCAAGCACGGGCTGAGGGTTTGTGCACGGTAGGTGAGCAGATCATTGCGCCGCTGGAGGTGGAGATCGCCGAGATGCGACGGCAGGTCGGTCGGTGGCCGGGCTGGAACGATCGGGAGACTCTGGTTCCCCCTCGTGCCTATCGAGAGATGGAGGAGCAAACATGGGAATTGGCCGACCACATCACCTGCATGTCGGAATACGTACGGAGCGGTCTGATCTCGGTGGGCGTGGCTCCCGAGAAGATCTCGGTGTTGCCTTATCCCTGGATCGATGCCACTCCTCGAGGCGCTGCGCGTGGTGAGGGCCCGCTGCGGGTGGGATTCGTAGGAGCGGTCAGCCTTCGGAAGGGCGCCCCGTACTTTCTGGAGACGGCCCGACGCTTCGACCCGCGCCAGGCGACATTCACGATGGTCGGACCCATCAAGGTCAATCGCGAGAAGTTGGCACCTTATCGCGATCACGTTCGGTTCGTGGGCCCGGTCCCTCGGAGCGGCATCGACGATTGGCTGCGGCGGTTCGACGTCTTCTTCTTTCCGTCGACCTGCGAAGGCTCCGCCGGAGCCGTCATGGAGGCCATGGCGAGCGGACTGCCGGTCCTCACCACGTTCAACAGCGGCTCGCGGGTGCGACACGGCTCCGACGGATTCATTCTGCCGTATGACGACATCGATGGATTCGAGCTGGCGATTCGACGGTTCGCTGACGATCGCGAGACACTACGGGCGATGGGTCAGGCGGCCCGCCAGCGGGTACTGGAGTACGATCTGGACGCTTATCAGATCGACCTGAAGCGGCTCTTCCAGGCGCTCGTCAGCGAGCATTGATTGGACGCGTCTTCTCGATCCACAGACGGAGTGAAAGCAGCTTGAGGAGGAGCATGGTTTGATGGGGCCTTCCCGCCTGGTGGGCCTCCAGCACCTCCGGAATTCGCGACCGGTCGACGAGCTCGTCGTAGAGGGGGTTTGGGGCGGTCAGCGTCTCCATAAGATAGGGGCGCAGCTGATTCGAAAAGAGATCGCGGATGGGAATGCCAAATCCCGACTTTGGCTTCGACAGTACCGACGGCGGCAGAGTATCGGCGGCGAGGTCGCGCAAGATTCTCTTCCCATGGCCGCCCTGAATCAGGAACTTGTTGGGTAGACTCCGCGCGAACTCGGCAATTCTATGGTCGAGCAATGGCGAGCGAACTTCGACTGCATGGGCCATGCTCGCAATGTCGACCTTCGTGAGGATGTGGTAGGCCATACGGTTGAATTGTTCGCCGAGCATCATCATCCGTACCGGATCGTTCTCGGAGAATGCCGATTGGATCGTGCGTTTCAGAACACGGAGCGTCGTCAGGTCTCGCCAGCGTCGCAGAAGCATCGGACGCAAGACTCGCTGTTGCTCCCAGAGAGCGTCGCTCATGGGCTCGTCCTTCAGGAGCTGAAGCCCGGCCAGCAATGACTTCAACTGCGGCCGCAGCTGCGGCGTCGCGCCGTAGGCCAGATCAGCGAGGGAGTAGGAAGCATCGAGAAGTCGATCGGGAAGGACGGCCCGCAGGGCCTGGAAGATCCCAACGAGGCGGTAATGATCGTACCCCCCGAACAGCTCATCCCCTCCATCACCGGTAATGACCACGGTGGCCATCGACCGCAGAGCAGCGAATAGATAGTAAGCGGGCACCACCGAGGCGATGGCGAAGGGCTCGGCCAGATTGTCTATGATGCGTTCGAAGCTCTGCCTGAAGTCGGGCAACGGACGAATCTCGTGGTGATCCGTTCCCAGCGCCCGCGCCGTCGCTCGAGCGAAATCGCCCTCGTCCTGGTCGTTGCCGTCGAGATGAGGCCTGACTGTGACGGTGACGAGCTTGCGGCCGGTGAGCTTCCGAGCGGCGGCCACGATAGTGGCCGAGTCGATGCCGCCAGACAGAGCCACCCCGATCGGTACGTCGCTGATCAAGCGCCTGCGCGTGGCATCCAGCAACAGATCCGTGAGCTGTTCCTTCGCCGCCTCGTACGATCCGGCGAAGGGCTCGACCTCTCTCGGCGGGTAGTACTGCCAGATCTTCAGGCCGGACGCGTCGAAGGCCATAGCGTGGCCGCCGGGCAACTTGCGAATGTCTTCAAACGCGCTGTAGGGCGCGGGGATGTACTCGAGCTGCCAAAATAAGCCGAGTGCCTCGAGGTCGGCCGTTCGGCCCGCGATCCCCGATGCCAGCAGGGCAGAGATCTCGGAGGCGACGATCAGGTTCGAGCCGCGGTGCAGGTAAATGATGGGCTTCTTGCCGAAGCGATCCCGGGCGACCAGCATGCGCCGCCGACGTCGGTCCCACACGGCGAACGCGAACATGCCCCAGAGGCGGGCAACACAGTCGTCGCCCCACTCCTCGTACCCGTGGACGATGACCTCGGTGTCACTGCGTGACCGAAAGACGTGCCCCTTGGCCTCGAGCTCGGAGCGGAGCTCAGAGAAGTTGTAGATCTCGCCATTGAAGACGACGGCGACCTGGCCGTCCTCGTTGAACATGGGCTGGGCGCCCGCCTCCGAGAGGTCGATGATCCGGAGTCGCCGGTGACCCAGGAAGGCCATCCCGTCGTTCCAATATCCACCTCCGTCAGGACCCCGATGGGTGAGCCGATCGGTCGAGCGGGTGAGGATCGATTCGTCACAACCCGGACCGACCCAGGCGAAGATGCCGCACACGAACTAGCCCACCCTGGGGACCGCGGGCGAGTATAAGGGATAGTTGGCGTCGCGAGCGTTGATCACGCTTGGGGGTATCGGCCAATAGACGGCGAAGGTCGGATCGTCGTACCGAACGCCTCTGGCCGATTCTGGATGGTGGAATTCGGAGATCTCGTAGGCGACGACGGCGCTGTCGACCAAGGTGATGAACCCGTGCGCGCACCCTCGAGGCACGTAGAGGGACTCGAAGCCTTCCGCCGTCAACGTCGCCCCGAACCACTGGCGGTAACTGCTCGAGTCCGAGCGGAGGTCGATGATCACGTCGTAGATCGAGCCCCGGGTGCAGGAGACGAGCTTGTCTTCCTGGTGAGGCGGCACCTGAAAATGCATACCTCGCAGTGTCCCCTGACGCCGGTTGAAGGACACACTGCGCTGGACGACCTTCAGATCGAGCCCATGCTTCCCGAACTCGTCCTGACAGTAAGTCCGCGCAAAGAACCCTCGCTCGTCCTCGCGAGGCTCCGGGCGGATGACGAAGGCGTTTTCGATCGGCGTCTGCGAAAAGATCATGAGATGATCAAATCACTTTCACCTCGGGGATCGGGACGATGAACTTGCCGCCACGCCGTCGGTAGTCGTCCTGCTGGCGGAGGATTTCGTCCCCGAAGTTCCATGTGAGGAGTAAGGTGTAGTCGGGCATGGCCTCCAGCAGGCGCGTCGGTGCCACGATGGGCACGTGAACGCCGGGCATGTAGCGCCCCTGCTTGTAGGTGCTTCGATCGGCCACGAAGTCGAGCACGTCAGAGCCGATGCCGAACGTATTGAGGAGCGTGCTCCCCTTGGCGGCGGCGCCATAGGCGGCGATGCGCTTGCCCCTGGCCTTGAGCTGCTCGAGCAGCGTCGTCAACTGGAGCTTGAGCTCCTCGACCCGGCGGCCAAACCCGTGATAAAACGCCCCTTTGTCCATGCCGCGTTCGCGTTCCTCGGCCAGCAATCCGGCCACCGCGGGGCCGACGGGGGAGCGCGCCTCCGCGCGGGCCACCTGGACCAGCAGAGACCCGCCATGGATGGCGACCCGATCGACGCCGACCACCTTCAGTCCGTTCCTCTGGACCAGCTGCTGGATCGCGCTCAATGAAAAGTAGCAGAGATGCTCGTGGTAAATCGTATCGAATTCACATCCCTCGATCATGTCCCCCACATAGGGGAACTCGAGCGCGGCGATCCCCTCGTCCTTGAGAACGGTGCGGATGCCCGCCACGAAGCCGTTCAGATCGGCCACGTGCGCCAGGACGTTGTTGGCGTGAATGATGTCGGCTCGTTTGCCTTCGGCGGCCAATTGGCCGGCGAGCGAGCTTCCAAAGAAGGCGACGACCGTGGGGATATCGCGTTTTTCGATGGCGACGCGCGCCACGTTCGCAGCTGGCTCAATTCCGAGCACCGGAATGTTGGCGGCCTTGTAGTATTGCAGGAGGTAACCGTCGTTACTGGCGATCTCCATCGCCAATGAATCGGGCCCCAGCCGCCGCTCTGCAGTCAAGCGAGAAACCAGGTCGCTGGCGTGCTTCAGCATCGTCTCCGAAAACGACGAGAAGTAGAGGTAATCGCTGAACAGCAGCTCGGGAGAGACGGTCTCGACGATCTGGACCAAGGTACAGGTCGGACAGAACACGAGATCCAGGGGATATCGCGGCTCCGGATCGTTCAGCTGATCCTTGGTCAACAGGGAGTTGGCCAGGGGAGTCGACCCCAGCGAGAGGACCAGATCGAGGTTACCAGAGCCGCAGGAGCGGCAAGACGCCGAGCCGCTCACGTCCAGACTTTCCAGGGGGCGCGCCCCGACGACCACAGATCATTCAGCATGTTGAACTCTCGCAACGTGTCCATGGGCTGCCAGAAGCCCGTGTGCTCGTACGCGACGAGCTGTCGATCCTGGACCAGGCGGCGCATGGTATCGCGCTCTAGTACGGTGTCCGTTCCTGGGGCGATGTAGTCCCAGATGCGTCGGGTGTCGAAGACGAAAAAGCCGCCGTTGATCAGGCCGCTCGTCGTCTGCGGCTTCTCATCGAACTCGACGACGCGACCGTCCGCGATGACGAGCTCGCCGAAGCGTCCCGGGGGCCGCACGGCGGTGATGGTCGCGATCTTGCCGTGGCTCTTATGAAAGGCGATCAGCTTGGCGATGTCGATGTCGGCCACCCCGTCACCGTACGTGCACATCAACAGGTCATCGTCATCAACATACCGCCGGACCGTCGCGAGCCGACTGCCGGTCATCGCCGTCTCCCCTGTGTCGGCCAACGTGACACGCCAGTCTTCGTCGCGGTCCGGACCGAGCAACTCGGTGCGGCCTTGGGCGCCCAGAGTCACCCGGAGATCGGAGCTCATGTGACGATAGTTCAGGAAGAACTCCTTGATGAGCCAGCTCTTGTAGCCGAGGCAGAGCACGAAGTCCTTGAAGCCATGGTGAGCATAGCCCTTCATGATGTGCCAGAGGATGGGCTGCCCGCCGATGGGCAGGAGGGGCTTGGGAAGGCTCTCGCTCGCGTCACGGATGCGAGTACCCATCCCCCCACATAAGATCACGGGCTTCATGTTTTGCTCGGCGGTCTATATATACCGCGTGCGATTCGATGGAAAGGTAGGCCCTACCCTTGGGGGAGGCCGAGGACGCGATCCGACCCTCGTTCCGCGAACGCCGCTGCGAAAGGGCGGAAGAGGGCTACCGGACGCTCGTCTTCCTGAGGCCCCAGGCGCATTCTGTCAGTCGCTGTCTCATCGCGGGCGACGCCGCGAGATAGCCTCGCGTCTGGTTGTCGGCGATGGTGAGGTTCTCTTGCAAGTGCGCTCGAAAGGTCCCACTCTGCGGCCACTCGTCGACGTCGTACGCTCGTCCATCTCGACCGACGATCAGGGCACGCAGCCCGGCGCGCCGAACTTTCCTGGTCAGGCTGTGGTGGCCACTTTCCAAGTATCGAGTTCTCCATTTCGACCAATGACTGGTCCGGACCAAGTCGAGAAAGAGCTCGCGACGCATTGCAAATCCGTTCGTGCGCACGTGCGGATTTGGAAACAGTGGAAAGTGCAGCGACATACGCACCCACCAGAGCGCGTACCACGTGGTCCGGGCCGTTCGATCGAATTGATTCCGATACGGGAAATCCCGCCAATGGCGCACGACGTTTGAAGTATTGCTCTCGTAGGAGGCCGTGCTTCCAGCCAGCCCGACCCCGGATTGAGAGACGCAGGCCACCAGGCCGGCCAACCAGCCGTCGCAAAGAGGCTCGCTGCTGCTGTTCAAGAAACATAGAATGGGATTGGGGCTTCGAAGCGCCGAATGCCGGTAAGTTCCAATATCGTATCCGCCGTCTGGAAAATGCAGAAAACGAGCCCCCGCAGCCGCCGCGAGCTCCTCGAAATCCTGGAGATGATCACGAGGTCCGAATCCCTTGAACGCAATGACGAGGTCGTGTTTGACGCCGCCATCAAAGCGCCGATGCGCGTCAAGGAACACGCGTAAGCTGTTGATTCCGTAGGCTGCGTGCGCGATATAGATGACCGCCACGTCATTCATCGCGCGTCATCTCTCTGTGACGGCCGCCCAAAGTCTGCAATACTCTTGTACTTGTATCTGTAAATTTCATTGATCGCAGATGTCGAGAGTCGCAACCAATATCGCAGCTAATTTCTCCGGCAAGTTGGTCCTCGCGGCTCTCAACATCGCGATGCCACCTTTTTATGTGCGCATCCTCGGAATTGAATCGTACGGCCTCGTCGGCTTCTTTGCTACGCTTCAGGCGCTGCTCGCAGTGCTCGACCTGGGTCTCGGGGCGGCGTTCGGGAGGAATTTGGCGCAGTTGTCGTCGGCGCCCGAGACGAACGCTCAGTCTATGCGAGATTCGGCGCGCACGTACTCTTTCTTGTTCTGGGGCATCGGGGCGCTGCTTGCGCTGAGCGTATTCGGCCTAGCTCCTCTGATTTCGGGGAGGTGGCTCGGGGGGAACTCTCTCGGTCAGGGCCGGATCACGGTCGCCATCCAGCTCATGGCGTGTGTCATCGCGCTCCGTTGGCCGGCGGCCATCTACGCGTCTGGGCTCAACAGCCTGCAGCGGCAGGTGAGCTTGAACGTGCTCCAGGTCTCGGCCGGGGTCATGCGGGCTCTGGGGGCGCTCGTCATCTTGAAGGCCTTTTCTCCGACTATCGAGGCTTTTTTCGCCTGGCAGATTGTCACCACGGGGCTCGAGGTCGTGGTGAACGGATTTCTGCTCGGAAGGGCGCTGCCCCTCAGCCCGCGAGGGCCGAGGTTCCAAAAGGACATACTGGCGGCCCATTGGCGCTTCTCCGCCGCGGTGACTGGGGTGGCCATCCTCTCGGCGCTGGTGTACCAGGTAGACAAGATCGTCCTCAGCCGGATGGTCCCCCTCCGCGACTTTGGCTACTACACCCTCGCCTCGGCGATCTCGAACGGCCTGATGTATCTGGTGAGTCCGGTCTATTCCGCGGCCTATCCCAGGTTGTGCCAGCTCTCGCTTGGGACCGAAGCCCGGTCCGAGCTGGTCCAGCTCTATCACAAGTCCTGCCAGCTGGTGTCCTGCCTCGTCATCCCTCCCGCTATCGCCCTCATCGCCTTCTCGAGGACGGTGGTGTTCGTGTGGACCGGCGACTGGGTCATCGCCGATCGGACACACGAGATCCTCGCGCTACTCACCCTCGGCAGCGCGTTCAATGCGCTCTATTACATCCCCTACGCCCTGCAGCTGGCGGCCGCGCGTCTCTCCATCATCTTCTGGACCTTGGTTGGCGCTAGCGTGGTCGTTCCGCCCACCGCCTTCGCACTGGTCCGGGCTTTCGGAGGGGTGGGCGGTGCCGCGTCGTCGGCGATTCTCACGCTCGGCGTTCTGGTAGTCATGATGCCGCTCATGCACCGACGGCTCCTTCCTGGCGAGAATCGCCGCTGGCTTCTGCAAGACGTCGGCCTTCCAATCCTCGGAAGTCTTCCCGGGATGGGTTTCGGCTACTTCGCCACGTTCATGAGCGCGAGCCGGGTTGGTCAAGGCGCGCGCCTGACGACGGCAGGGTTGTGCTCGCTGCTCGGCGCCGTCATGCTGTCACGTGACGTCCGCGTCCCACTCCTGAATCGGTTGCGGCTCTTGTCGAGGTCTTGAGTGAATCCGTCTGGGAGGATGAAGGCCGAGCGATGCGAGTTCTAGTGACAGGCGCCTGCGGCTTCATCGGATCGCAGGTGGTGAAAAAGCTGTTGGCCGACGGACACGAGGTCGTCGCGGTCGATCGCCGGCAGGATCTGCTGGCCAGGCTCGCGCCGGGCGATCCGCGGCTCGTGCCCGCGGCCGGGGATCTGGACGACATACCGGCGACTCGAACGCTCCTGGCCGATACGACGCCCGACGCTCTGGTCCATCTGGCCTGGTACGCCAGGCCCGACGACTACCTCGTGTCTCACGAGAACCTGACCTCGTTGAACATGACGGTTCGTTTGATCCAGGCGGCCCTGGCGGTGGGATGTCGGAAGCTCGTGCTGGCAGGGACTTGCGTCGAGTACGCCACCGTCGGCCGGCCCCTGACCGAGGATGATCCGGTCGATCCACGGAGCCTCTACGGCGGCTGCAAACACGCGGCGTGGTGGGTGACTCGTTCGCTAGCGACGGCTGCCGGCGCGGAGCTGTCGTGGGCCCGTGTCTTTCACCTGCACGGGCCTGGAGAGGACGCGACGAGGCTCATCCCATGGGTCGCGCGTGAGTTGCGAGCAGGTCGCCCCGTGGAGCTCACCGACGGAACGCAGGTACGCGACCATCTGCACGTTTCCGACGTGGCGGCGGGTTTCGTGACCCTGCTGGCGCGGGGAACATCCGGCGTATTCAACCTTTGCTCCGGCCAGCCGGTGACGTTGCGACAGGTGCTCGAGACAGTGGGTGAGATCGTGGGACGGCGCGATCTGCTCAGGTTCGGAGCGCGGCCGCACCGGCCGGGTGAGGCGATGTTCCTGGCCGGCGACTCCAGCCGCCTGCGCGCGCTGTCCTGGCGGCCCCGCTTCGGTTTGCGGGATGGCTTGCTGGACGCGTTGGGCGGAGGAGGACGCCAGCCGGGCCCCTCGGAGCGCGAGGGATGAGGGCCTTCGTGAAGGCTGTCTCCTTGTCTATGCGTTGTGGGTATCGGGAGGCGGATTCGGCGGTGGGGCGGCCCCGGTGTTTGGCTGGCCCGCCAGAACGCGCCGCTTGATGGACCGGGCCGGATTGCCCCCGACGACGGTCCATGCTGCTACGTTCTTCACGACCACGCTGCGCGCCGCCACGACCGCACCCTCGGCGATCGTGACGCCGGGATGAAGGAAGGCGCCCGCGCACACCCAGCTGGACCGACCGAGGTGGATCGGTGCGGTGGTAAGCCGCCGCCCGGGATCGGAGATGTCGTGGCTGGCCGTGCAGAGAAAGGCGTACTGGCTGACGATGGCGTCCTGGTCGAGTGAGATCCGGTCGACGTTGTAACACTCGACCCAATCGCCCAGGGCGCTGCCGTCAGCCATCTCGAGGTTCCAGGGAGCCCAGACACGGGCCGTCGGATACACCGCCACTCGGCCGGCCAGGCGGGCCCCGAAGAGGCGCAGCCACAGGCACCGCCAGCCGTGCAGCGGTCGAGGGCTGAGTCGACAGAAGACGGCCCAAACCATCGTCCAGACGGCGCGAGCGAGTCGATTGCGGGCGGACAGCTCGCTCCGGTAATGCGGCGGGGCCTGATTGTTCATCCGTCCCCCCTCCGCGAAGGCGGAGCTCTGAAGGTCAGAACAAACGCTCTTCGACGACCAGCACGTCCCCCGGAAGGATCGCGACGTTGTTGGAACGCCCCTCGGTGATGTCGGCGACGCGGTAGATGTGGCTCTGCACCCTCCCACCCACTTCGCGACGCACGCTGACCGCGTTCTTGGCGGCGATTCCGGTGAAACCGCCTGCCAGGGCGATCGCGTCCACGATGGTCATGTGAGGGTGGTAGGCCACCGGGCCGGGCTTTTGAACCTGCCCCAGGACCGAGACGCGGCGGCTGTTCCACTCCTTCATCAGAGCGGTGACCTGCGGATTCTTCAGGTAGCCCTCTTTCAAGCGGGCCGCCAGCCTCTCCTGAATGTCGCCGATGCGTAGGCCTGCCACCTGAATTCGCCCGGCCAGGGGAAAGTCAATGGTGCCGTCGGCAGCAACCCGGTACATACCGGACAGCTCGGATTCGCCGTAGACGCGAATCTCGAACGTATCGTCCACTCCGACTTGATCGTCCGGCAACATCTCGTCAGCGACGTTGGGGGGTGCCGACACTTCGGGGAGTGGACGCGCACATCCCAGGACGACAGGAGCGACGACGAGCCCGACAACGAGGAGGCTCGGCCGCAACCGAGCGCCTTTCAGATGGTGCAACATCCCTGGCCGTTTCTCAGTACGTGATGCCGATCCGGCCGTAAACCTGATGCTTCGTGTACGTCGTGCCGGTGAGGTTCAGGCCGTCGGCGTTGCTTTCGTTGAGCCCAAGCGAGTACGAGACCCCGGCATAGAGCCAGCTCCGCAAGTAGTAATCGAGCACGGCGCCGGCCTGAATGAAGTCGTCGATGCGCTCGCCGCCCGCAAGCCCCGGGACGTCGTAGAAGCGCTTGTGATCGTACCGGCCCCAGAGGCTACCGATCACGCGCGCCAGCGTCGCATATGACAGTGCGACATAGGCGCCGTCGTCATAATAGAAATTGCCGATCACCGAGTTCTGGAAATCATGGTGGACGCCAAAGGTGATCTTCGCGGGGAGGATCGGCATCACGACCAGCTCTGCCGCGAGCAAGGTGGAACCGAGGAAGCCGTACGTGCTGGTGCCCTTGGCGTAGAAGGCGTTCTGGTAGCCGGCGGCCAGTGAGATGGACGTCTTCTCGGTGATCAGGCCGCGAATACCCAGGACCGCGCGCAGGGGGAACGAGGAGCTCTTCTGACCGGTCGTGACCAGCGCAGCCTCGTTGGCCGAAGCGTTCGCGGCGGTGTCTTCGAAGTAGAAGACGTATCCCTGTCGAACCTGCAGGAACAGGGCGGTCTTCGGAAACCAGCGCCAGCTCGCGTCGACCATCAGGTCATTTGTCATCGAGCTGGCGGGCTTCAAGGGCTCGTACTCGAACCAGTCGACGACGTTCGTGAGGCGAAGGACTCCCTGAAGCCGGCCACCACCGGGGGCCCAGCGGAGCTGACCGTAGGCGAGGTTGTTGTCGCGGGTGATCAGGGTTCTGGCGGCCGCCTCGGCGCGCGTGTAGGGCGGATCTTGGTTCCGCGCGAAGGCGTCGGAGAAGCTCAGGGTCACCGTGCCGTTCGAATTGTGCTCGATGCCGGCGCTGAGGCTGGGCGAAAAGCTGCGGAGGTTCTGTACCTCCGCTTGGGAGCTGAGGTATTCGCGGTAGGCGAGTGACGCGCGCACGTCATAGAAGAGGCCCGACGGAATTGCGCCGGTCCGTGACGTATTCGTGAGCTCCAGGAACGGGGTCAAACGCAAAAAGGTTGCGTGAACCGGGGAGTACTGATCGTAGAAAACGTTGCTGTCGTAGCCCACCTCCACGGTTCCACCGACGTGAAGGAGCGCGCTGTCGTTCAGCAAGAGCCCATTCTCGGGCGACACCATTGGGGTGCCTTGTGTTACGTAGCCCCCGCTCACGGGCCCGAGCTGCTGCTGCTGAAGCTGGTATTGAATCTGCTGCGCGTGGCTGGCGGCGGCAAAGAGGAGAATCACCGAGCCGACGCAAAGGGAGAGGGATCGCGATGTCATAGCTAGGTCGATTCGGAAGGGCCCAGGTCTGCGGCGTTATCGTCTTGGGTTCGTTAGCGGTAGGTGCTGGCCGCGGGGGGCCGATCGATCGGCGTCGTCGGAAGCGCAGGCTGGGTCGGATCCTCTCGAGGGATATTCGGGTCGATGTCGAGGTCGACCCGGGTGGCCCCCACGAAGCTCAGGTCCTCTCCGATACAGTTCTCGGCCTCGGCCCCGAGGACGGAGATCTTCTGGTTGATGATGGTGAGGCGCGTGAACTCATGAGTGCGCCCCCCCTCGTCACCCCGCGCGACGTTCTCTTGCAAGGAGGCCATGGCCTGATCCGCGATGCTCGCGTTCACCTTGGCCTCGACCTGCTTGTTGATAACGCAGTTCAGCTTGATGATGTCCTTCTGCTTGCGCGCCGTCTCCTCGAGCGTGTGGATCCGCTTGAGCACGGCCCCCATGTTCTGCTGGTACTCGCGCGCCTGGGTGTTCATCTCCTGAACCGACAAGGTCGGAGCCTGCCCGACCGAGATGTCCGCAGGCTCAGGCGATGACGCGGGGGCCCCGGGGGACGGAGCGGACTGCGCGAATACCGAGCTGGAAAGCAGGACGGTCCCAGCCACCAACCTCTTGATCTGTCTCACGCTTGAGTCCTTTCTCCCACTCCCACTTAGGCAGCTGCACACCCGATGTATAAAAAATTTCCGCGTTAGCTTAGGCATCACGCGTCCCTGTGTCAACCATTGGTCTTTTCGGCTTTTTTCCGTCGCTGATAGTGATCAGAATCGCCTGGGGATTGGAACCACGATCGGGGCTAGCGCGCCCCCCCGGAACATCGGGCGGATCGAGGCGAACTGAAAGTGGGGGGGGCGTAGGTTCGGCTGCTGCCGTGTCGGCTCTTGCTCATCTCGTCTTCTTAGGTGCCGATCCATGGCTGATCCCGTCATGGAAGAGGTGGCGTTTCCGTCGCGGATCCTCGCCCGCTCTGTCGTGATCCCGCAAGGCCCGGGCCTGAGACGGTCCCCGCGCCAGGATGGGGCGCCGAGCAGGTCAGGGTTGGCCGGCGACGCCGCGGTGTTCTGGCCCCCCGGCCTACTGCGAGGCCTGGAAGACGAACGGGAACGAGACCTCGACCGAGCCGCCGGCTGGGGCCGGGAAGCGCCACCGCGCCACGAGCCCCTTTATGCAACTCGCGACCTCACTATCCCCCAGGGTGTCGTTCTCGACGTCGATGCCCGTGACCGTCCCGGCCGCCGTGATCGTCCAGTGGACGACCACCTTGCCGCTCAGGGTCGGGTTGCGCTTGAGCGCGCGCTCGTAGCAGGCCTTGATGGCGCCAAGCCGGCTGCGAACCTCCTTGGCGACGATGCCAGGATCGAGCTCGCCGTCGACGGCGGGGGCCTCGCTCTTCACGACGCCGGTGACCTTCTTCTCGACGCGGGCCGAACCGGTCTCGCCCTCGGCGATCCCGGCGCCGCCGCGAAGGCTGCCCACGCTGGCGACGCGTCCCGAGCCGCTGCCACCCGCCTTGATTCCGCGCAAGGCCGCGTCGCTGCTGGCCACGCCTACGCCGCCGATGCCCTGGAACGCCTTCTCCTGGTCACGGTCGACGTCGCCCTTGCCGAGGACGTCGGCCAGGGATCCGCCACCGTCGGCCTTGGCGCCCAGCAGCTTGAGGAGACCCGTCGAGCGGACCTGCTCGGCGATCCGGGCCCGGCGCTCGGCCTCGGCCCGCGCCCGGTCTTCGGCCATTTTCTGCTTCTCGGCCTCCGTCAACTCGCGCTTGGGCTGCTGCGGCTTCTTGGCCTCGGCCTTCTTCTCGGCCTTCTCTTCCTTCTTCTCTTCGGTCTTGGCCTCTTCGACCTTCTTTTCTTCCTTCTTCGGCTCTTCCTTCTTGGGTTGAGCCACCATCTTCACGAAGCGGTCCGGGATCTCCTCGATGTCGGGCTTGCGCGGCCAATCGACGTTGCGCAGGTAGATCACGAAAAGGAGGTGCAGCAGGAACGAGAGGCCGGCGATGGTCGCGAAGAACCAGTCGACGTTGCTGGTGATCGTGCCGCGCACCGAGGCCGGCAGCTGAGGCCGCGGCTGGGGGGGCGGCGGCGTGACGAACTGGAACAGGATCGTCATGTCGCCGAGGACGATCTTCCCGCGCGAGCGCTCGTCGAGCGGGAGCACGTAGCTCTGCCCGCGGCGCTGGATCTTTCCCGACTGGCGCAGCTGGGCCAGCGAGATGATCTCGCTGCCGACGGCGATGCGCGCGTCCATCCCTTCCGAGAAGTGGGCGACATAGCGGTCGCCGGCCACCTCGAAGAGCAGCCAGTGTCGTGGCAGCACGTCCGACGGAACGACGAACATGTTCTTGGCCGACTGGCCAATGGTGATGTTCTCCCGGCGGCGCACCAGGCGCTCCTCGACGATTCGGCCCCCCTGGATGATGCCGATCCGCAGGATCTTCGGCTTTCCACCTGCGGCGGAGGAGAGCTGCTCTCGAGCTGCTGATTGCGTGGCCATGTCTACCTCGCCGGTGCTCGCGACTCAGAAGGGTGAATGATTGACGCTGTCCAGGATGTTCGGCAGGAAGTCCTTCTTCAGCTCCTGCCAGTCATAGTTGATGCTCGACTTCTGGTAGAAGAAGAAGGCCTCGGGCTTCTGGATCTTGCCTTCGATCCGGATGTCCTCGGTGATGCGGTAGATCTTCTTGCCGCCGGCACCACGCTCGACCTTGACCTTGGGCGCGTCAGCGCTGCCGCTCGCCCCACCCGCGCCGCTGCCGGCGGCCGCAGCCGGAGCGGCTGCCCCGGCGCGAGGCTTGGCGGCCGCCCTGGTGGCCGGGGCGGTCTGAGCCGCCGCCGCCGCCCAGCCGAGCACGAGCGGCGCGATCGCGGTCGCGGCCACAATCAGACCTCTTCGCAGAGCGGTCGATCGAAGGTGTGGTCTCGTCATGCTCACGGGACCTTCTTTCCGTCGCCTGCCGGAGGACCGTCTGGCTTGGAGACCGGGCCGCCACCACTGGGCGGCGCGGCGGCGGGCGCCTTCTGGCCCCCACCCGCTCCACCCGCGCCCGCGGCAGCCTTCTGGGCAGCCCGCGCCCGCTCGCGCTCTTCGGCCTTGTGCTGGCGCTCGATCCGCTTTTGCTCTTTGACGATCTTGTCCTGCGCCTCTGCCAGGTAGGAATCGACCGGGTCGCCGCTCGGCAAGCTGGAGCCCATCATCTGCTTGTAGCGCTGAAAGTAGGAGATGGACGTGTTCAGCCTGGCGACGGTGTCCCCCGTCGGCATCTTCTCGGCGTCCAGATAGAGGATGCCCAGGTTGAAGACCGCATCGGCGTAGTTCGGGAAGATCTGCAGGGCTTTCTTGTAGGCGGCGTCCGCCTTTTCGTATTCCTTGTCTCCGCGGTAGGCGCTGCCCAGGTTCAGGAAGGCCTTGGCGAAGCCGGGCTGCAGCTGGGTGGCCTTCTCCAGCACGGGGGTGGCGTCCCGGTAGTTCTTGGCGGCCAGGTACTGGCCCCCCAGGTTGTTCCAGATCACCGCGTTTTCCGGGCTGGACGCCGCCGCCTTCTTGAAGAGCTCGATCGCGCCGGGGACGTTCTTCTGTTCGATCTCGAGGAAGGCCAGCATCTGGTAGACGTCGGCCTTCTCGGCCTCGCTGGCGCCGTTGGCCTGCATCATTTCCCAGAGCTTGCGCGTCCACTCGTACTTTCCGAGCTTGTAGTAGGCCTTGGCCATGATCAGCATGGCCGGCGTGTAACGCTCGTTCTTGTTCAAGGCGGCCTTGGCGGCGCTGACGGCCGCGTCGTACCGGCCGGCTTTCAAGGCCTGCTCGGCCGCGGTCGTCTCGGCCGTCGGGATGACGGCCGGGGGCGGCTGTCGCTTCTTCCGGGCCCCCGATGCCGGCGCATCCGCCGCCGCCGGAGCCGCCGCCGCCGGAGCGGGGTCGGCGGCTCGCGCCGACGTCTCCAAGCCGGCGAGACCGCTGGCGCCCGCCAGCGGGAGCAGCACCGCCAGCCACCAGGCCTTGCCGGAGGCGTTCATCGCGGCCCTGCTGGTCTTGCTGCCGGTCTTGCTCGTTGTCCTGGCAATGGCCGGGTTCCGCGCCCCTTTCATGGCGCCTCCAGGGCGATCCGCTCATCCTTGATGAACGGGAATTCGTCGGGCAGGTACTTCGACAAGTTCTCGCGCGCCTTCTTGACGTACTCGTTGGTCACGCCCATCTGCGAGGCGCGCGCCAGCGTGTCCTTCCAGCGCTTCTTGGCCTCGTCCTCGACGGGCGTCACGAATTGCAGGATGGCGTCCTTGTACTGCGTCTCGACCAGACCGCAGTCGTCGGGGTTCAGCTTGCAAGCCGTCTTGGCCAGCTTCTTCAGCTCGGGGGGCGGGTTGTCGGCCGCCTTCAGCAACTTCTGCGCGAACTCGTAGTAGATGTCGCCCGTCCGGAGGAAGGCAGCCAGCGTCCAGGTCGCGTCCTTGTAGGTCCAGACCTTCTGGTACTCCTCGTTCAGCGACTTGGCCTCCGCCCCGAACGCGTCGAAGGTCTTCTTGACCTGGTCCGGCTTGCTGCCGAAGTGCAGCTCCTTCTTCTGGAAGGCCTTGAACTTCTCCTCGACGATCATGAAGTCGGCCTTGGCGGCGAATCCGGCGGCGGGCGTGGCCGGGGGCAGCTTCCGCGCGACGAACTCGTCGCGCACCTTCTTGTAGGCGACCTCGACCTGACGCTTGTCCTTGGCGGTCTTCTCGGTGTTCACCGCCTGTTTCATGTAGGCCTGGACCACGTACTCGCCGGCGGCCGGTTGCTTGTCGAACTTCTTGATGAAGTCCTTCAGGCACTGCGTCTGCTTGGCCTGATCCTTGGCCTTCTCGTAGGCGTTGCACGCGAAGAAGTAGGCCTGCGCCGCGTCCCCCGGCTTGTCGGTCAAGGCGTCCGAGTAGCGCTTGTAGAGGTCAGCCGCCTTCGGGTACTGCTGATCGTTGTCGAGGAGCGAGGCGGCCAGACCCAGGGCCTCCTTGCGGTGCTCGGACTGCGCGAACTTGGGGTTCTCGGCCAGCTGCAGGTAGCCCTGCACGGCCTTGTCGAACTCGAAGAACCGGTAGTGGTTGCGCGAGGCGTTCCAGAGCGCCTCCTTCCCCCACTCGGAGTCGGGATAGTCGTGGTACAGGCGCTCGTAACACTTCGTCGCCTCGCCGAACTGGAAGAGCTTTTCGTAGATGACGCAGGCGTTGTTCAGCGCGGTGGGCGCGCCCGCGTCCTGCGGGTTCGAGTTGACGACGTCGATCAGGTCCAGCGCCAGTCCGACGTCGAGCTCGGTCGAGATCTTGGCGGGGGGCTTGGCGCCGCCGCCCGCCCCGGTGCCGCCCGCCTCACCGCCGCCGGCCGGCTTGGCCCCGGACATCGCGGAGGCCGGGGTGGCGCCGCCCGTGACGATGGCGATGCCGCCCGCGCTCTCGCGGCAGACGGTCAGCTCCTTGGTCGTCCCCTTCTCCTCGTTCTCCATCGACAGCTGCAGGCGCTTCGTGATGATGGTGGTCTTGACGGAGGCCTTGATCTGCGCGATGCGCTGCAGGTAGGGAGCCGCGTTGGCGGACTTGCCGCAGGCCGAGCCGCCGAACTGTTCGGCCACCGCCAGCAGCTTGCCGAGGGCGCAGTCCTTCGCCTCTTCATCCTCGATCGTGTAGTCGATGAAGTAGGTCTGCAGGATGGCGTCGTAGGCCTTGAAGCCGGTCTCTGGCTTGGACGAGCAGTACTGCTCGGTGAGCAGCCCCAGCCGGCGCCGCGCCTCGGGCCAGTTGTGATAGCGCAGGTAGATGACCGCGGCGGCGTACTTCAGGTCCGGCACGCGCTCGTTCTGGATGTTCTGCACGTACCAGTCGATGGCCTCGGTGTAGCGCTGGTAGATCTCGGGCATCGGCACCGCTGCCACCGGAGCCTTCGTGTTCTTCTCGTCGGGGATGGGCGGGTCCTGGATCTTCCCGGCGCGCTTCTCCCCGTCGATGATCTCCTCGTAGGCCTTGATCATCCGGAAGGCGGCGTCTTCCTGGTATCGGTTGTCCATCTGCGAGTCGCGCACCGTCTGGTACGCCACGATGGCCTTGTCGAGCTGGCCCGAATAGTAGAGCGCGTCGGCGAAGAAGGCCGAGAACTCGTAGCTGCGCTTCGAGTTCGGGTAGGCGGCCAGGTACTTCTCGTAGAGCTCGCCGGCCGTGCGGTAGAGCTGCTTGCACTCCTCCAGCTTGGCCATGTCGCGCTGGTTCTCTTGCCACTTGGCCTTGCAGGCCTGGGCGGCGGCGTGCACGTTGGTGGCCGCCGTCAGCAGGGCGTCCTCGGCCAGCTCGCGGGCGACCGCCAGCGCGTCGGGGTTGTCCTTGTTCTTCTCGTACCAGGGCGTCCCCTTGGTGTAGTTGCGGCCGAGCGTCTCGCGCTCCTTCGCGGCGGCGATCAGGTTGCGGTCGCGCTCGTAGCTGCGGACGATCTTCTCCTGGACCCGCGGCGCGTCGGCGTAGTACGGCCACTTCTCGAGCAGGATCTTGTAGACGGCAATGGCCTCGGGGTACTTGGTCGAGTCGAACAGGATATCGCCCAGGCGCTGGTAGACCTCGCGGACGTGCGGCTCGCCTTCCCGCCCCTTGTAGAAGTTGTTGATTCGATCGAGCGAGCTGTCGTTGTCCGGGATCGCGTCGCCGTTCCAATCGGTCTCGGCGAAGCTCACGCCCAGGTACTGGACGGCCTCCGGGCGCAGGTCCTGGCCGACCTTCTGGCCGGCCGCCTTGCGGGCATCGGCGTACTTCACCAGGTTGTCGAACTGGCGAATGGCCTCGGGGAAGTTGTTGTCGCGGTAGTACGACCACGCCAGCTTGTAGAGGCCGCGGTCGTAGTAGGGCGAGTCCTGGAAGTCGAGCACCTTCCGGAAGGCGGCGATCGCCAGGCGCAGCTCGTTCGGCGCATCGAAGTGGAACTCGCCGATGCGGGTCCACGCCTCGGGCAGAAACTTGGAGTCTTTGCGAACCGCCGTGCATTCCTTGTAAGGCGCGTCACCCGTGGGCAGAGCGGCCGGCGGATCGAGGGGCTTGTACTGGTTGGCGCACACCAGGGCCAACAGAGCCTGGCGCGCCTGGGGCTCCTGCCCCATCTCGCCCAGGCAGAAGCCGAGCAGATAGTAGGTCGCGTCGAGGAAGCGGTAGTTGGGGAACTCGGTCAGCAGGCGCTTGTAGAGCGTGATGGTCGGCGTGTAGTCGACCTTCGGCCCCGGCCCCGACGGAGGGGTGGGGGAATCGATGGCCTTCTTGTACGCCTCGTCCGCCTCCAGAAAGTCCTCGGCCGACTTCTCGTAGTAGAGCTCGGCGAGCCGGAACATCGCGTCCGGGGTCCACCGTTTGTCGTTCGGATAGCGCTGAAGGAAGGCCTCGAACTTGGCGATGGCGTCGAGACGCCGCTCCTTGGCCTCCTTCTCGTTGGCCTCGATCTGCGGCTCGTACTTGTCGTTCAGATCCTTGATCTTCTGGGCGTAGGCTCGCTTGACGATGGTGCGCGCGGTGCTGCGGAACTCCTGGACGGCCTCCGAGTAATGCTCGAAGTCGCGCGTCACCTCGTCGAGCGTGCGGGAGTCGAGGCCCGACGCGGGCGATGCGGGCGGCGCCGCTTCGGCAGAAGGCCGCTGGGCCGCGACCACCAGGGTCAACGTCAGCCCTGCGAGCACGCGAGGCCCCGCGAGGCCCGCCCTGCGCGAGCCCCGCCTGACCAACCGCGGGGCGCTCACTTGTCGTCCTCCAGCAGCTTCTTGAAGTCTTCGTCGACCGCTCGAACCTCGAGGTTCTTCTCGGTGGTCAGGCGCGTGACCTCCTGAGTCTTCGAATCTTTGAGGCCCCAGGCGACGTCGATGATGCCGACGTCGGACCGCACGACCAGATCGTAGAACCGGTCAGCGACCCGCGCGAACATGGCCTGCGCCAGACCGCCACCCACGGCCTGCGACTCACCCAGGACGGAGCCGAGTTTTCCGCTGGCCTGCCGCAGCTCCTCT
>Ga0207639_10000352_pt1 | contig 31816 bp, 18 predicted proteins | sample KBSCornC32_FD_184299 | JGI IMG/M metagenome (GOLD analysis project Ga0207639, IMG submission 184299) | Corn rhizosphere microbial communities from Kellogg Biological Station, Michigan, USA - KBS Corn C3-2 (SPAdes) (version 2) | ecosystem: Host-associated > Plants > Roots > Rhizosphere > Soil ...
CGCCGGCAGCGTGGCCGGTCAAGTGCCGCGAATAGTTTTCGATGCCCTGGCAGTAGCCGATCTCGGCCATCATTTCGATGTCGAACAGCGTGCGCTGCTGCAGGCGCTGCGCCTCGACGAGCTTGTTCGCCTTGTACAGTTGTTCGAGGCGTTCCTTGAGCTCGACCTTGATCGTCTCGACCGCTTCGAGCACCGTGCGCCGTGTCGTCACATAATGCGAGCCCGGATAGATCGTGAAGCGCGGCACGCGGCGCACGACCGCGCCGGTCAGCGGATCGAACAACGCGAGGTTCTCGATCACGCCATCGAACAACTCGATGCGCACCGCTTCGATTTCGCTTTCGGCCGGGAACACGTCGATCGTGTCGCCGCGCACGCGATACGAACCGCGATGCAGCTCGTATTCGCCGCGCTCGTATTGCAGTTCGGTGAGTCGGCGCAGCAGTTCGCGCTGATCGATGCGATCGCCGCGCACGAGGTGCAGCACCATGCGGTGGTATTCGCCGGGATCGCCGAGACCGTAGATCGCCGAGACGGTGGAAACGATCAGCGAGTCGCGGCGCTCGATCAACGCTTTCGTCGCCGACAAGCGCATCTGTTCGATGTGCTCGTTGATGCTCGAATCCTTGTCGATGAACGTGTCGCTCGACGGAATGTAAGCTTCCGGCTGGTAGTAGTCGTAATAGCTGACGAAATATTCCACCGCGTTATGCGGGAAGAATTCCTTGAACTCACCGTAGAGCTGCGCCGCGAGCGTCTTGTTCGGCGCCAGCACGAGCGTGGTTTTTTGGATCTGCTGCACGACGTTCGCGATCGTGAACGTCTTGCCCGAGCCGGTGACGCCGAGCAGGGTCTGTTTTGCGAGTCCGTTCTCGAAACCGGCAATCAGGCGCTGGATCGCGTCCGGCTGGTCGCCGGCGGGCTGATAAGGCGCAACGAGTTGAAAACGATCGGACGACATGCTTCGAATCTGCGGGCGAACCGGGAATTGTAACCCCTCCAGCGACTTGGTCGCCGCCGCGCGGAGCGCGGGGATACGCATTCAGATGGGTCCGGCCTTGGACAACGCAACCCGAGCGTTGACGCGGGCCCAGAGAATCGAGAAAATAGCCGGCTCGACCAAACATTCCCCGATAGCTCAGTCGGTAGAGCAAGTGACTGTTAATCACTGGGTCGGCGGTTCGAGTCCGTCTCGGGGAGCCATTGCAATCAAGACCTTGCAGAGATGCAGGGTCTTTTTGTTTTCAGGTGAGTCGTCATAGAGTCACTACATTGCAGCTGTAAACGTTGACAGGAAATTGGCATCTGTCGGTGGGCCGGAGGAAGCGGAAAAACCGCTATCCTTTCCCAATGGGGGAGCACAACAACAACGACGGCCCTGTGGATCGGAATGACCCAGACGCCTGAACAGCGCGCGCGCGAACAGATCGATGCGCAGCTCACCGCCTGCGGCTGGTTCGTCCAGAATGCCGAGGCGGCGGACTTTTCCGCCGGCCGCGGGATTGCGCTGCGCGAAGTGCGGCTGAAAACCGGACCGTGCGACTACCTGCTGCTCGTCGATCGCAAAGCTGTCGGTATCGTCGAGGCGAAGAAGCAAGGTACGACACTCTCGGGCGTCGCCGAACAGGCGGCCACCTACGCGGCGAACGTGCCGACGTTCATTGGTAGCGTGGGCCCGCTACCATTTCTCTACGAATCGACCGGCGTCGAAACCTACTTCCGCGATCAGCGCGATCCCGATGCACGCTCGCGTCGTCTGTTTACGTTCCACCGTCCCGAAACGCTCGCAGCATGGGCGGGCGAGCTCGACACATTGCGCGCGCGGCTCAAGGCGATGCCGAGCGCACATCCGCTCGCAACCGCTGGCATGCGCGATTGCCAAATCGAGGCCATCACCGGGCTCGAACGCTCGCTCACCGAAGACAAGCCGCGTGCACTGATCCACATGGCGACCGGCGCTGGCAAAACGTTCACCGCCTGCGCCTTCGCCTATCGGCTCATCAAATACGCCAAAGCCACGCGCGTGTTGTTTCTCGTCGATCGCGCCAATCTGGGCGAGCAAGCGACAGGCGAGTTCCACAACTACCGCACGCCGGAGACCGGCCGCCTGTTCACCGAGCTCTACAACGTCCAGCATCTCACCTCGTCGAACATCGACGATGTCTGCAAGGTGACGGTCTGCACGATCCAGCGTCTCTATTCGATTCTGCGCGGCGAGGAATTGCCGGAAGGCACCGATGAGATGACCGGCGCCGAAGTCGCTGCCGCACTTGGCGTCGGCACGCGCACGCGCGATGTGGTCTACAACCTGGCGGTGCCGATCGAGAAGTTCGATTTCATCATCACCGACGAGTGCCATCGCTCGATCTACAACCTCTGGCGCCAGGTGCTCGAATACTTCGATGCGTATCTAGTCGGGCTCACTGCCACGCCCGCGCCACAGACCATCGCATACTTCCATCAGAACCGTGTCGCCGAATACAACCACGAGCGCGCCGTCGCGGATGGCGTCAACGTCGGCTACGACGTCTACCGCATCAAGACGCGCGTCGGCGAACAAGGCGGCAAAGTGGAAAAGGGATTTCTGGTCGATCACCGCAGCAAGGCTTCGCGCGCCTCGCGCCAGGCAGTACTCGCCGAGGATCTCGACTACACGCCGGCTGACCTGGACCGCTCCGTCGTCGTGCCGGATCAGATCCGTACGATCCTGCGCACCTATCGCGATGTCGTGCAGACCGAACTGTTCCCCGGCCGCACGCTTGTACCGAAGACGCTGATCTTCGCCAAGGACGATTCGCACGCGGAAGACATCGTCCACATCTGTCGCGAGGTGTTCGGCAAAGGCGACGACTTCTGCAAGAAGATCACCTATCAAGCCAAACACCCCGTCACCGGCAAGCCGGCGAAGACGAAAGAACTGATCCGCGAATTCTGCCTGTCGCCGGCGCTGCGCATTGCCGTCACCGTCGACATGATCGCCACCGGCACCGACATCAAGCCGCTGGAAGTGCTGATCTTCCTGCGCGATGTGCGCAGCCGCGTTTACTTCGAGCAGATGAAAGGCCGCGGCACACGCGTGCTCACATCGACCGACCTGCAATCGGTGTCCGGTGAAGACGCGCGCGCCAAGACACGCTTCGTCATCGTCGACGCCGTCGGCGTGTGCGAAAGCGACAAAACCGAGTCGCGCCCGCTTGATCGCGACCCGAGCATGCCGCTCAAAGCGTTATTGCAGCGCGTGATCTTCCCCGGCGGACGCGACGAAGACACGCTCACGACGCTGGCCGCGCGTCTCGCGCGCCTGGATCGTGAACTCGAACCCGCGCAGCGCGCGCAGATCGCAGGTGCCTCGGGCGGACAGACACCAGCGACGCTCGCCGGTGCACTCTTGCGCGCCTACGATCCCGACGCAATCGCCGAACGTGCGACCGGCAAACCCGACGTAGACGCGCAGCAGATTTCGCCAGAGCAATTCGAAGCTGCACGCCAGCAGCTTATCGACGAAGCTTGTGCACCGTTCGACAAACCTGCGCTGCGCCAGACGCTCGAAACGCTGAAGCGTGAAAGCGAGCAGGCGCTCGACATCTACACGCCCGACGATGTGCTCAGCGCCGGTTTCGACGAAGCTGCGAAAGCGAAAGCCGCCGCGCTCGTGCAGCAGTTCCGCGATTACCTCACGCAGCACCAGAGCGAAATCGACGCGCTGCAAATCCTCTACAGCCGGCCGTACAAGCAACGTCTCACCGAAAGCATGCTAAAGGAACTGGAAAAGAAACTGCGCGACAATCACGCCACCTGGACCGAAGACCGCCTGTGGGACGCGTTCGCCGTCACGGCGCCGGCCAAGGTCAGGGGCCGCTCGCAGGCCGGACGCTTCGCCGATCTCGTCTCGCTCGTGCGCTTCGCGCTCGACAAGCAACCGGTGCTCGCGCCATTCGCCGACTCCGTCGCCGAGCGCTTTGCGAATTGGCTGGAGGCAAAGACGCAATCCGGTGCGACGTTCACTGCCGAGCAGCTGGTATGGCTCGAACTAATCCGCGATCACATCGCGACGAGCCTCAGCATCGAGGCGGAGGATTTCGACTACGCGCCATTCAGTCAGCGTGGTGGATTGGGCAAGGTGCATCAGTTGTTCGGGGCGCAATTGCCAGGCTTGCTGGACGAGTTGAATAAGGCGTTGGCGGCATGAGCGAGCAACGCGCAACCCCACTAGCCAAAGGCTGGCGAATGGCGCGAGTCGGTGACATTCTCAAAGTCCGTAACGGTTATGCGTTCAAGAGCACCGAATACAAACCTCACGGCGTTCCGCTCATTCGACAATCGGATCTTGGGGATGACGTCGTGGACGTTGACGCAGCAAAGAGAGTTGATCCACGTCTCCTCGACGATCTGCCGGGATTTGTCGTACGAGATGGTGATCTGTTGATCGGCATGTCGGGTTCGCTCGGCAAGATCGCACGCTATCAACATGTAGAACCAGCGCTGCAGAACCAGCGTACCGGATTGCTTCTTGTGAAGCCTGAGTACGACAAGAAGTTCGCCAAGCTCGTGCTCAAATTTGTTGAGCCACAAATTCTGGCAGAAGGGAAGGGCGTCGCCGTTCAGAATGTCAGCGCAAAAGAAATTGAAGACTGCACCTTCCCGCTCCCATCTTTTACCGAGCAACGAGAAATTGTGGCGGAAATCGAGAAGCAATTTACTCGGCTCGACGCAGGAATCGCGGCGTTGCGGCGCGTGCAGGCCCATCTAAAACGCTACCACGCCGCCGTTCTCAAGGCCGCGTGCGAAGCCAGACTCGTGCCCACCGAAGCCGAACTCGCAAAGGCCGAGAATCGGAAATTTGAAACGGGCGAGAAGCTGCTTGCTCGCATCCTCGAAGAGCGACGTAAGAGTTGGGAGGGGCGTGGTAAGTACAAAGAGCCTATTGCGCCGGACACGTACGACAGCGTTCCCGCAGGTTGGACTTTAGCTACGGTCGGACAGCTCGCCGCGCCCGAGGCGAACTCGATTACGGATGGCCCATTTGGCTCAAATCTCAAGACCGAGCACTACACGGCCACCGGACCACGCGTGATTCGCCTGCAAAACATTGGCGACGGCGTGTTCATTGACGAATACGCGCATATTTCCGAGGAGCATTTCTCACGGCTACAAAAACACCGAGTATTTGCAGGCGATGTGGTAATTGCGAGTCTTGGCGAAAATCCTCCGCGCTGTTGCGTCATTCCAGAGTTGCTCGGCCTCGCCATCGTCAAAGCGGATTGCATTCGCTTTAAGCCACACTCCCTCGTACTAAGCAAGTTCATCAACATTGCGCTAAATTCTGATCCCGTTCGCAGGCGGACAAAGAAAATCGTGCACGGCGTCGGGCGGCCGCGCCTCAATCTTGGCGAAATCAAGTCGATTGCGCTCCCGGTCCCACCACTTGCCGAACAAACCCGAATCGTTGCCGAAGTCGAGCGTCGCTTGAGCGTGGTCGAAGAACTCGAAACCTTCGTCACCGTCAATCTTCAGCGCGCCGCGCGCCTGCGCCAATCTATTTTGGCTAGCGCGTTTTCGGACTGAGAACGAATGCGCGTTTCGCAGTTCTTCAACTTACATCGTGATCAGCCCACGCTCGATTTCGTGGATGTACATGTTGATGGCGACACGGCCATATTCGTCGATCCGAATGCGTTGCGCGCTCTTGACACGGTATGGGGTGCGGAGTGTAGGTCCTTATTGCAACACTTTTTTGATCATGTGTTGGATCTGATGGGCCAAAGCGACGATGCCGCGGCCATCGCTTTAATGGCATCTCTTCGAGAGAGGAACGAATTTCATCTAGGGTTCTCCGAGGGGTTCTCGCGGGGTAGAGGTTTTGGCTCGGGTCACGCTAGCGACGTTTGGAGGGCATTGGCAAAGAGCAGAGCTGCGCAGACCGGTCTTCTGCAAGACATTGAAGACACATGCCTGCTCATCGAAGGGATCGGTCCCGACATGGTATCGGACGCGGTGTGCAACGTGATTCGAGGCCCCTTGATCCGATACACGCAGGACATGTGCCGTTACTACGAGATACCCATGGCGCCCCAGGTGGCTTCGGGACCTGTCTGGAATCCGCAAAACTCTCGCTTGGAGCAACAGCTCATTGAACTGCCCGTTGTAGAGCACGAACGATTGCTTTTGGTTCCGAAGATAATTGTTCGCGCCGACTTCTCCTTCTCGACGGGCGAATATTTCCGCCATTACTTGTTGCCTCGTCTGCAGGAGGAGGAGCTCGCCGCGAACACCGCCCTCGTACAAGTATTGAAGGATGGACGCAAACGTGTGACAAAGAAGAGTCTTGTAGAGAAGTATGGTGCGGGCAAACTCGTATGCGTAGACTTGACGATTCCTCGCACAGACGTGCTTGACGAATATCGTTCGGACAAGAGAGCAGCGGCACGTAACCCAATGTCGCACGCAGAATTGGCCGACATTGAGCTGACAACCCCGCCCGACTGGGATTCGCTCTTGCAATGTGTGTTGGCGGTACAACCAGGCACCGAGCAGGCTACAGAGTATGAGAATGCCATCGAGGCTCTTCTCAGCGCCTTGTTTTATCCTTCCCTTCTCCACCCCTTCAAACAACATCCAATACACCAGGGCCGGAAGCGTGTTGATGTCACCTATACGAATGCTGCCACGAGAGGATTTTTTCATTGGATCGCCCAGCACTACCCGTCTTCGCAGGTAATGGTTGAGTGCAAGAACTACGGAAGAGAGATCGGCAACCCAGAGCTTGACCAAATAAGCGGTCGCTTTGGTCCGAATAGGGGCAAAGTCGGACTGCTAGTATGCCGCTCCCTTGACAACCCCAATCTTATGCTTGCTCGTTGCAGAGATACAGCCGCCGATGATCGCGGTTTTGTGATTGTGTTGGACGATCAACGACTCGGCGATCTCGTTGCAGCGAGACGTGCTGCACCACCGCCCGGCATTGAATTTGATTTACTTCGCCGGATGTTCGGCGAACTGATTAACTGATCCTGCGCACGAATCCCGAAATTGAATGAACTCGACAGCACTCGTCCAAAAACTCTGGAACTACTGCAACATCCTCCGCGATGATGGTCTGTCGTATGGCGACTACGTTGAGCAGTTGACGTTTCTGCTGTTCCTGAAAATGGCGGACGAGCAGGAGCAGCCGCCGTTCAACAAACCATCGCCCATCCCGAAAGGCTTCGGCTGGCGCGAATTGTTGAAACACGAAGGCGATCCGCTCGAAACGCATTACCGCCACACGCTGGAGGAGCTTGGCAAGCGCTCGGGCATGCTCGGCACGATTTTCCGCAAAGCACAGAACAAGATTCAGGACCCGGCCAAGCTGCGCCGGCTGATCGTCGACTTGATAGACAAGGAGCAGTGGTCCAGTCTCGGCGCGGACGTGAAGGGCGATGCCTACGAAGGCTTGCTGCAAAAGAACGCCGAGGACGTGAAAGGCGGCGCGGGCCAATACTTCACGCCGCGCCCGCTGATTGCCGCAATCGTCGATGTGATTGCACCGCAGCCGGGGCAGACGATCTGCGATCCTGCGTGTGGCACGGGCGGATTCCTGCTTGCCGCGTATTCCTATCTTTCAGACGCGAAGCACTACCAGCTCGATCGTGCGCAGAAGAAGAAACTCAAAAGCGGCACGTTCTTCGGCATCGAGCTCGTCGACAGCGTCACACGCCTGTGCGCGATGAACCTGCTGCTGCACGGTATCGGCTCGGAGTCCGATGAGGATTTGCCCGTCGTCACCAAGGACGCGCTGGCCGGCAAGCACGGCGAGTACGACATCGTCCTGGCCAATCCGCCGTTCGGCAAGAAGAGCAGCGTTACCATCGTCAACGAAGCCGGCGAGACGTCGAAGGAATCGCTCGTCATCAACCGTGATGATTTCTGGGCGAGCACGAGCAACAAGCAGCTCAACTTTCTCCAGCACATCTTCACGATCCTCAAACAACACGGCCGCGCAGCGGTCGTGCTGCCGGACAACGTGCTGTTCGAAGGCGGCGCCGGCGAAACGATCCGCCGGGAACTGCTGCGCAATGCCGACGTGCACACGCTGCTGCGCCTGCCTACCGGCATCTTCTACGCGCAAGGTGTGAAGGCGAACGTGCTGTTTTTCGACCGCAAACCCGCGCAGGAAAAACCGTGGACACAGAAGCTTTGGATCTACGACTTGCGCACGAACATGCACTTCACGCTGAAGGAAAACAGCCTCAAGCGCGGCGACCTCGACGACTTCGTTGCCTGCTACCACCGCAAGAACCGCAACGACCGCAAAGAGAGCGAACGCTTCAAGTCCTTCACCTACGACGAACTGGTCAAACGCGACAAGCTCAACCTCGATATCTTCTGGTTGAAGGACGAGGCGCTGGAAGAGTCCGCGAATCTGCCTGCACCAGAAGTTATCGCAGCGGACATCGCGGCTGATCTGGAAGCGGCATTGGAGCAGTTTACCGCGATTGCGGAAGATTTGAAGTAGCTACGGCGTCACCGGAGGCAGTGCATGAGTGATTGTTTATGCCGCCGCGCGAGCAAGCAGACCACCGACCGCATTCTCAAAATGATTAAGGAGTGAGCGTATGAAAGCTATCGACGGACGAGCCCGTACGCTGACGGAAATTCTCAAAGGCAAACGTTATGCGATCGATTACTACCAGCGCGAATACCGCTGGCAACGCAAGCAAGCTCAGGAGCTTATAGAAGACTTAGCAGAACAGTTTCTTGATTCCTACGATCCCAAGCACAAGCGTTCTGATGTGGCCGAATACGGCCATTATTTTCTCGGCTCGATCATTCTGAGCGATCGAGATGGAAAGCACTTCATCGTCGATGGTCAGCAACGGCTCACGACGCTCACGCTGCTTCTTATCTTGTTGCACAGAACGCTGGCAGGCCGTACGGGCAGCGCCACCCAACTCCAGGAACTGATCTACTCGGAGAAATTCGGAGAGCGTGCATTCAACATTTCCGTACCCGAACGGACTGTGATCATGGAAGCTCTCTTTAGGGGCGACGCTCCGGACACGAGTGATGCTTCCGAGTCGGTGCAAACTATTGTCCAGCGCTACGATGACATCGCAGAGCTGCTGCCGGGGGAGATCGAAGACAGTGCACTGCTGCATTTCAGCGATTGGTTGATTGAGAAGGTATATCTGGTCGAAATTACCGCCTCCAATGACGAGGACGCTTACACGATCTTTGAGACGATGAATGATCGTGGTCTGTCACTCAGCCCGCTCGACATGTTGAAGGGTTACTTATTGTCGAACATCAAGAATCCGGATCTTCGAAACCAAGCGGCCAAGGTTTGGCGCGAACGAATAGAAGCGCTTCGGCGGCTAGGAAAAGACGAGGATGCTGATGCGTTCAAGGCCTGGCTCCGCTCGCGATACGCGCAAAACGTCCGAGAACGCCGACGCGGTTCGGAAAATGCCGATTTCGAGAGTATTGGTACGGAGTTTCATCGGTGGGTCGGCATGAACGCTGCGAAGATCGGTCTTTCCAGTAGTGAAGACTTCTTCCACTTCGTCCACGATGAGATGAGTTTCTACACGCGTCAGTACGAGAGGCTGCGCCGGGCATCCTGGCAACCAGAAAGTGGATTAGAGCCCGTCTATCATGTCGCGTGCTTCAACTTCACCTTGCAATATCCGCTTCTTCTCGCACCTTTGCTGATTACCGATGACCCAGTGACGCAGCACCGCAAAATACGAGCTGTCGCGATCTTTCTAGATATTCTTCTTGCTCGACGCGCCTCCAACTACTTGCGTAGTTCTTACGGCGATATGGCGTACGCGACATTTTTGATGATGAAGGCGATTCGCGGCATGTCGCTATCTGACCTCATACCAAAATTAACTGAGATGCTCGAAGAGCCCGGTGTCGACTTCAATGGGACCAGGGGAGAAACCCGGAATGGAATCCAGGGTTTCGCTCTTAATCAGTGGTCGAAACGCTTCATTAAGGTATTTCTTGCAAGAATGACGGCTTATGTCGAACAAACCGCAGGCATGAATTCGTCGGTCGCGCATTACCTTGCTGAGGGCAAGGGCCGATACGAGGTCGAGCATATTTGGGCAAACCACTATCGGCGACACTCTGACGAGTTTGAATCCGCCGCGGACTTTGACGCCTACCGGAATCGTTTCGGAGGCTTACTTCTGTTGCCGAAGACATTCAACGCCAGCTACAACGATCAACCATACGCGAAGAAGCGCGAGCACTACGTCAAAGAGAATCTTCTTGCTCGTTCATTGCATGAAAAGGCTTATGAGAACAACCCGAAGTTTGTCTCATGGAACAGGAGTGAACAACTGGGGTTTCGTGCAATGCCCGAATTCAAGAAGGCTGAGCTTGATGAGCGGCAGGCTTTGTATCGGGCGCTCGCGGACCGCATTTGGGATCCACAACAGTTGCAGGCGGCGGCAAATTCGTGAGTTCTTTAGGGTTTGATCGGCTCTTTTTATTTTCTATCTCTTTGCGATAGCGATACTTACAACGATACTTGAGTTTGGAACAAGTTTCTGAATCCGCCGAGCAGCTGCTGATACATCCAGAGCAGTTGTTAGAAGAGTTTTCATCGTCTAGAGCACGACCTCCTTGTCTCCATGCGCCGCTGGACTGCGGCACGGAAGGTCATGGTGCCGACAACCGGTTCCCGGACTACGACAGCGGGGGGCGAAGTATTGATATGAACACAGGCAGCACGACAAATTCGCAGCTTCCGCACGATCGCCGACGTTGGTTCGCGCTCGCGGTGCTTTGCCTGGGCGTGCTGATGATCGTGCTCGACATCACGATCGTGAATGTCGCGCTGCCGACGATCCGGGAGAGCCTGAAGTTTTCCGAGAGTTCGCTTGCATGGGTGGTCAACGCGTACCTGCTCACGTCGGGTGGATTTCTGCTGCTCGGCGGGCGCCTGGGTGATTTGTACGGGCATCGCCGATTGTTTGTTGTCGGCATCGTGCTGTTCACGTTCGCTTCGTTGTTGTGCGGGTTTGCCGGTTCGCAGGCGGTGCTCGTCGCGGCACGCGCAGTTCAAGGACTCGGTGGTGCTGTGGTCGATGCCGTCGCGTTGTCGCTGATCATGGATCTGTTCACGGAGACAGGCGATCGCACCAAAGCGATGGGCGTCTATGGCTTCGTCTGCTCAGGCGGCGGCAGTATCGGTGCGCTGCTCGGAGGATTCCTGACGAACACGTTTGACTGGCATTGGATATTCCTGGTCAATATTCCGATCGGTGTTGCGGTCGTTGTGCTCTCGCTGTGGCTGCTGCCAGCTTCGCGTGGTGAGGGCACCGATCGCCACCTCGATGTGGGCGGCGCGGTAACCGTGACGACGGCGCTGATGCTCGCGATCTACGCGATCGTGAACGGCAATGAGATCGGATGGGTGTCGACACAGACACTGAGCTTGCTCGCCGGCGCAGTCGTGCTGCTTGCCGTGTTTCTCGTCATCGAATCGCGTGTGCGCGTGCCGCTGATGCCGCTCGGCCTGTTCCGTTTGCGCAACGTCGCGACGGCGAACGTCGTCGGAGTGCTGTGGGCGGCTGCAATGTTCGCGTGGTTCTTTTTGTCGGCCCTTTATCTGCAACTCGTGCTCGGTTACAGCCCGTTGCAGGTCGGGCTTGCGTTCCTGCCCACCAACCTGATCATGGCTGCGTTTTCGCTGGGGATGTCCGCCAGGCTTGTGATGCGTTTCGGCATCAAGCCGCCGCTGGCGGCCGGCCTGTTATGCGCCGCCGCAGGACTACTTCTATTCGCGCGTGCGCCGATCGACGGCAGCTTCACCGTCGATGTGTTGCCGCCGATGTTGCTGCTCGGTCTCGGCGCGGGAATCGCGTTCAATCCCGTGTTGATGGCGGCGATGAATGATGTCGCGCCGAGCGAGTCCGGCCTTGCGTCGGGCATCGTCAACACCTCGTTCATGATGGGTGGCGCGCTCGGTTTGGCGGTGCTTGCGAGCATGGCGTCGATGCGTACGGATACATTGGTTGCTGCTGGCGCAGAGCATCTCGTCGCACTCAACAGTGGCTACCACCTGGCGTTTCTCGGTGGCGCACTGTTTGCCGTGCTCGCGGCCGCGGCGGGTCTCGTGTTCATGCGCACGCGTGACACAGCGTCGCGGGTAGTGCAAGCCTAAGGGGGCCCTCATCGGTCGGCCTTCCCGGAAACAGCGCTCTAGCTCATCCACAGCGCCGTCAGCGCGGGGCGGTTGCGAACGCCAAACTTGCGGTAGATGGATTTTATGTGGACGTGAATGGTGTTGTGGCTCTTGCCCAACGATTCGGCTATTTCCTTTTCCGACTCGCCGCCGAGCAGGGCGAGCAGCACGCTGTGTTCTGCGGGCGTAATCGGCTCGTTCGCGGCGTGTATGCCGTGGCTGAGCAACAGTCGCTGCTGGAACCATTTCAGTCCGCGTATGGCCAGCGTGAACGGTGCCTTGATCGCGGCCGTATAACGAGGATCTTCAGGGCCACGGTACAGCAACAGATGTATCCGGACGTCTTTGCCGAAGGCGCTGCGGGCCGATAGGTGATCCGCATGGCCGACGGCCAGGTAGTGGCGCCGGTAGTATTCCTCCTCGAACCAGCTGGCAGGCAGCGCTTCGAAAAGAAGCCGCGTCAGGAAAGGTTCTTCGCCTGAGGCACCGACGATGGACGAGATGTCGACCTTGGGAAGCCAGAGCTTGTCGACCTGTGACTGCACCGATGCCGACAGCGTCGCGACAGGATTCAAAAGACGCACCAGGCGCGGCCGCCAACCATTGAGCAGATCTCCCTCTGGCGGAACGGGCAGCCGCACGACGACGGACCAGAGTGCGTTTTTCGCGCGGAAAATTCCGCACAGGCGTTTGAGCATGTGCTTGAGCGCGACGTCATATTGGTTGACCGGAAATTCGGCCAGCTCGTCCCAAAGCGCGTAGATCTCGTCCGCGTCGTGCATAGGGTTTTCACGTGGCCGCAAGGTCACGCATTATCGCCAATTCCCGTCACATCTAACCTGATCAGGTTATATCTCGAAAGATCGTAGCGGACGTATTCTCGGTCGCATTTGTCGTTGGCGGAACTCAGCGGCGCGGCTGCGGCAGCTCGCTGACCTTGCATGATCGGACTCTGCTCAACGGCAGAGATGGATCGAACGTCCTCGTTGTCCTGACGTTCGGCGGCAGGGCTCGTCCAGGCGGCGTGGTTAGCCGCGAGCAGTTGCGATAGGGAGAGCAGCTCATGCGTGATTCGAAAACCGTTTTCGCGCGCCGCGACGCGGCGGCAGTGCGGCGACCGCTCGCGTTGGCGCTATCGCTGAGCCTCGGAATGACGCCGCTGATCAGCCTGGCGGCTACGATCAGCGTGACCGCGACCGATGACGCAGGCAACGCAGGCACGTGCACCTTGCGCCAGGCCATCGTCGCGATGAACACCGCTGCGCTGACGGGTACGGGTTGCCTGAGCAGCGGCGCGGCGTTCGGCACCAGCGACACGATCAATTTCGACATCACGACGTTTCCGCTCGGTGGCGTGAACACGATTTCGCTGGCGGATGTCAGTACCGGCACGTTGCAGGTCACCGATTTGGCTCTCACGATCGATGCCGGTATCAATGGCGGGGTGACGATCCAGCGCCCGAACAGCCACACCCACTCGTTCGGCATTCTCAACGCAAGCACGAACGGCAGCTCGCTGACACTGAAGAGTCTTACTGTGACGGGGGGCGCCACCGGTGCCTGTGGCAACAACGGCGGCGGCATTTGCGCCGCGAACAACGTGAATCTTACGCTGGTCAACAGCACGCTCAGCGGCAATTCGTCAGCCTCGAGAGGCGGCGGCATTTATTCTGGATATGGCAGCGTCACGCTGACCAACAGCACGCTCAGTAGCAATTCGGCGGGGGGCGATGGCGGCGGCGTTTTTTCCTTGCGCAGCAGCGTCACCGTGACCAACAGCACGCTCAGCGGGAATTCGGCTCCAACTGGGGCTGGCGGCGGCATCGAAGAGCTCACCGGCAGCCTCAACGTCAGCGGCAGCACTTTCAGCGCGAATACGGCCAAGTGGGGCGGCGGCACAGACTCGAACGTCAGCAGCCTCACGTTCGTCAACAGCACGCTCACCGGCAATTCGGCCTCGCAGACGGGCGGCGCGATCCGTCACACCTCCGGCACCACCCTCTCACTGACCAACAGTACAGTCAGCGCGAATACGGCCGGGTACACCGGGGGTATCTTCAGCGATCATTTCGGCGCCCAGTTGACCAACTCGATCGTGGCCGGCAACAGTGCCGGCGACGCGAATTTTTCGGCGGACTTCATCAATGTCGGCTCTTTCGTCGGCGGCGATCCCCAGCTCGGTGCGCTGGCTGACAATGGCGGCCCAACTCAGACGATGCTCCCACTCGCCGGTAGCCCGGTGGTCGATGCCGTCGCATGTACGAATGCGCCGGCCAAGGACCAGCGCGGAGTCGCCCGCCCGCAAGGCGCGCAATGCGATATCGGCGCGGTCGAAGTCGGACATCCGGCCTCGCTGACGGTCGACACGACCGCCGATACCCAAGTCGAGGATGGAAAGTGTTCGCTGCGCGAAGCGATCGTCATCTTCACGCAAGGGCGGACCGGCACCGATTGCACGCCCAGCGCAAGCGCCGTCAACGAGGTGCTGTTCGCCCCCGCGCTCGCCAACAACAGTATTGCAGTGGCTTCGCCGTTGGCACTGGACAACAATGTGGAAGTGACGATCGATGGCTCCGCGGCAGCGGGCCTGGCGATCGACGGCGGCAATGCGACCTTCATCTTCAATGTACTCGCCGGCTCTACCGTGGCCATCCAGCACCTGAGGATGGTCAATGGCAACAGCGCCGGCAGCGATGGCGGCGCGATCGACAATGCGGGCACGCTGACCTTGACCGATACCGCGCTCAACAACAACATCAGCAACGGGGGCGGGGGCGCGATCAACAACCTGGGCACGCTCAATATCGACCACAGCACGCTCTCGAACAACTTCTCATCGGCTTCCGGTGGCGCGATCAGCGCCCAAACCGGCGTGTTGACCGTGACCGCGAGCACCATCAACGACAACATCGCCGCTGCGGGCGGCGGCGTGTTCGTCGCAGCGGGCGGCACGCTCAATCTCATCGGCAGCAATGTGTCGACCAACCACGCGTCCGCCACCAGCGGTGGTGGCGTGGGTGGCAACGGCCATTTCGTCGTCGCCAACAGCACGTTTTCCGCGAATACGGCCGCGGCTGACGGCGGCGCGATTTACAACAACAAGGCCTCGAATACGAACAAAGTCGTCAACAGCACTCTGGCCGGCAACACGGCGGCGAACGGCGGCAATCTGGCCAATGCGGCCGGCACGCTGCTGTTACAGAACTCGATCGTTGCCAACAGCGGCGGCGGTGGCAACTGCCACGGCACCGTCACGTCCGGCACCGGTTTCATGACCTGGCCGGCGAGCGACACGACGTGCGGCGCCTTCAGCATCGACAACCCGGTGCTGGGTCCCTTGCAGGACAACGGCGGACCGACTTTCACGATGCTGCCTGGCGCGGGCAGCGCACTGTTAGACGCGGGCAACAGTGCCACGTGTGCGGCGGCTCCGGTCAGCAATCGCGATCAGCGCGGTGTCGCGCGCCCGCAAGGCGCGGGTTGTGACATCGGCGCCGTCGAACTCGTAACGGATCGCATTTTCGCCGGCAACTTCGACGGCACTCCGCCGCTTTGAACGCAGTTGACACGCTTATAAACCAGAGTTAATTGCCTGCGTCCCCTTTGATGTCCGCTACACGGCGGCCATCCATAACCGACATGCGCAAGGGCGCTGAACTGCCAGCACTCATCGCATTCACAATTCAGCGCTTGGGTGCTATTCCACGATGGTGGTAGTCTCGTTCCTCAGTGCGCAGGGGCGCCGGGGCAGATTTAGGGGTAGACCATGCGATGTTCCGCAGCGTTGGGTCTTAGCGCGCTCGCGCTCGTTTCTTTTTTTCTTGTATCAAATGTTGCAGCTCAGAACGTTGCCCCCAACCAGAATTTTGACACCCAACTGGCGCCTTGGACATTGTTCCAGTCCTCGCCGCCCGACCCGAGCGGTTCGGGTGCATCGGCCTGGTTGGGAACGGTAGACATCAACAACAATCCCGGCTCCGGTTCCGGTCGCGTCACGATCGATACGAGTCAGCCGGCGGCGAACGCCGCGTCCGGCATCGCCCAGTGCGTGGACTTTGCGTCGACGCAGATAAATCTCGTCAACTACGGCGTCTTCGTCCGCGTTCCCGCGGCGACAACGACGGATGCGGCCATCAATGCGACCGTGGAGATGCGATTGTTCTCCGGCCCGGGCTGCTCAGGTTTTGTCGGCGGGGGCACGCAGGGTCGAACGCTGATCTCCGGTACGGGGTCGGATACGTTCTGGTATGCACTGGGGGACCCGAACTTTGTGCCGCCCGGCGCTCCTGTAGCGGCGCAGAGCGCACAAATCCGCGCCTATCTGCGGCAAGTGAACGGTGGCTCGCCGAGCACGACGAGCTATGTGGTCGAGTTCGATTCAGCGCACCTTGTGCTCAACGCCACCACGCCGGTGCGTCTGCAGCAGTTCGACGTCGAGTAAGGAAGAACGACCATGCGCAGCCATTTCTCCCGGATTGTCGTTCTCTTCGTCTTGGCGTGCTTCAGCCTGATTGCTCAGGCGGCGCCCAGTTGTACTCCCATCACAATCGCGCCGAACACGACGTTGCCTGCCGCGACGGCGGGCAGCAGTTATGGTCCGATCAGTTTCTCCGCGAGCGGCAGCAGTGCGACTCCGTATAGTTACGAGATCTCCAGCGGTGTGCCGGCCGGTTCCGGGCTCACCATCAACGCGTCCAGCGGTGTGCTGTCAGGCACGCCGACCCAGGCAGGCAATTTCCTCGTAACGGTGACCGGCACCGATATGAACGGCTGCAGTGGCGGCCGCACCTATGCGCTGGACATCGCGGTCGGCGATCAGACGATTACGTTTACTTCCGCGGCGCCTGCCAATGCCGCCGTCGGCGGCGCAACCTATAACGTCACGGCGAGCGCAACATCGGGCTTGCCGGTGACGCTCATGATCGATGCGACGGCGACCTCGGTGTGTTCGATCGCGGGCAATACCGTGTCGTTCAATGCCGCCGGCAGCTGTGTGATCGATGCCGATCAATCCGGCAACGCCAGTTTCAATCCGGCGCCCCGAGCCAAGCAGACGTTTTCGGTCGGCAAGGGCAACCAGACGATCACGTTCACCTCGACGCCACCGGCCAATCCAGCCATTGGCGGCCCGACCTACAATGTGACCGCTACGGCAACTTCCACGTTGGCCGTGACATTCACGATCGATGCGACCGCCACGAGCGTGTGTTCCATCTCCGGCTCGACCGTATCGTTCATCGGCAGCGGCTCGTGCGTGATCGATGCCGATCAGGCTGGCGACGCAAACTGGAATGCAGCTCTGGTCGCCAAGCAGTCCTTCGGTGTGGCCTTGGCCAGCAGCACCACGGCGCTCGCGCTCACGAGCGGCACGAATCCGTCGGTGTATGGCCAAAGCCTGACGTTCACGGCCACGGTCAGCGGCAGCGGTGGCACGCCGACCGGCACAGTGACATTCATGGAAGGCGTGACGACCTTGGGCACCGGTGCGCTCAATGGCAGTGGCCAGGCCACGTTGACGACGAGCACGCTGGGCGCTGGCAGTCACGCGATCACGGCGGTGTATGGCGGCGACGCCACGTTTGCGACGAGCACGAGTGCGCCGCTGAGCCAGAGCGTCAATCAAGCATTGACGACCACGGTGTTGCTCACGAGCAAGAGCCCCACGGTATACGGAGAAGCGGTGACGCTCACGGCGACGGTCGCACCGATTCCGCCGGGCGCGGGCGCACCGACCGGCGCGGTGACGTTCACCGACACGACGACCTCCACCACGCTGGGCACCGGTCCGGTCAATGGCAGCGGCCAGGCGACCTTGACGACGAGTGCGCTGACGACGGGTGCGCATGCGATCACGGCGACCTACGGCGGCGACAGCAATTTCGCCAGCAGCAGCGGCGGCGCGGGTCAGACCGTCAATCAAGGAGCGACAACCACAACAGTCGGTTCCAGCGTGAACCCATCCCTCTACGGCCAGAGCGTGACATTCACCGCGACCGTCACGCCCAATGCGCCCAGCTTCGGAAGCCCCACGGGCACCGTCACGTTCCAGGACGGCGGCGGCACGATCGGCACCGGCAGCGTCAATGGCGCCGGCCAGGCGACATTCACGACCAGCGCACTGTCGGTGGCTTCGCACTCGATTACCGCCATTTACGGTGGCGATACGAATTTCCTCACGAGCACGAGCGGGGCGCTGAGTCAGACAGTGAGCCAGGCGGGCACGACCACGGCGCTCATCTCCAGCGTCGATCCGTCCACGGTCAATCAGAGTGTGACGTTTACTGCAAGCGTATCGGCCGTCTCGCCCGGCGCGGGTCTGCCCAGCGGCACGGTAACCTTTACCGATACGACGACCGCCACGTCACTGGGTACGTTCCCGCTCGATCCCAGCGCGCAGGCCGCGGTGACGACGAGTACCCTGAGCGCTGGCAGCCACGCCATCACGGCAACCTACAGCGGCGATGCCAATTTCACCGGCAGCACCGGCGGCCCGCTGACTCAAAGCGTCACGCTCAATGCGTCGACGACCACGCTGGCCTCGAGTCAAAACCCGGCGGTGTTCGGCGAATCCGTGACCCTGACCGCCACGATCAGCGGCTCGGCGGGTACCGCCACCGGCACCGTGGATTTCCTCGACAACGGCAGCCCGATCGCGACCGGTGTCGCACTGGTGGCCGGCGTGGCGACGTTCACGACCGGCACGCTCAGTGTAGGCGCCCACCCGATGACCGCAGTCTATTCAGGCGATCCGACGTATGGCGGCAGCACGAGCAACGTTTTGACGCAGACGATCAACCAGGCCGACACGACCACGACCGTCACGGCGGATGCCAATCCCGCGCGCGTGGGTCAGATGGTGACGTTCACGATTACGGTCGCCGCCGTCGGCCCCGGCGCCGGCACGCCGACCGGCACGATCACGGATCTGAGCGTGGACGGCACCCCGATTGCGCCGCCGCCCACGTTGACGCTGGATGGCTCCGGCCAGGCCACGTTCTCGATCAATACACTCGCCCTGGGCAGCCATGACGTCACGGCAACCTATAGCGGGGATGTGGATTTCCTGGCCAGCGACAATACGGTCTCGCCGCTGGTGCAACAAGTCAATCAAGCCAGCACGACCACCACGCTCGTCACCAGCAAGAGCCCAACCGTGTTCGGCGAACCGGTGACGTTCACGGCAACCGTCGCGGCACAAGCCCCCGGCGGCGGCACGCCGACCGGCACGGTCACGTTCAAGGATGGCGGAAGTTCCATCGGAACGGGCACGCTCGCCGGCGGCATAGCGACGCTCTCGACCAGCACGCTGGCCGTTGGCAGTCACTCGATCACGGCCGATTACGCCGGCACGGCCAGTTACGCGGCCAGCAGCACCGCCGCACCGACCACACAGTTGGTCAACAAAGCCGATACGACGACGGCGCTGGCATCCAACAACAATCCGTCGCAGACCGGTCAAAGCGTCACGTTCACCGCAACCGTCAGCGCGACGGCGCCGGGCGCGGGCATACCGACCGGTACCGTATCGTTCACCGACAGCGTCTCCGGATCGCTGGGCTCCGGCGCACTCAACGGCATCGGCCAAGCCACGGTGTCCACGAGCGCGCTGACCGGCGGGGCACACACGATCACGGCTAGTTACGGCGGCAGCGGCAGCTTCAACGTCAGTACCTCCAGCGGTTTTGCGCAGAACGTCAATGCGCCGCCGGCGATCACGAGTGCGAACAACACGACATTCGCTCCGGGCAAAGCCGGCCAGACCTTTACCGTCAATACGACGGGCTTCCCGACGAATGCGTCGATGAGTATCACCACGGCGGGCCCGCTGCCCAATAATGTGACGCTCGTGAACAACAATAACGGCACGGCCACGTTGGGTGGCATTCCGGCCGCACTGACGCAGAACGCTTCCCCGTATCTGTTCACTATCACCGCCAACAACGGCATTGCACCGAATGCGAATCAGCCCTTTACGCTGAATATCGTGTGTCCGACGATCAACGTGTCCGGTGCGATCGGAGCACAGACGTTCAACACGGCGATCGCGCCAGCGACGTTCACGCAGAGTGGTGGCAACGGCACGATCGTGTGGTCGGCGAACCCGGCGCTTACGGCGGCCGGTCTGTCGATCAACAGCTCCACCGGCGTCATCAACGGAACGCCGAACAACACTGGCACGTTCAGCGTCACCGTTACGGCCACCGATGCCGGAGGCTGCACCGGATCGCAAACGGTATTGGTTCCGGTAGGCCCGAGTGCACCGGCGCAGGCGTATACGGGCGTGGGCAACACGCAGTTCTTCATCACCGGTGTCGCAGGGGCGCCTGCCACACCAGCGGTGTCCTCGGCCACGACATTGTTGAATGGCGTAACACCGGCAGGAACGACGGTCACGGCGGCGAGCTGCAGCGCAAACGGCGCTCTCTCCGGTGTCGATGCGAGCGGTCACTTCATCATGACCCCGAATGTCAGCGCGGCGAGTGTCACCTGCACGTACACAGTGTCGGGGGATTCGGGCGGCACCGGTACGGCGGCAACGACGACGGCGAACCTGACGTTCACGCTCAACAACAAGGTCTGGTATATCAGCCACGGCTCCGCCGGTACCCACGACGGTCGATCGAATACGCCTTTCAGCGACATGGGCGGCGGTGCGAACAATCTGGATTGCACGGCCACGGCAGCCGGCGACTTCATCTATATCTTCAAAGGCACCGCCAGCACCACCGGCGCGTGTCCGATGAAAGCCAGTCAAACCCTGATCGGCGCGGGTGCCACGCTGAATGTGCCCACGGTCAGTCCGATCCTTACCGTCGCTGGTGCGGCGGGCAACACGCCGACGTTGACCGGCACCCTCACGGTTGCCAACAGCAATACCGTTGATGGCATCGACATGTCCACCGCCACCGCCAACGCACTGATCAATACCGCGGCGACCACCGGTTTAAGCCTGCACGTGCGCAATCTGACCACGACAACTGGCACCGGCGTGAGCATGACGACCGCGGGCAACACCGGCAACATCACGATCGACGCACTGACGGTTGGCGCGGCGCCGAACGGCATCAACCTCGGCAGCCTCGGCGGCACGTTGACGGTCAACGCCGGTACGATCACGAACACCACGGCGGCAGCGATCAGCCTGGCGGGCGTAACGACGGCGAACTTCAGCGGCACTGGTGCGACAACGATCAGCACAAACGCATTGGCAGCGACAGGCCTGGTGCTCAATGCGACCGCGCTCAACATCGGCATAGGCGGTTTGACGATTGCCACCTCGGGCGGCGCCACGGGCGTCAGTGATACGGGCGGCACGGTGACGATCGCCGCGGGGGCGAATACGTTCTCGATCACCAACACCAATGCCGGACCGGGTTTGGCTGCGACTTCCGGCGGCACACTGACCGTTACCGGATCGGCGAACACGATCAGCACCGCGACGGGCACAGCGCTCAATGTGGCCAATACGACGATCGGAGCGAGCGGGCTGAACTTCAGGAGCATCAGCGCGAACGGCGGCTCAAATGGAATCATTCTCGTGAACACCGGCGCGAGTGGCGGCCTCACGGTTACCGGGTCAGGATCGGCCGGCAGCGGCGGGACGATTCAGAACATTGCCGGCGCCGATCTCACGACGAACAACTGCGGCGCCGCCGGCGCGGCAGCGGGCGTCGGGATCTACCTCAACAGCACGAGCTCGCCATCGTTCTCGTGGATGAACTTCACCGGCACGTTCGGGAACTTCGGAATTCTCGGCTACAGCGTGAACGGGTTCACGCTCGACAACGCGGCCATGACCGGTAACTTCGGCGACAACGTCAACCAGGACGAGGACACTGTCCACTTCTGCACTCTTACTGGCAGTGCCACCATTTCGAACAGCACGATCTCCAATGGGGCCGAGTCGAACCTGCGGGTCGTCAACGCTTCAGGGACGCTCAACCGGATAACGCTTCAGAGCGACACGTTCGGGTTGAACCAGAACGGCGGCGGCGGCGGAACGCTGATCGAGGCCGACGGAGGCACCACGAATGTGACCGTCCTCGACTCGACCTTCCAAGGATCCCGGGGGACGCCGTTCGACGCTCTGTCGCAGACCGGCGCAACGATGGATCTCGTCTTCGGTCAGCCCGGCCACGGGAACACGATCCACAACACGCACCCGAACATCGTTCCATTTGCCCAGGATCTCGCCGTCACTCCGAGCGGAACTGAAACGTTCGACATCAACAGCAACCACTTCGACTCCGCCTCCGCGGTCCAGGCTCAAGGCGGTGTGATCATCAACGCCGCGCTCGGCACCGCGACCGCGAGTGGCTACTTCCGGAACAACACGATCGGCAACTCCGGCGTGGCGAACTCGGGGTCGAGCGGTAATGACCCGGGCCTCGACGTCGAGTCGAACGGCGGCGGTGCTTTGACGATCAAGATCGACAACAACCAGATGCACCAGTGGGGCTCGAACGGAGCCGGCTTCTACGTGCAGGTGGGACAGACGTTCGGGAATCCGACGAACGTGAACGTCACAGCCACGAATAATACAGTCGCCGAGCCCGGTACCTTCGCCGTGGCGAACAACGCTCAGGGCTTCCAGTTGAACGCAGGGACAGGTACAGGTGACGCACCAAGTATCTGTCTAGGATTCTCGGGGAACACCATCGACCAAGCAGGCACCGGAGCCGGCGGGGACGTGCGGCTCCGCCAGCGATTCAACAGCCACGTGGCGCTGCCTGGCTACACCGGTCCGCAGGATGGCGTCACTGGCGCGCCGACTGTGAACAACTTCGTCGCCGGGCTGAACTCGCCGACCCCGACGGTTACGTCCATCAGCTCGACCGCCGGCGGCGGCGGCTTCTTCAACACGCCCGGTGGTGCGGCGTGCGCACTTCCTGCTTTCCCATGATTATGGAAATGCAGCGGAATGGGGGTCCGAGAACATCTCTCTGACCCGTATTTCTATCCGGCGCCCGCACGTCGACCAGAGACGCGTGTACGCCAGTCAAAGACGCATGCACGTCACGCGAAGATGCTCGCATGCCACTCACATGCACGCCTCTTTAAGATGCGAGCACGCCAATCGAAGTTGCGTGCACCTCGCGTAGGGGGTCCAGGGAAAGTATAGAAGTGGACCCGGTGAACTACCGATGATCCGCTTGCGGCACAGGTCAGCGACGGCTCTTGCGCCGAGTTCACGGATCGAGTCGATGTTGCCGCGGAACAGTTTACGCCGCGAGATGAGATTCTCTTCCCGAAACCTGCCGCTCGCGACTGACCGGAACGGGTCGTTCGCGCAGTTGATGGAGGCGCAACTAACGGCCGTTGGTGATTCGATTCGCTATCTGCTTGGGGTACAGTTCACAATGCGGTCCGACCAAATGGGTCAACAAAATTACATGAAATCGCTATGGTTCACAGCGCCCCTGATTCTTCTCTGCACTGCGGTTTGCGCCCGGGCGCCAGACAACCCGATCGCCGATGGGGACCGAGCTTACAAGCAGGGCGACTATATCAAGGCAGAGCAGTTATACCGCGAGGGAGCGAATGATGAGCGATGGCCCCCGGAGCTTCGGGCGGCGGCGCAGGATCGCCTTGGGGAGATGCTTTCCAACGGCGACCATGTGCCCCAAGACGTGAAGCTAGCCATGAGCTTGTTCGAGAAAGCAGATGCGCTGGGCAATACCGAGGCCCCTACCGACATAGGCGACATCTACTTCTTCGGGCGAGGCATGCCACGTGATCTCGCCAAGGCGGTCGATTGGTACCGGAAAGGCACTGACAGGCGTTCCATGCACGGTATGGCCCAGCTAGCGTGGTGCTACCTCAATGGTATGGGTGTCGACGAGGATACTGGCAAGGCGCGTGACCTCTATTTGAAAATGGCGCAGCTTGGTAGCGACGTCGGCGCATATCAATTGGGCTGGATATTCGAACACGTCCAGCCGACCGACCATAAGCAAGCCATGGAGTGGTATCTGCAAGCTGCAGCGAAGAATTACGCGCTTGCGAGAAACAATATCGGTTATATGTATGAGCATGGCTTGGGCGTGAAGAAGGACTACGCAACCGCTGCGCATTGGTATGAAGAGGCCGCAAACTCAGGCGAAAAACGCGGACAATACCATCTTGCTCTATTGTATGAGCAAGGTCTTGGTGTCGACACAAACTTGGAAAAGGCGACGGCACTGATGCGTGCATCGGCTGTGGCCGGCGACAACGAAGCGATCCGATGGCTGACTGTCCGCCACATCAGCATTAGCCCCTGAGTTCGGTGTGACGAGGGGAAAAATCGTGTCGAATACGCATATCAGAACGGGCGAGGCGCTTAGTGCAGTTTCCGTCCTGCTGCTGCTCGTCGGTCTACTCGCACTGTGGCGCTACGACCACAGCCTAAAGGAATGGCAACACGCAGATAGAATTCGCCACAACGCAGCCGCTTTGGGCGCGAAGGTCGAGCGCTGGCCAGACCTAGAAGATCGTTATTTCGAAGATCTCGAACCCCTACTCGTCGACGTGTCGGAAAAGGTCGAGCAGACGCATTCGACCGAACCGGCCAATCGAATTCTTTACAAGGGCCTCGCCGATGCTAAGGGAAGGTCTTCGCAGCGCTGGCTCGATGAGCAGTGGGAACAGCCAGTGGCGAAGCTCATCGTCGACGTGCCGGAGATGCAGCCGGTTCTTCGCCAGGCGCTGGGCTCCGTGAAATATACGGAAGAAAAAATGTACGGCGACCTTAGTGTGTCGCTCCAAGCTGCGCTGCGGGATGAGTCGGTTCTCAAGCTCAAACAGAGCCCTGAAATCGGGAATGTACTGCGTATGAAAGTCGCGGAGAAGAGATCGGAATTCCTACCACGCGTGCGGGACATCGCCGAGCCTTTACGGCAAGAACTGAAAACGGTTCTTGATATGACGGATGCCGACCTCCTCGACGGGGGCGAGCGAGTGCGGATGCTCGCACCTCTCAAATGACTTAGGGGTGACGGCATGCACATAAACGCGTTGTACTCGTGACGTAATTTAGCTGAGCCGCCCGAGACTGCCGCTGATCACTGGCAGGTTCGGGTCGATTGTGTTCGTCGCTACATCAGCTGCGACAGGTTTCGTCAAATCATTTCGAAACGATCCCGCTCGTGCGCAGCCACTCGTCGACAAGATGCGGCCAGTGCGTGATTGGAAGATCGGTTGGGCGCAAGCCAAAAGCGTGGCCACCCTTGGCATAGAGATGAAGTTCCGCGGGAACGTTGGCATCCTTGAGCGCGTTGAAATAGACCAACGCTTGTTCGACGCCGTCGACATGATCGTCTTCGGCCTGGATGATGAACGTCGGCGGTGTTTTGCCCGTGACCGGCACATTGGGATTGAGCGTCTCTTTTTCCGTCGATAGATGCCCCGGATAGACAGCAACGGCGAAGTCCGGCCGTGCACTGAGCCGGTCGGCCGCATCGATGGGGGAGTAGAGTTTTTTGTCATAGTTCGTGCTTATCTGAGCAACCAGATAGCCGCCGGCAGAAAATCCGAGCACGCCAATTTTGCGGGGATCGATATGCCACTCTTGGGCGTGGGCGCGTATCAAGCGCATGGCGCGCTGAGTGTCTTCGAGCGACTGCGTCGGAATCTGGAGATTGTGCGGTCGCGAATTGGTCTTCCATTCGTAGGGTTCGCTCGGAACTCGATATTTCTCCAATACACAGGTAATGCCTTCGGCCACAAGCCAGTCGCAGACTTCCGTACCTTCAAAGTCAATTGCCAGTATTTCAAAGCCACCGCCCGGAATCACCAATACAGCCGCATCCGTGTTTCTGTTGAGTGGCGCGTATACCGTGATTGTCGGACTGGCGATGTTGGTAATCGCCGTGACTGGCTTGCCCGCGATGAGTTCCCCCTTACTGGCACGGATCATTTCCGGGCCAGGCATCGGCTTAGCGCCAGGCGGCGTTCCAGGCCACAGCGGAATTTGTTCACGCCCGCCTTGCGGTTCCCACACCACGGGCGCGGCCTGCGCGAAAGCGCACGTGAACAGACAACAACAAACAGCCATTACGAATAGGCGCATGAGATTCCTTCCGAATTCAAGGCGCAGCGACATTTTCGCAGTACAGAGTCTACTTGCCGGGAAGGAGTCAGTCTGTAGAGGAACGTGCTGACGTGAAACATTCGAGAGCGACCGTTCGCCGCGTAGCGGTCATTCGTGAGAGGCCGTTATGGGTCGACAACGGAACTTCGAACCTTCCAACCCCGCGGGCGGCACATTTGAAGTGGCAGCCAACGTCTTGGTCGATCCGAGAAATGGGGTCGGAGAACATTTCGCATCGTTCCCCGCATTGGCGACGTCCGGCAAATAGCCCGAACAATATGCCGGTCGTACCCCGCGCCCAGGATGTTCTGTTTTGGCCTCTTTCACGTTTGATCCTCGATAAGCTCGAAGGAGGATGGCTCGGTGCTGTGCAAGCATTTCACACTGGTGCTGGTGGCATTACTGACGTCGCGGCTTGCCGTTGCCGACGCGCCTGCGATCGCGGGCATTGCCTATTCGGCTGACACCGGCGCAAACCTGATCGACGCCAATACGTTCGTCGCGCGCAAGGATTTCGTGCTCGATGCGCTCGGCGCTGGTCGCCTGCGTGTGCAGATCAGCGGACTGCCTGATAGCGTGATCCTGCGCGATTTCCACATCGAGAACGATCTTCACGGCGACTGGCTGTTGACGCTCGACGTCGGCGTCACTTTGAGCGGAATCTACTTCCGACCCGGTGACGTAATCCGTTTCGACGGCAGCAGTTTCACGAAGGAGTTCGACGCCACGGCTGCCGGCGTGCCGCCGGATGTCGGTTGCGACGGTGTCGCGCGCTGGGGTGACACGGGCAAGCTGCTGCTGTCCTTCGATCGTACGTTTGTCGCAAATGGCATCACGATCCGTCCTGCGGATGTCATCGTTTACAGTGGCGGCGCTTTCGGCAAGAAGGTGCTGGACGCACACACACTGGGACTGCCGGCGAACCTCAACGTCGATGCCGTCGACACGTTCCGCACCAAGGATTACGTGCTTGTCTCGTTCGATACCGGCGGCGAGGTCGGCGGCATCCCATTTACCTCCGCGGATGTCATGCAACTGCATCTGACCTCGGGGGTCTGGACCAAACGCTACGCGATGCTGAGTTTTTCCAATCGCTGGAGTTACGCAAACCTCGACGGCCTTCTCGCGATCAATAACGACACCATTTTCCAAGATGACTTCGAATAGGAACTGCCGATGAAAACTCTTTCGCTGATCTTGATGTTCTTCGTAATAGCACCGCTACCGGCCATGGGCGCGAACGGCGCCTTCGAGATCAATCAGGATTGCGCGCAGGCCGGTTGCTTCGCCGGCGACAGCGCCGGGTTCCCCGTAACGATCACACAGCCGGGCTCGTATGTGCTGACGTCCGATCTTCTCGTGAGTTCCGGGAACGACGGCATCGACATTCAGGCCAGCCCTGTCGATCTGGATCTCAATGGCCACTCGCTCAGTGGCGGCGGCAGCTGCACCGGAACGCCGGTGACGTCATGCACCGGCGCGGTCGGCAGCGACGGCATCGCCCTGATGGCTTCGGCCACCGGACATATCCGCGTGCACAACGGGACCGTGCGCGGTTTCGGCAATGGTGGGATAACGGGTGCAGACGACGGCGATGGCGTCGTGCTCGAACACCTTACGTTCGCCGAGAATGTGGGAGATGGGGCCAATCTTTTTTTCAATTCGAATTCCGGCATCGTCCAGGTGCGCGATAGCACGTTCGTACGCAATAGTCCGTCCGGATTATTCGGCAACGTCAGTTTGAATATCGAGAATTGCACGTTTGCCGGCAATCAAAACGCTGGAGCAGCGCCATATGGTGGCGGCACGATTGCCAACAGTCGGTTTCAGAATAATGGCAAAGAAGGCATCTACTCGGTTCAGCCCAATGCCATCTCGCTGGATCATGACGTGTTCAATCACAACAACGGCGGCTCGGCGCAATGGAGCTTTGCGCCGATGCTGGACATGGGAGGCAACGTCTGCACGGATCACGCCTGCCCTTAGCGGCTGCGCGCGCTTTAGTCATATACGACGAAGTCCGGGCTCGCCGAGCCATGGGACCGGTTCGGCGAGCCGGACGCTTGCCGCCGGATTGCGTCAGGTAATTACGACTGCGCCATAACTGCGACGGCGCGTAGCGACAAGGGTTGTCCAAAGATTTCCGATCGCACCGGGTTTGCCGATGATGGCGCCATCGACGTGATCCGGTCGTTCGGTCCACCACGATGGAGCAATATCCTGCTCCAGATAGACGCTCGTTTGATGAGCGACCATGCAAACGTTGGCGCTGTCGACATTCTCTTATATTCATTGCTGGGACTATCCCCAGCAAACAGCACATGTCACCGGCATTGGCGGCGCGTAATGCGCCGACATTCATGAGCTTCGATGACGTTTCTGGCTCGCGTGGACCGGCACAGGTTCCGAAGGCTCGCGAGCCATACCAGAAGAATCAGATTGAAATTTCAAAGTGAGACAATCCATGGGAGCGATATCCCTTGCCTGCAGGGGAATTGAAAAAAGTTCCGTAAGCCAGCGGCGTCGGTTGGATCGACGCCGCTGGCTCATGGACCGTACTTCACGTCGATGTGCTGACCGCTACTTTTTCTGCACGGTCAGTGTCGCCGTCATGCTTGGATGATAGATGCAGTGATAGGCAATTTTGCCGGCCGATCCGGCCGTCCATTTGAACGATTGTCCTGGCAGTAGCGGTCCTGAATCGAAACGGCCGTCGTCGGCGGTCACGGAATGCGGCACCGTGTCGTCGTTGGTCCACGCTATCGTCGAGCCTCGCTTGGCAACCAGCTTTGCTGGCACGAACGACTGCTGACGCATATGGACGGAGACGATTTTCAAATCAGCGGCGCTGGCACTTGCGCTTGCCACTGCCAGGACGACACATGCCGCAATGGATATCGACCGCATGGCTATTTCTTGTCGAGTTCGGCCAGGGTTTTCTCTGCATGCTCCAAGTGAGCCTGAAATGCCGGCTTGACGTCGACGAGCGTCTTCTTCAGTTCCGCGTTCTGCGCGTTCGGAATCAGAACGTCGGTGATCGCTCCCAGCACTTGCTTGTGATAGGCAACTTCGTTTTCCAAATAAGCCTTGTCGAAGTCATGTCCCTTGAGCCCGCGCAGCTTTGCCTGCTCCGCGTCGGCATTGCTCTGCAGCGATTTGCTGGTATCGCTGGGTTCGGGCTTCACGCCGAGCCGCGTTACCAGCGCAGTCGCATTCTTGTTGACCGCGGTGTGGTCTTTGATCATCAGGTTCGCGAATTCGTCGACACTCGGCGTTTTCGATTGCTTCAGGGCAATCTTGCCATTTTCGATGTCGATCGAGTTGGCCGTGACGACGATCTGAGCGATCTGCGCATCGTTTATCGCCGGTTTCTGCTCAGCGGCATTGCTGAATCCGAATGCGGCCAGAAGCGCCAGCGCCATCAAAGATTTGGTAGCCATCGTATCCTCCATAATCGAGTAGGCCGGCGACCGCCGGCCATAGCAATATACACCATAAATGTGGTGTATATTGCTATCCGATTCGATTTGTCCCGTACCGCAGGGAAAACCTCATGGCTGGCAACAACTGGTTTCGTCGTCTTCTCGCTGGCAGCCGCGGCCGTATCGTCGCGGAATTGCGCAAAGGGCCCGCCACCGTCAATGAGCTCATGGAGCGTCTGTCGATGAGCGCAAACGCCGTCCGCTCTCAGCTCTCTGCGCTCGAGCGCGATGAGTTGGTGATCGTGCAACCTGGGTCATCCGCGGGTGTCGGCAAGCCACCGAACACATATCAACTTACCGTGGATGTCGGTTCACTGACGCCGAAGGCCTATGCCGACGTGCTGGATATCGTGCTAGCGGCGACACGAAACCGCGTCGGCCCGCAACGATATGCCCTGATTCTCGACGATGCCGCGGCCTGCATCGCAGGCGATCGACCGCTTGCGAATTCGTTCGAGGCGCGACTTGCAGAAACAAAAAAGCTCCTGACCGCCTTGGGCGCCGAGGTGGATGTTCAGCGAGACGGGGACAAAGTGCGCTTGAGCGGAACAGACTGCCCATTGGCCTCCACAACTTCCGCTCACCCCGAGCTTTGCGGGATGCTGGCGGATGTGATCGGCAGGCGACTGGGGCGTACCGTGACGGAATGCTGCGATCGCTCATCGCCACTGCCGCGATGTCGTTTTGCCGTCCACGCGGCCTGAACGAGCAGGCTTGCCGTTTACCGCTAATTCAGAATTTTCCGGTACGAGAGCCGGCCACGATATCGGTTGGAATCTTTCTAATTCGCTGAAAGCTTTTTGGTTTTTCATAGACCACGGGCGACAATCCATTTTTTCCATATCGTTTGGAATGTGGCGAAAGCCATCACGGTTCCACCGACTTTGGAACCGGATCACCGGTGCAATGATCCCGGCTGGTTGATCGGCCTCTCTGACGAGTGCAACGGACGCTGATCAACCCGCTGCAAAGGAGAGCACCGTGGCTAGCGTCCCAAGAAATGAATTGCGGAATATTTTGGCCCTCTTGAGGGGCGTTGCAGTTCTATTGGCGCTTTCGCCGATGGGCGCGCATGCGCTGCCAAGCTTTGCGCAGCAAACCGGCCAGCCTTGCGCCACTTGCCATGTGGGATCGTTCGGCCCTCAGCTCACCGCATTCGGGCGCGCTTTCAAGCTGCAGGGTTACGCGTTGCCTGCTACGGGCGCGAAGGATAAAAGCGACGAAGGCAAAGACTTCATCCCGCTGGCGGCGATGCTCGTCACGTCGTTCACTCGAACCAGGACCGATCAAAGCCAGGATGCTGGTCCCTCTGCCGGTCGCAACGACAATTTTTCGGTGCAGGAAGCGTCGATGTTCCTCGCTGGCCATCTGACGGATCACATCGGAGCATTCGCGCAAGCGACGTATTCGGATATCGATGGCAAGACGCAATTGGACAATGTCGACGTGCGTTACGCGCGGACATTCGCGCTGGCCGAAAAGCCGACTATTTTCGGCGTCTCTTTGAACAACAATCCATCGGTCCAGGATGCTTGGAACACGTTACCGGCCTGGCGCTTTCCTTACATGGCATCCGAACTGGTGCCCGAACAGGCAGCCGCAACACTGCTTGATGGTGGCCTGGAGCACCAGGTAATCGGTTTGACCGGGTACACGTATTGGAACAATGCTTGGTATCTGGAACTCGGCGGTTACCGCTCGCTTTCGCGGAGCATGCTCGACACGCTGAACGTCGAGGACGATGCCGGCCGCGTCAGCGGCGTCGCTCCGTATTGGCGCCTCGCCTGGACGCACGACTTCTCCGGACAATCATTGTCGATCGGCACTTTTGGTCTTGATGCCAATGTCGAACCTGATCGCAGGCCGGGGCCGACCGACAAATACCGGGATCTCGGCATGGACGCGTCCTATGTACTGCTCGCTGCCGGCAAGCATACGGTTACGGTCAACGGCACGCTGACGCACGAGCGGCGAACGTTGGATGCTTCATTCGCAACCGGAGCCGCCGCGAGACCCTCCGGCTCGCTGCAGTCGCGACAGTTCAATGCGTCGTACTACTACGATGGCCACTACGGATTAACGCTG
>Ga0207639_10000354_pt1 | contig 31674 bp, 36 predicted proteins | sample KBSCornC32_FD_184299 | JGI IMG/M metagenome (GOLD analysis project Ga0207639, IMG submission 184299) | Corn rhizosphere microbial communities from Kellogg Biological Station, Michigan, USA - KBS Corn C3-2 (SPAdes) (version 2) | ecosystem: Host-associated > Plants > Roots > Rhizosphere > Soil ...
ACTACGACGCCTATCGCGCACGCACGCCGATGCTGGTGCCGTTCTCGTCGATCTAGACGCTGTCGAGATATTGAATATCCGGACGGCCGGCTAGGCACGCACCGATACCGGGACCGGCAGCGCGGAAGTGATCGGACTTGCCGTGCGCTTCGATCGCGGCCTGATCGTTGTACATCTCCATGACGATGTAGGTGTCCTCGGCCGTGCGCGATTTGCACAGCGTGTAGAACTGATTGCCCGGCTCGTTGGCGCGCACCTTCGCGGCGAGATCCTTGAACACGGCTTCGAGGTCGGCGCCTTTGCCGGGTTGCACTTTCAAGGTCGCGATGACGCCGATAGCCATGGGTTTCTCCGTAAACGAGGGGTTAATAGCGGTTCCCAAGTTGACCGTGGCACAGCCACGCAGGCAACCCCCTTTTAACGGGACCTGACGCAAGGTGGCCCGTTCACCGGGGGAGCACGCACAGGCATGGACGAAGTCGCACACGCGACTGACGGCGAACGCCGCGCAAAGCTGACCCTGGATCAGCTTGCGCTCGCGCTGCGCAATCTCGGCCCCAATCACTGGTTCATGCCGCTCTACACCGCGATCATCTGCGTGATGTTCTACCGCTGGGTGGAACCGCAGCGGCTTGTCGAGTGGTTCGTGCTCGTATCGCTCAGCGTCATACCGCTTGGAATTCTGTCGCACCGCTTCCGGAATCGTCAGCTGCCGCCGGAGGAAGCAAAGCTCTGGGTCACACGCGCCACCCTTGCCTATCTTCTGTTTGCCAGCGCCTGGGCCTCGATGGTGATTTTCCTCTGGGTTCCGAACAACCAGATGGCGCAGATGATCATCGTGATGCTCCTTGCCTGCACGGTTGCGGGCAACGGCGCGCTGGTCGGTGCAAGCCGCCCGCTCGCGGTCGTGGTGTTCGCCATCTACGGATCGGCCTGCGTGATCGCGCCTTTGCGCGGCGGCGGATTGATGTTCAACAGCATCGCCGCGCTCGCGTTCTTCTTCGATCTCTATCTCGGTTACATGTCGCATCAGATCTACATCACGGCGCGCGACATGCTTCGTCTGCGCAACGACAAGAGCGATCTGATCGCGGCGCTGGCCACGGCCAAACTGGAATCCGACGATGCGCGCGAACGCGCCGAAGCCGCGAACCGCGCGAAGTCGGAATTCCTCGCGAATATGAGTCACGAGCTGCGCACGCCGCTCAACGCCATTCTCGGATTTTCAGAACTGATCTCGTCGCGCACCTTCGAGACGAAGCCTGAAAAGCACTATGAGTACGCGTCGCTGATCCATGGATCAGGACATCACCTGCTCTCGCTCATCAATGATGTCCTCGATCTCGCAAAGATCGAAGCCGGCGGCATGACACTTTACGACGCGGACATCGACCTAGGCCGCATGATCGACGAAGCCATGAACATGGTCGCACCTCGCGCCATCGCGAACGACTGCACCGTGCATGGCGATTTCGCGGACGATCTGCCGATCCTGATCGCGGACGAGCGTTCCGTAAAACAGGTGCTCCTCAACATCCTCTCCAATGCGGTAAAGTTCACGCCTGCTGGCGGCACAGTGACAGCATTCGCACGCGTCGAGGCCGATGGCGGCTTGATCTTCGGCGTTGTCGACACCGGCATCGGCATCGCGAAAGACGATCAGGCGCGCGTGTTCCAGAAATTCGGACAAGGCCGCCACGACGTCGCGATCATGGACAAGGGCACGGGCCTCGGCCTGCCCATCGCCAAAGGCCTGATCGAAGCGCATGGCGGACACATGACGCTGGTGAGCGACGTCGGCGTCGGCACGACCGTGACCGTTTACTTCCCGGCCAGCCGCACAAAGGCGCGGCAGCAGCGTCTGTCTGCTTAGTTACTGACCTTTGTAGTTCGGCGCGCGTTTCTCGAAGAACGCAGACACAGCTTCTTGATGATCCTCGGTCAGATGCGCGAGCGCCTGATAGGCGGCCGACATCTCCATGATCGTATCGAAGCTGACGTTCTGGCCTTCGCGCATGAGCTTCTTGGTCATGCGCAGAACATCCGGCGGCTGACGGCAGATGCGGGCGGCAAGCGCGCGCGCCTCGTCCATCAACGACGCAGCAGGCACGACCTTTGAAACCAGACCCCAGTTCAATGCCGTCGCGGCGTCGATTGTGTCTGCGGTGAAGACAAGTTCTGCGGCGCGCTGATAGCCAATCACACGTGGCAGAATCCACGATCCGCCATCGCCCGGCACAAGGCCGATCTTGAGGAAGGTCGCGCCGAAAATCGCGTTGTCGGACGCGACGCGAATATCGGCGAGACACGCGACGTCGTTGCCAAGACCGATGGCGTGACCATTCACGGCCGCGATCAACGGCACTTCAATACCCCAGATCGAACGAACCACTTTGTGTATGCCGTGCCGATAACGCTCGCGGATATGAACGCCAGCACCGGCGAACACGCCCGCGCGCTCGCGCATCGCTTTGACGTTTCCACCGGCAGAGAACGACTGGCCCGCACCCGTCAGGATCGCACAGCGCACCTCGCGGTCAGTGTTGATCTTCGCGACCGCTTCGGCGAACAACTCGCCGTCGCCATCTTCGCCGAGCGGATTGCGGCTTTCAGGACGGTTGATCGTCAGCGTGACGACCGGACCGTTCTTTTCGAACAGAAGCGCGCTCAAGCCGCTTTGTCCGCGTCGAGTGCCGCGTAGCGCTTCAGATGATGATCGACGTTGCCGTAAAGAGTATCGATCATCGTCAGGCGCTTGAAGTAATGGCCGACGTTCAATTCATCGGTCATGCCCATGCCGCCATGGATCTGCACCGCGCCTTGGCCTACGAAGCGGCCGGCTTTGCCGATCTGCGCTTTTGCGGCGGACGTCGCTTTCTTGCGCTCAACCTCGTTCTCGCCGAGCTTCAGCGTCACCATGAGCGTGATCGAATAGGCCTGTTCGTAGTTTACGAACATGTCGACCATGTGATGCTGAAGCACCTGGAACTTGCCGATCGGAACGCCGAACTGTTTGCGGGTCTTGGAGTATTCGACCGTCGCATCGACCAGAACCTTCATGCCGCCGCAGGCTTCTGCGCAGGTCGCGGCAATCGCTTCATCGACGACGCGTTCGACCAGCGGCAGGCAGTTGTCGAGCGGACCGATCAGGCGATCTGCGGACACTTCGACGTTCTCGAAGGTGACTTCCGATGCGCGCGTGCCATCAACGGTTGGGAAGTCGCGGACGGAAACGCCCTTGGCCTTCTTATCGACGATAAAGACGCTGACGCCTTTCATATCGCGCCGACCGCCGCCAGTACGCGCGGTGACGATGAGCTGATCCGCCCACGGTCCGGCGATGACGACGGATTTCTGTCCGTTCAACACAAAGCCTGCGCCCTGCTTCTTCGCGGTTGTCGTGAGATCGGCGAGATTGAAGCGGCCGCCGCTTTCGGCGAACGCAAACGCCATGATGGTTTCGCCACCCGCGATCTTGGCCAGCCATTCTTCTTTCTGCGCGTCGGAGCCGCCGTAATTGACCAGCCCGCCGCCGATCACCACCGTCGGCACATAGGGCTCGACAACAAGCGAGCGTCCGAATTCCTGCATGATGATCATCGAGGAGATCGCGTCGCCGCCGAGGCCGCCATGCGCTTCCGGTAACGGCGCGGCAAGCAAGCCCAGCTCCGCAAACTGCGCCCAATGTTTGGGATCGCGGCCGGTTTCACCGCGCGTGAACTTCCGCCAGTCCTCATATTTGTAGTTATCGGCGAGATATTTCTCGACCGAATTGCGCAGCAGCGTCTGTTCCTCGGTGAAGGAAAAATCCATGAAATTCGTCCCTGAAAGCGGCTTGTGATGACTGGTTGGCTGTCAGTATCAGCCGGGCGAAAGCCACGACGCAAGCATGCAGCTCAGGAGGAGAAGAAAGGCGCCACGCATGGGTTAGGGGGCCATGCGTGACGCCGTCCCACGCGGGAAGAAGGAGATTCCAGAACCGCGTAGATGCCGTTAGGAAAACTAGGGTGTCGCGTCGAAAGGCAATGCTGACTTTTTGATTTCTGAAACGAACGTCACATCGTTTGAAATCAATAGCTTGCCCCCGAATTCCGGTCTTGGGGACGGACGACAAAGGGCTTGGATACCAGCGCCAATTGTTGTCGCAGAACGACATAGGCTTTGCTTATTGCGACATCATCCCGATAAAAAGGAGATCGTCACCAGACCAGCAGAACACATGGCCTTCCCACACGCAGATTACCGGCTGATGCGCTTCTGCTCGGACGACCATGCGCCATCGCGCCGGCTGGCCACTTGGCTCGAAGTGATTGGCCGGATGCTTTTGAAAGTGGACATAGAGCCGCTGAACAAGGCCCCGTTTCACGTCGATGCGTATCTGAGAGCGCTGCCCGACGTTCATTTCGGCGCCGCGCTCTGGAGCCAAGCCATCACCAGACGCTCACCGGAAATCATCGCGAAGGATTCGAAGGGCTTCTACATTCTTATCAATACGGAGAACCCGCTTCAGGTTCAGCTCAACACCAAAGAGGTTCAGCTTGAGGAGGGTGACGCGATCTTCCTCAACTGCGCGCAAGAGGTGAGCATTATCCGGACGATCCCCGGCCGCGTGACTTGTGCGCGCGTGAACGACATGCGCTTCAAAACAGTCGTACCGGACGCCGAGGGCCGCGGCGGACAGGTCATCCGCGCAGGCAATGAAGCGTTGCGCATGTTGACAACCTATTTGCGCGATATCGATGACAAGCAGGGTATGACGAACAGCGAACTGCGCGGTTTCGCGGTAGCGCACATATTCGATCTGTTTGCTCTTGCCCTGACATCTGGTACCGATGCAGCAAAACGAGATTTGGCTGCATCGCCCAACGCCGTGAAGCTCCGCGCGATCAAGCTTTTCATCGCAGAAAATCTCGACGATCAAGATCTTTCGATCGGCCAGATCGCGGACGCCAACCGCATGTCGGCGCGCCAGATACAGCGGCTGTTTGAGTCAGCCGATACGACGTTCTCGGAATTCCTGCTTGGTATGCGTCTTGAGAAAGTTCATGGCGTCTTGCTGGATCCGCGCCAGGCGCATCGCAGCATCAGCGATATCGCACTGGCTGCGGGGTTCAGCGATGTCTCGTACTTCAACCGCGCGTTCCGAAACCATTACGGCGCATCGCCGACCGCCATACGGCAGTCGGCGGGCGCACGGACCGACGCTTAGAGTCCCAACACCGCTTTCGCGATGATGTTGCGCTGGATCTCGTTCGATCCGCCGTAGATCGAGGCCTTGCGCATATTGAAATAACGGCCCGCGGCGCCAACCGCGTAGTCCGGACCAACCGGATATTCGTTGTTACCCAGGCGGCGCTCATTCGGGAACGCATAGTAGCCGACGGCTTCTTCGGTCAGTTCCGTGATGCGTTGCTGAATCTCGGTGCCGCGGATTTTCAGGATCGAGCTTTCCGGCCCGGCCATCTTGCCTTTGGATTCGGCGGCCAGTGTGCGCAGCTCGGTGTATTCCAGCGCCGCGAGCTCGACTTCAAGTTCTGCAACCTTATGGGAGAAATCATCTGTCTCGATCAGCGGCTTTCCATCGACCGTTTCGGTGCGCGCGATTTCCTTGAGCTTCTCCACGGCGCGCTTCGAGCCCGCGACACGCGCGATGCCGGAGCGTTCGTGCACGAGCAGGAACTTGGCGTAGGTCCAGCCCTTGTTCTCTTCGCCGACACGATTGGCGACGGGCACTTTCACATTGTCGAAGAAGACTTCGTTCACCTCGTGAGCGCCATCGAGAACGATGATCGGCTTCACGGTGATGCCCGGCGTCTTCATGTCGATCAGCAGGAACGAGATACCTTCCTGCTGCTTGGCGTCCGGGTTGGTGCGAACGAGACAGAAGATCCAGTCGGCGTATTGCGCCAGCGTCGTCCACGTCTTCTGACCGTTGACGATGTAGTAGTCGCCTTCACGCACTGCCTTTGTGCGCAAACTTGCGAGATCGGAGCCAGAGCTGGGTTCGGAATAACCCTGACACCACCAATCCTCGCCCGACATAATGCGCGGGAGGTATTTCTGCTTCTGCTCGTCGCTGCCGAAGGTGAAGATCACCGGACCGACCATCGACAGGCCGAAGGGCAAGGTCACCGGCGTTTCGGCCGTGGCGCATTCTTCATTGAAGATGTAGCGCTGCGTTACGCTCCAACCAGGGCCGCCATATTGCTTCGGCCACAGGGGCGCGACCCAGCCCTTCTTGTAGAGAAGCTTGTGCCAGGCGAGGTAATCCTCCTTGGAGCGCGTCGCGGACTCGGGCTCACCGACACTAGCCTTTGGCAGCTGCGTCTTTGCCTCGGCGATAAAGGCGCGCACTTCGGCGCGGAAGGCCTCTTCTTCGGGCGAGAAGGAAATATCCATGGCAGGTGCTCCGGCGTTCTGGCGCAATGATACAGCCGCCCGCCCCTGCCGCAAGGCGGCGCTCAGGACTTGGCGGCGCGGATCGCCTCGTGATGGCGGATAACTTCCGTAACGATAAAGTTCAGGAATTTCTCGGCGAAGTCAGGGTCGAGCTTCGCGGCCCTTGCCAGCGCCCGCAGCCGTTCTATCTGCTGTGCCTCACGCCCGGGATCGGCGGGAGGCAGACCATGCGTCGCCTTATAATGGCCGACCGCTTGGGTGCACTTGAACCGCTCCGCCAGCAGGTGGACCAAGGCCGCATCGATGTTGTCGATACTCTCTCGCAAACGCAGAAGTTCGGAGTCGATCATGCTCAAGTCCTTCGAAGCGCGGCCATGCCGACGCCGGCCGCGATGAGAAGCGATCCTGCGATACGGTCGGTGACCTTCGCAAATGCGGGCCTCAGAGCAAGATGGCTGAAGCGGCCAGCAAGGGTCGCATAGAAAAGCTGCACGCCGAATTCGATCGCCATCGAGGTGACGGCCAGAATGATGATCTGCAGCGCGAGCGGCGCCGACGGCGTGATGAACTGCGGTACCAGTGCTGTGAAAAACAACAGCGCCTTCGGGTTCGCCATCTGCAGGATGAAGCCGTTGAGAAACAGCTTCCCTGCATCGCAGGCTCCGGTGGCTGGCTTTACCGAAAGCGTTTTCGACGTGCCGAGGAAGGCTTGGACGCCAAGCCAGACGAGATAGGCCGCGCCAATCCATTTGATCGCGAAGAACAGGTCATGGCTGGCGATCAGGATTGCGCCGATGCCGGTGGCCGAGAGCACGAAATAGGTCGTGTTGGCGGCAAGGATGCCAAAGATGGACCACACTGCCTTCGGCGCGCCGGGGCTTAGCGCCTGTGACAGGACGAGCAGCACCGCTGGCCCCGGCGTCAGGCACAACGCCAACTCCACCAGCGCGAACGCGCTCCACATCTGCCAACTCATTGCGCTTCGGCCCCCGTGTCTTAAGCTGATCCAAGCGCAGCTATGGGAATGGGGCAAGGGGATGGATTATTCGGCGGCACTCAAGGATTACACATCGTTCGAGTTCGACGATGGGCGCTGGACGCGAAAGGTTTTTCGCCGCGGCAGCGGTCCCGCCGTGATCGTCATCCACGAGATGCCGGGCCTCCATCCGCTGGTCATTCGCTTCGCCGACCGCGTCGCGGCCGCGGGCATGACGGTCTATCTGCCGAGCCTGTTCGGCGAACCGGGACGGCCCGTCTCCACCGGCTATGCGCTCGGGCAGATGTTCATGGGCATGTGCATCCGCCGCGAGTTCAATGCGTGGTCGGGCGGCAAATCGAGCCCGATGGTCGACTGGCTGCGCGCACTGGCGCGGAAGGCGCATGGCGAATGCGGCGGCAAAGGCGTCGGCGCGGTCGGCATGTGTTTCACCGGCGGCTTTGCACTCGCGATGATGACGGAGCCATCAGTCGTGGCGCCCGTTCTGTCGCAGCCTTCGATGCCGATCACGGCCCGGGCCGGAAAGCGCAGCATCGACGTTTCGCCGGAAGAGTTCGCCTGCGCGAAAAAACGTTTCGCCGATGAGAACCTTTCCGCCATCGGTCTGCGTTTCAAGAGCGACAAGCTGGTGCCGGATGAGCGCTTTGCGCTGCTGAAAGACGAGCTTGGCGATAAATTCGAGGCCATTGAATTGGAAGACGAAGATTCTGCGCCGGGGCCGATGAATGCGCATTCGGTGCTCACCGTGAATCTGATCGACGAACCCGGAAGCAGAACCAAACAGGCCGAGGAACGCGTGATCGCGTTCTTCAAGCAACGGACCGGCGCCTAGGAGATTTCGATGAAGCGTATTGCAACAGTCCTTCTTCTCCCGCTCGCGCTCGCCGCCTGCGGCGATCCAGGACATCCGCAGCCGAAATCGAATCTCGGCGCAAATCCGTCGCTGCCAGCGCCGGCGCCGCAGTCGATCCCGACCTTGAACGTGAATTCGACTGCGCCTTGGCCTGCGGATGCCGCGCCAACAGCGCCGGCAGGCTTCACGGTCACGCGCTATGCCGAGAACTTAAAGCATCCACGCTGGCTCTATGTTCTGCCGAACGGCGATGTGCTCGTCGCCGAAGCGGCTCCGCCGCTCTCGCAGATCGATTCCATCGAAGGTGCGGTGGCGAACTGGCTCGACAAGAAGAACGGTTCCGCGCCACCGAGCGCGAACGAGATCACCTTGCTGCGCGACACCAATGGTGACGGCAAGCCGGACGTGCGCAGGGTTTTCCTCAAAGGCCTCAATCAGAACTTCGGCATGCTGTTGCTGAACGGATCGTTCTACGTCGCCAACACCGACGGAGTCGTGCGCTTCCCCTACAAGGACGGCGAAACGCAGATCACGGAGAAGGGCGAGAAGATTCTCGACATCCCCGTGGGCCATCACTGGACGCGCAATCTGATCGCCACTGAAAACGGCAAGAAAATCTACGTCACCGTTGGCTCGGGCTCCAACATCGGCGACAAGGGCATGGATATCGAGAAGCGCCGCGCCGACATTCTCGAGATCGATCCCGACGGTTCACATGAGCGCATCTTCGCGAGCGGTCTGCGCAATCCCAACGGCGCAGGCTGGGAGCCCGTCACACACAAACTCTGGGTCGTCACGCAAGAGCGCGACATGCTCGGCGACGATCTCGTACCCGACTATCTCACCAGCGTGAAGGACAGCGCGTTCTACGGCTGGCCGTGGTCCTACTGGGGCAAACATGTCGATGACCGCGTGCAGCCGCAGAACCCGGCGATGGTGGCGAAAGCGATCGCGCCGGATTATGCGCTCGGCGCGCATGTGGCGGTACTCGGCCTTGCTTTCTACACAGCTGACGCATTTCCGTCGCACTACAAGGGCGGCGCGTTCGTCGGTGAGCACGGTTCGTGGAACAGGGCGCAGATGTCCGGCTACAAAGTCGTGTTCGTGCCCTTCAAGGACGGTAAGCCCGACGGGTTGCCGGAGGACTTCCTGACCGGGTTCATGCCCGACCCCACCCATTCTGACACCGCCTATGGCCGGCCTGTCGGGGTGGCCGTGGACTCCAAGGGCGCCCTGCTGGTGGCTGACGATGTGGGCAATATTGTCTGGCGGATTGCGCCCAAATCCTGAGATTTTGCGTTATCGCTTGACTCAAGGGCGGGGGCGTTAGCAGGTAGCGCCCCCGTAACCTATTTTTACCCTGTTTTGGCGGACAATACACTGCTCGGAGGACTGAAAATGGCCGATACAGAGACCAATGTTGACGCGCTGGCTGGCGAATTCAAACAACTGCGCGCCGAGTTCACGCGCATCGCGTCGCTGCTGGAGCAAACCGCGCGTTCCGCAGGCGCCGAAGCCGCGCAGCGTGCACGCGCCGCGGGTGACCGCGTGTGGGCCGAAACGCAATCGGGCGCCGATCAGGTTGCGGAGCGGATCAAGGAACAGCCCCTCGCATCTGCCGGCATCGCGTTCGGCGTGGGCGTTCTGCTCGGCCTGATCTTCGGCCGCCGCTGAACTTAGAATGGGGCACGCCATCAGCCGCATATTGATGCGCTTCGCCGTTGGCGCGGGCGCAGCCATGATCGCCATCGCCGGCGGCATGGTGGCGATTACCTTTGTCATCATCGCGATCTACGAATTGCTCGAGACCGTGATGCAGCCTTGGGAGGCCGCGCTCTGCACCGCCGGCCTCGCGATCCTCGTCTCTGCGATCGTCATCGTCATCGCGCGCATCGTGACGAAGGTCGCTTTCACAAAGAAGCCCACGGCGTCATCGGAAAAAGCGCCGCTGAGCGGAAGCGAGCTTGGCATTCTGCTCGGCAAAGAAGCGCGCGCGTTCGTGGAAAGCAATTCGTGGTCGACGCTGGCGCTGATCTCGGTGCTGGGCTTCCTGCTCGCTTTCAGCCCGCGCCTGCGCAAGCTCGTCTGGAAGCTGCTTTAATATTAGCTTGCATCAGTGATGCATCGGCGCCGGCGTGCCGTCGGACCATTGCGACACTGTGACCAAGACAACACTCATTGGCTCCGCCGATTTCTGAAATTGTGGATTCAAAATCAGCGGCGCGCCAGGAAGATCGGTGCCCCAGTTCGCGGCCTCTCCTTTCGGAAAATAGAACATGAGATGCGGCATCCAGTTGTGCGCCTTGTCGTTGAGATATTGCTGCTTCGACATCATGTAAGTCAGCGCGCCGGCTTCAAACGGCGGCAGCGTGTGCTTGTCGATGCCGTCCTTGATCGCGGCGTTCAACTCGGCCTTGGATTTTCCGGCGAGCACCAGCTCGGTGCGCTTGATCGTGTAAGGCAACACCGAACGCACTGCCGCCGGATTGAAGCAAAGCGGACCGCGCATATGCGGATTCCAGAATTGCGGAAACTCGTATTCAGACATCCACGCGCGTTCCACCGCGCAGACGAAACCGTTGCTGCCTTTCACGGCTGTTTCGTAGCCATGACGCGTAAGGACCATCACAGTCGCCTTGTCGGAGATCGAAGACGGCGCAGCGCTCTTCGCCAACGCAATCTCGGCGGTCCGATCCATCATGTACTGATCGACCGGCGCCATCGCGGGATAGTCCGCAGCCTGTGCTACCGATGCGCATAGCACCGCGGCGCCAAGCGTTGCCGTCCATTTCAATGCCGATTTTTTCATCACGATTTTCCCCGCAGATCGCGAACAGTCCCGCTTTAACCCTGGTTTCCGCAAATCACATCGCTGCGATGGGTTGAAACGGGCCAGCCGGTCCAATACACGTCCGGACAGAAAGCCCAACGGCATGAACAGCTTGAACCACCGTTTTTCCGTCGCGCCGATGATGGACTGGACGGACCGGCATTGCCGGTTCCTCCATCGTCAGCTCACGCGTCACGCCCTGCTCTACACCGAGATGGTGACGGCGGATGCGATCCTGCGCGGCAACAAGGAAAAGCTTCTGGGCTTCGATCGCCGCGAAGATCCGGTGGCGCTGCAGATCGGCGGATCGGAACCGATGAAGCTCGCCGAAGCCGCGAAGATCGGCGAAGGCTTCGGCTACAGCGAAATCAATCTCAATGTCGGCTGTCCTTCGGATCGCGTGCAGTCCGGCCGCTTCGGCGCCTGCCTGATGCAGGAGCCGCATCTTGTGGCAGAATGCGTGGCGGCCATGCGCGACGCGGTTTCGATTCCCGTAACCGTGAAGTGCCGCATCGGTGTCGACGATCAGGATCCGGAAAAAGCGCTGCGCGATGTCATCGGGCTTTGCGCTCGCACCGGTGTGAAGACTTTTGCCGTGCATGCGCGCAAGGCATGGCTCGAAGGCCTGTCGCCGAAAGAGAACCGCGATATCCCGCCGCTCGACTACACCCTCGTTTTTCGCGTGAAGCAGGAACATCCGAAGCTGAAGATCGTGCTCAATGGCGGCATCAACACGCTGGATGAAGCGCAGGCACATCTCGCGCATGTCGATGGCGTGATGCTGGGCCGTGCCGCCTATCATTCGCCGGCGATGCTGGCGGATGTCGATGCAAGGTTCTTCGCTGGTGAGCCCATATCCTTCGATGCGGCTGTCGAGGCGTATGTTGAGTATGCCGCCGCGCAACTCGAGCAGCGTGTGCCATTGAACCGCCTGACCAAGCCAATGCTCGGTCTCTTCAACGGCCGTCAGGGCGCACGCTTGTTCCGCCGCCACCTGGCAGAGAACGGCAATCACCGTGGCGCCAATCTGCAAACGCTGCGTGACGCACTGGCGCTGGTGCAGCCGCGACAGGACCGCGAAGCCGCCTGACTTGTTCACGCGGATCGCGGCTGGCAGACTTTCGCCATCGCTATTGGATATTCCATGACCAGCTTCACCGATCTCATGTCTTCCGTCGCGGAAGACGACAGCACCTATCGCGTCACAGTCCCCGCTGACTGGCTTCAGGGCCGCACGACCTATGGCGGCCTCTCTGCCGCACTGTGCGCGGAAGCAGCGCAGCGCGCGTTACCCGATCTTCCGCCACTGCGCTCGGCGCAGTTTGCTTTCATCGGACCGGCTTCGGGGCCGTTGTCGATTTCCGTTTCCGTGCTTCGGCGCGGAAAGTCTGCGGTCTTCGTCGGCGTCGATCTGACAGGCGATGCAGGCCTCGCGACACGCGCGCTTCTGAACTACGGCGTCGCGCGTGACTCCAAGCTCACCTATGCCGATGTGCCGATGCCGAAGGTTTCGATGCCCGCGGACAGCGAGCCGTTCTTCCCTGCCGATCGCCCAACGATCACCTTCCAGCAGCATTTCGAGAGCCGCAAAGGCGGCGGCGCGCGACCGTTCTCGCCCGACAACGACCCCGAATATCTGATCTGGTTTCGCCACCGCGACGAACGCGCGCGCAGCGGAATGGTGCCGTTGATCGCACTTGCCGATGCACCACCGCCGGCGGCAATGGCGATCTTCCCGCAGCCAGGCCCGATTAGCACCATGACATGGTCGCTGGATATCCTTTCCGATGCACCGGCAACCGACGACGGCTGGTGGCTTGTGCAAAGCCGCGCGGAAGCCGCTTCGCAAGGGTATTCGCCGCAGACGATGATGGTGTGGAACGCCAAAGGCGAAGCCGTGATAGCTGCGCGGCAGAACGTGGCGATCTTCGTATGAACGGTGAGCTCGGTACGCTCGCGCTCGGCCTCGTCATCGCGGGTGCGGTGAGCGGGTTGACCGCCGGCATGCTCGGCGTCGGCGGCGGCATTGTCGTGGTGCCGGTGCTCTATCACGTGCTGGGCCTCATCGGCATCGATCCCGGCGTGCGCATGCATATCGCCATCGGCACGTCGCTCGCGACGATCATTCCGACAGCGTTCGCCTCGCTTCAGGCACACGACAAGAAGGGCGCGGTGGATTGGGATCTGCTCAAGCGCTGGTTCATTCCGATGCTGATCGGCGTCGCCATCGGCAGCGTGCTCGCGGGATATGCGCGCGGGCAGACACTTTCGCTCGTGTTCGTCAGCGTGGCACTTCCGGTCGCACTCTTTCTCGCCTTTGGCCGCGAGGATTGGCACATCGCCGATCACCTCCCGGAAGGTCTAGCAGGGCTCTCGTTGCCTGTATTGATCGGCGGGCTTTCGACGATGATGGGCATCGGCGGTGGCACCATCGGCGTGCCGGTGATGACCCTCTTTGGCGTGCCGATCCATCGCGCCGTTGGCACAGCGTCGGCGTTCGGCGTGATCATCTCGATCCCGGGCGCCGCCGGCGCGATCCTCACCGGTTGGAGCGCCGCGCATCTGCCACAATATTCCCTTGGCTATGTCAATCTGCTCGGCTTCTTCCTGATCGCGCCGATCTCGTATTTCGCCGCACCCTATGGCGCACACATCGCGCATGAAATGGATCGGCGAAAATTACGCATGGTGTTCGCGTTTTTCATCGCGATCACCGTTGGGCGGATGCTCTACGACGCCCTGTTCTAGACCGCCGCAAGGATCGGGTCGCAGCTACCTTGCTAAGCTCCTAAACTCCGAGCATGAAAAATATCGACTGGCAAAGCATCTCGGATTCGCTCGACCGTGAAGGTTGGGCGATCCTGAATTCGGTTCTCTCTCAAAGCGAATGCAGGAACATCGCCGCGCTCTATGACAGGGACGACGGCTTTCGCTCCAAAGTCGTCATGGCGCGGCACGGTTTCGGACGCGGTGAGTACAAGTACTTCTCGTATCCGCTGCCGGATCGTATCGCGGAATTGCGCGAGGCGTTCTATCCGCACCTGGCTTCCATCGCCAATCGCTGGAATGACGCGATGAAAATCGAGACGCGGTTTCCGCCGGCGCACCGTGATTTTCTGAAGCGCTGCCACGACGCGGGCCAGAGCCGGCCGACACCGTTGTTGCTGCGTTACGGTGCCGGCGACTACAACTGCCTGCATCAGGACCTCTATGGCGAGCACGTCTTTCCGCTGCAGATCGCGGTGCTGCTGTCCGAACCGAAGATCAACTTCACCGGCGGAGAGTTCGTACTGACCGAGCAACGCCCGCGGATGCAATCCCGCGCCGCGGTCGTGCCGCTGAAACAAGGCGACGGAGTCGTCTTTGCCGTGAACCAGCGCCCGGCGCAGGGCGCGCGCGCCACCTACCGCGTCGCGATGCGCCACGGCGTCAGCGCCTTGCGTTCCGGTCAGCGCCACACGCTCGGCATCATCTTTCACGATGCACAGTGATCAGCTGCCGTCGGCCTGAAAGCCAGCCGCTTTGTGACTGCCGTCACAGAACGGTTTGTTCTTCGAATGACCGCAGCGGCAAAGCCATGTTTCCATCGTGCGCGTAATCGTGCGCCCGCTCGCCGAGCAGATTTCCAGTGCGCCTTCGACATGGAGCGGACCGTCCTTTGTCGGCGTAACGCTAAGCGGACCGTTCTTCACCGCGAGCGTTTCAGCTTCGCCGCTTTCGGGCTCTCCCGTCGCGTCGAAGCGCGCCTTCCCATGCATCTTGTCGCAATAGGGTTTGTTGAACGATTTTCCACAGCGGCAGAGCGTGGCGCGATGGCTCGACGTATCACCAGCGACGTTCAGTTCGGCGGTGACAATGAGCGGGCCGTTCTCCGCGATGCGGATCGTGTTGACGCCCGGCGCGCCTTCCGCCGGCGTCTCGCCCTCGGGGCGGTAACGCAACGCGCCCGACGGACATTTGGTGATGACGGCGATGGTTGCTTCCGTCGCCGCCGCACCGGGATCGATCCACGGTCCATCGACATTCGGCTTGAATACATTGGGCAGGTTCAGCACACAGTAGCGCGAATGGATACAGCGTTTGCCGTCGTTCAGAACGGTGATGCGCTCACCTTTGTATTCGTCGATCTGCGCCATGAACCACCTCAGATTTTCTGGTCGTACTCTCCAACTTCGGGATGCTTGCGCAGGCGCGCGTCCAGATCCTTGAACATCGCGCGCATCTGCGCGTCGGATACCGGGCTTTCGACCACGACAACAAGCGAAGGCTTGTTGGACGACGCACGCACGAGGCCCCAAGTGCCGTCTTCCAGCGTCACGCGGACGCCGTTGACGGTGACGAGGTTCTTGATCTTCTGGCCCAGGATCTGTTCGCCCTTTTTCTCGGCGTCCTGATATTCCTTCACCATCGCATCGACGACGCCGTATTTCTTGTCGTCCGGACATTCCGGCGCCATCGTGGGCGAGCCCCAGGTCTTGGGCAGGGTTGCCACAAGATCGGACATTTTCTTCGAACCCGCGCGATCAAGCATCTCCAAAATCGCGATGCCGGCGACGATGCCGTCGTCATAGCCGCGGCCCAGCGGATCGCAGAGATAGTAGTGGCCGCTCTTCTCGAACCCACACAGCGCGCCGATCTCCTTGCAGCGGCGCTTCATGTAGGAATGGCCGGTGATCCAGTAATCGGTCGTGGCGCCGTTCTGCTTGAGGACCGGATCGATATCGAAAATTCCGGTCGATTTCACATCGACGACGAACTTCGCGCCGTGCTGCTTGCTCGACATATCGCGTGCGAGCAGAACGCCGATCTTATCGGCGAAGACTTCTTCGCCCTTATCGTCCACCACGCCACAACGGTCGCCGTCCGCGTCGAAGCCGAGCGCGATTTCCGAACCATTCGCTTTGAGATCCTTCGCCATCGCGTCGAGCATGTGAAGGTCTTCGGTATTCGGATTGTAGTTCGGGAAATTGTAATCCGCGTTGCACTGCGACTCCGTCACGTCAGCGCCAATGCGGCGGAACGCTTCCGGCGCGAACAGGCCGGCGGTGCCGTTGCCGCAGGCGATCGTTACCTTCATCGGACGCGAGAGCTTGTGACCCTTGGTAAGTTCGTCGAGATATTTGTCGCGGAAGTTTTCCACGCGACTGTAGCTGCCGCCGGGGCGCGGTTTGAATTCTTCGCCGAGCACGATGGCCTTCAACCGCTTGATCTCGTCGGGGCCGAAGGTGAGCGGGCGTTGCGCGCCCATCTTCACACCGGTCCAGCCGTTCTCGTTGTGACTGGCCGTGACCATCGCGAGGCCCGGACAATCGAGCGCGAATTGCGCGAAGTAACCCATCGGCGTGGTGCCGAGACCGATGTCGACAACCTCGCAACCCGCCTGCATCAGACCGATGATCAGCGCCTGCTTGATCGACATTTCGTAGGAACGATAGTCGTGACCGGTCGCGACCTTCGGCTTGATGCCGAGTTCGTGGAGATAGGTGCCAAGCCCGAGGCCGACCAGCTGCACGCCTGTCAGATTTAGCTCTTTGCCGAACAGCCAGCGCGCGTCGTATTCGCGGAAGCCGTTCTGGGTAATCAGCGGCTGCATTTCGTATTCGAAGGTGTTGGGCTTCAGGTCGGTGCGGATGTTCGACATGGCTCGGAGGGCTCGGTTTTCGGGTGCCTCTATAACCGCTGGAACCGGCAAAAGTCCCGGCATTTGCCGGATATCTTTAAATTCGTCCCACTCTTCCTACATCCTTGATATGTGATATAATTTTATTCACAATACGAGAAGGTGAAATGAGCGAAAACGTCGTTTCGCTGACCCGCAATCCGCTCGACACACTCGGTCTTCCGAAATTCGAGAACGGGCATGTCTGGCTCGCTGGCGCAGGCCCCGGCGATCCCGGATTGATCACGGCGCTGGGAATCCACGCGCTTCAGAATGCCGATGTGGTGCTTCACGACGCGCTGATCAACCAGGCACTCCTCAAACTCGCGCGCCCGGGTGCGGAGATCATCTACGCCGGCAAGCGTGGCGGGAAGAAGTCCTGCAAGCAAAGCGATATCTCACGCACGCTCGTCTCGCTCGCACGCAAGGGCAATCGCGTACTGCGCCTCAAAGGCGGCGATCCTTTTGTGTTCGGCCGTGGTGCGGAAGAAGCACTCGCGCTGGTTCGTGCGGGCGTTCCGTTTCGCGTCGTGCCCGGCGTGACCGCAGGCATTGGAGGTCTCGCTTACGCAGGCATTCCTGTCACGCACCGCGACATCAATCATGCGGTGACTTTCATCACAGGGCATGGTGCAGACGGAAAGCTTCCCGATCTCGATTGGAATGCTGTCGCCAAGAGCTCGCCGTCCATCGTGCTTTACATGGCGCGCAGTTTCGCAGGCGAGATCGCAGCGAAGCTGATCGCTGCAGGCCGCGATGCAAACGAGCCCGCCGCTCTCGTCGCCGATGCGACCTTCGACAAACAGCAGGTCGCGGTGACGACGCTGGCAGGACTTGGCGAAGCCGCTGCCGCAACCAGCGCTGCATCCATCATCGTGATCGGCGCGAATGTGAAGTTGCGTGAGGGCCTCGATTGGCTCGGCGCGCTGTCGGGCAGAGCGCTTGAGCCTTATCCGCTGGGCCGAGAACCGCTCGAAGACGCCGGCTGACAGGTTTGAAATGTCCATATCCGGCAGGAAAACCTTGGGTTAGCGTCGTCTGCTGCCCAAGGGATTCCCGATGCCCGAACATGTGACGCCGGAAGGCAAAGCCCATCCGGTCCTGTTTCTCATCCTGTTCCTGCCGCTGGGCATCACCAATGGCTACGTCGTCGTCACACTCGCCTATCTGCTTGCCCAAAACGGAGTAAGCGTTGCAGGCGTGGCAGGGCTCGTGGCGCTCAGCCTGCTGCCGCAGACATGGAAGGTGCTCTGGGCACCGCTGGTCGATACGACGCTGACCCTCAAGCGGTGGTTTCTGCTCTCGGCCATCGTGACCGGAGCTCTGATGATCGCGACGGCCGCCGTTACCCCCGTCTCCGCCAATCTCGCGCTCATCGAAGCACTGTGCGTCGGGTTCAGCCTCACCTCGTCGTTCAATTGCATGGCCGCCGACAGTTTGATGGCGCATGCGACGGCGCCCGAAGAAAAAGGCCGCGCGGGTGGATGGAGTCAGGCGGGCAATCTCGGCGGCAGCGGATTGGGCGGCGGCGTCGGACTCTGGCTTGCACAGCACCTTTCTTCTTATGGCTGGGTGTCGGGCGCGGTGCTCGGCGGAGTGTGCATCCTGTCGGCGCTCGCGACGTTGTGGCTGAAAGAACCAGAGGCTGAACATCGCGCGACGAACTATCTGACAAGCCTCGTGAATGTCGGACGTGAATGCTGGGACGTTCTTAGCACACGTCTGGGCTTTCTCGCGTTCTTCATCATGCTGCTCCCGATCGGCGTCGGCGCGGCACAGAATCTGTGGTCAGCGGTCGCGAATGACTGGCATGCGAGTGCCGACGCCGTGGCGCTGGTCAACGGTGCGCTGGGTGGCGTGATCGCGATGTTCGGCTGCATCGCGGGTGGCATCGTCTGCGACAAGATGGATCGCAAGCTCGCTTATTGCATCTTCGGCATCGCGCTTGCCGTCGTCGCCGCACTAATGGCATTGGCGCCGCGTACCGAACTGATGTTCGTCACCTTCACCTGCGTCTATGCGTTCGTGATGGGTTTTTGCTACGCAGCGTTCGGCGCTGTGGTGTTGGAAGCCATCGGTGCGGGTGCGGCGGCAACGAAATACAATCTGCTCGCCGGTATTTCCAACGCCCCGATCATCTATCAGACGATGATCGACGGTTGGGGCCACGATCGCTGGGGCGCAAGCGGGTTGCTGTATGTGGAGGCGTTGTGCGGCGTTGCCGCCGTCGCGTTCTATTTCATCGTTGCGGCGGTGACGCGGGGGCTGTTTTCGCGAGACGCTCCGGCAGCGACCGCATGATCGCGGCGCGCTGATCGTCGGTCATCGAGCCCCAGCGCGCGATCTCTTCAAGCGACCGCCCGCACCCGGAACAGAGTCCGGATGCGGGTGCGATGACGCAAACCTTGATGCAGGGCGATTCGATCGCCTTAGCCCATCTTGAAGGCGCAGAACTTGTTTCCGTCGAGATCGCGGAAATACGCGCCGTAGAATCCATTGCCGCGGTCGCCCGGCGCGCCTTCGTCTTTCGAACCCAGCGACATCGCCTTCGCATAGACCTTGTCGACCACTTCGCGCGATGATGCGGAGAGTGCGAACATTGTGCCGTTGCCGACAGAAGCCGCCTTGCCATCGTTCGGCGTGCAGACCATGACCATGCCGCCGGCGCCGCCGCCGTAGCCTTGCATGTGATCGTTGGCGAACGTCCGCTTGCCGCCGAGTTCGGCAAACAACGCGTCGAAATAGGTCTTTGCTTTTTCCAGATCGTTCGTGCCGACTGTGACGTAACCGAGCATGTTTCTCTCCTTGATCTATTTTCTAGTTGCGGAAATTCATCTCGACCATAATGCCGTTTGGATCGCGCACGAAGACCTGATGCAGTCCGATATCGCGGATCAGGTTTTCGCGAAACGCAAGGCCACGTTCTTTCAGTCTTGCAATGGTCGAAGCCGGATCGGTGCCGCGAAACGCGACGTGATCGAGCCCACCGGTGCTATCGCCCGGTTTTGCGTTACGATTTTCCGGTAGCGCGCCGTCCGCACCGAGCAGATGCACAACGGCCCGCTCGCCGCAGTAGAGCCAGTGGCCCGTGAACGGAAGTTGTGGCCGGAAGCCTTCGCTCAAACCCAACACATCGCGATAGAAATCGCGCGTCTCGATCAGATCCCTGCATTGGATCGTGTAGTGATCGAGGGCTTCCAGCGCCATTTAGCGTCCCGTCGGCACCTTGTTGAACGGCACGTCCTTGTCGACGCGCACATCCTGCGGCAGGCCGAGCACACGCTCCGCGATGATATTGCGCAGGATTTCGTCGGTGCCGCCGGCGATGCGCAGGCCGGGCGCCCCGAGCCATCCACCCTGGAAACTGCCATGCATCGGCGCACCTTCGCCCGTGAGCACACCGGCTTCGCCTTCGAGCTCCATCGCGAACGCCGAGATGTCCTGAAGCTTCGACGCCACAACGATCTTGGCGATGGACGCTTCCGGTCCCGGCTGCTGACCGCGCGACAGCGCCGTCATGGTGCGCAAGGTCGTGTATTTGAGACCAGCCGAACGCACATACCAGTCAGCAATCTTCTCGCGCACTGCGGCGTTCTTGATCGCCGGACCGTCTTCGAGTTCCAGCGTGCGCGCGAGCTGCATCAGCTGCGGCACGTCGAGGCCGCCGCCCTGACCGCCGCCGACCGCCAGACGCTCATGCATCAGTGTGGTGAGCGCGACTTGCCAGCCCTGACCCACTTCACCGACGCGCTGTGAATCCGGAATCTTCACGTCGGTGAAGAAGATTTCGTTGAAGCCCGAGGCGCCGCTCGCCTGCTTGATCGGACGCACTTCCACGCCCGGCGTCTTCATCGACAGATAGAACATGGTTAGGCCCTTGTGCTTGGCCACGTTCGGATCGGTGCGCGTGAGCAACAAGCCGTAATCGGAGAACTGCGCGCCCGTGGTCCAGATCTTCGAACCGTTGATCGTCCAGGTGTCGCCGTTCTTTTCGGCTTTGGTGCGGAGCGCTGCAACGTCCGAGCCGCCGGCGGGTTCGGAGAACAACTGGCACCAGATCTCGTCACCCTGCACGGCGGGCTTCACATAGCGCTGTTTTACCTCGTCGCCGCAATAGGCCATCACGGTCGGGATGCACATGCCAAGCCCGATGGCGAACGGCGCGCCGGTCGGCACATCGTATTTCGACTCTTCCTGACCGTAGATGATGCTCTGCATCGGCGTACCGCCAATACCACCCATGCCCTTCGGCCATGTGATGCGCGCATAACCCTTTTCGGCGCGGGTCTTCTGCCATTCCTTGGAGTTCTTCATCGCGTTTGGATCGTAACGCTCATCCATCGGATCGCCGCTCTCCTTGCGAAGACGCGGCTTGGCGTTGGCGTCGAGCCAGGCGCGGACTTCGGTGCGGAACGCGGCTTCTTCGGGGCTGTCTTCGAAATCCATCGGTGTTCTCCCTGATGTTCTAATGCTTGAATTCGAGTGCGAGCGTGTCGCCCGCGGGCGTCGCCGCCCAAAGTTGTGAAAGCCGCGCCATCTCTTCGCGGAGCGCCTCGATATCGGCTTCGGTGACCGGATACGGTTCGACACCGCGCGCGTCGCAGGTGACGCAATACATATCGATGAGATCGGCGGCCGGCGGATAGCCGCTGATGGCATCGGCTTGTAGCACTTCGACAAGGCGCTCCATCTGATCGGAGGTTACATTCGCCGCCATGCGGAAGCTGAGCGCCTCGCCGCCCGCAACGCGGCGTAAGAAACCTTCGCCCTGCATCACGTTCTCGACAGCGAAATGCACCATGTCATGCGGGATGCCGCCGATCTTCGGGCAAGCGATCTCCTCGACCGAAGCGCCGCGTTCGACACGCAGGCGGTCGTATTTCCCTTCGCGCAATTTGTCGAAGAGGAACCTCATGCGGCGTTGCTCTGCTCCAGTTCGCTGACGAGCTTGTCTTTCCACGCGCGTTGCGGACCCAGTGCGAGACCGAGCTGCTTGGAGCGCTTGTAGTAGAAGTGGCAATCCGCTTCCCAGGTGAAGCCGATACCGCCGTGTGTTTGCGTGTTTTCCTTCGACGCATAGTCGAACGCCTGCGTCGCAGACACACGCGCGGCGGCGGCGGCGAGCGGTAACTCGCGCGCGCCAGTCGAGAGCGCCCAAGCGCCGTAATAGGCGTTGGAACGCGCAAGCTCGTTGTTCACATACATATCCGCGAGTTTGTGCTTGATCGCCTGGAACGAGGCGATCTGGCGGCCGAAGGCGTAACGTGTCATCGCGTATTCTTTCGCCATCGCGAGACAGACGTCAGAACCACCGACCTGTTCGAACGCCATCAAGATCGCGGCGCGGTCCATAACGCGGCTGGCCGTTGACCAGCCTTCGCCAAGCTTGCCGAGCGCTTCGGCGCTCGCATTGTCGAATGAGATCTCGGCGATACCGCGCGACGGATCGAGTGACGTCACCGCTTTGCGCTTCACGCCAGCGCCGGAGAGATCGACCAGTGCGAGCTGCAGCCCGCGCTCACCGGCGTCGTCGGAGCCGCGCGCGAGCACGACGGCGTATTGCGCGTCCATGCCGTCGTTCACCGCGACCTTCGTTCCCGAGAGCTTGCCGCCCTTGAACGTCGTGCGGACATTCTTCGGCGTTACGGCGCCCGGTCCTTCCGCGCGCGCGAAGCAGCCGATTAACTCGCCAGATGCGATCTTCGGCAACAGACGCTTCTTCTGTTCGTCCGTTCCGGTGGCAAGCAGGAATTCTGCGAGGAGATAGACGGTCGAGGAGAACGGCACCGGCGCGAGCGCGCGTCCCAATTCTTCCGCAACGACACAAAGCTCGAGATAGCCGAGACCCAGTCCGCCGAATTCTTCGGGGATCGCGGTGCCCATCCAGCCCATCTCCGCAATCTGCTTCCACAGCGGGGCGTCATAGGTCGCGGAACCCTCGTAGAGCTTGCGCACGGTCTTGGTCGTGCACTTTTCGCTCAGGAATTTGCGCGCCTGATCCTTGATCTGCTTCTGGTCGTCGGAGAAGTCGAAGTTCATGGGCTTCCTCGGAAATATCGTTATTTGCGGACGATAAAACACGCCCACGATTAAAGGCCAAGACCGTATTTTAACGCCCGCTTAATGGGCCCTGTCTACGCTTCCGCCAAGTAAGCAGGATCGGAAAATATGGCCAAAGCGCAATTCCACAAGAACCAGCGCGTCTTCGTGAAGCCGGTCGGCACATGGGCGTTGATCGAGCACGTCGTGCCGCACTGGACGAAGGGCCTCGATGAGCCGATCCGCGTGCACTACGACGCCGGTCTCGGCCGCGAGTTCACCGCCGACGAACTGCAATCCGAAGAGCCCACGCCCGAGAAGAAGGACAACGGTGCGGAGCGCTGGCGCGTCACACGCGCGCGCAACAAATGGCAGGCGACCGAAGACTGCGCACGCCATCCCATCCCCGGCACTTATCCCGTCGTCATGACGACCGACACCGAATGGGGCGGCTGGCGTGTGCCGGGCGCCGAATACGATCTCGATCCAATGAAGGTCGAACGTCAGGCCCAGATGATCGCGGCAACACCGCAGCTCGCCAGCGTCGCGCGCCGTCTTGTCGAATGGGCGCGCAAATCCGGCGAAGAGATGCCGGCCGATCTCGCCGATCTCGCGCATCATGCGCAGGATGTATTGACCATGATCGACGGGCCGCAATAGGCGCGATCTTAACCCTCAACGTCAGATAGCGATGGCGGATCGCAGCGCGATCCTGCAAGATTGCCCCCAACAGGGTCGGGGGATCACATGTCTGAAGCCGGAACGCCGGCGCCGTCAGAGGCGTCGCAGCAGGTCACGCCAACACACCATGAATTCGAGTTTCACGGGACCGGGGGCGAGTTCTTCGGCATCTGGATCGTCAATCTCGCGCTGACGGTCCTAACCCTCGGTATTTATAGCGCGTGGGCAACGGTGCGGACGCGGCGTTACTTCCGTGGCAATACCGTCCTCGCCGGCCACAGCTTCGAATATCACGCCTCGCCGGTGCGCATTCTCATCGGCCGTTTGATCGCGATCGCGCTCTTGGTTGGTTACAACGTTAGCGTCTCGTTCAGCCCCTATGCGTTGCTGGTCTGGCTTCCGCTGTTTCTGATCGCGTTTCCCTGGCTCATCACATCAAGCCTGCGGTTCAACGCGCGCAACACGTCCTATCGCAATGTCCGCTTCAACTTCACCGGCAGCTATGGCGGCGCGTTCAAGGCCTATATCCTGTGGCCAATCGTTGGGATGTTGACGCTTGGCCTGCTGATACCGCTCGCGCGCCGCGCAACGGACTACTACTACGTCAATCATCACACCTATGGCGGACGGCCGTTCGAGACCGAGTTCTCGGCGTGGCAGATCTACGTAATTTTCCTCATCGGCTTCGCAGTTTCCTTCCTGATGATTTTCGCCGGAGGCATCTTCTTCGGCGGATTCTTCATCGCTCTGGCTTCTCATGCCCCGGCGAAAGGCCAGCCAATGCCGCCCGAGATGCTGCCGGTCCTGTTCCTGCTCGGCGCGCTGATAGAGGTGGCTTTCATCAGTCTCGCGCTGGCTGTCGCCACGATGGTGTTCAATCTGGTGGTCCGCAGCACCACGCTGGACGGCCGTCACAAGCTCGGCGCCAAGCTTTCTCCGGTGAGAGTGCCCTGGATCATGATCACCAACATTCTGCTCACGCTGCTGACCTTGGGGATCTACTATCCGTGGGCGCAGGTCCGCATTGCGCGCTATCGCATTGAGCACATGTCGCTCACGGCAATGGGCAGTCTCGACGATTTCACCTCCGAGGCGTTCGGCACGCAGAGCGCCGTGGGTGAGGAAATCGCAGGCTTCTTCGACCTCGATTTCGGGCTGTGACGATGGCCGTCGCCGGGCGCTATTTCTTTCCGCGCTCGACGCGGTTCGTCGCGGCACAGGCTTCCGCAGCGGGTTCGGACAGGCTGCAGATCGCAGACGATGCAGGAACATTGCTTGCCCAGATCGCGCGCAAGGACATCCGCATGTCGGCGCGTCTCGGCAATCTCCCGCGGCGGCTCGACTTTGCGGACGGCAGCCATTTCGAGACGACGGACAATGACGGCATCGATGACCTTCGCCGGACCTTGAATTTGCGCGCACCTGGCGGCGTACTTCACAGGCTCGAGAAATCCTGGCGCTGGGCGCTGGCATCGGTCGCGGTCGCCATCCTCGCCTCCTATCTGTTCATCGCTTTCGGCATTCCGGCCATCGCCAAGGAACTCGCGGATCGAACACCGGCGTCGGTCGCCACCGTGATCTCACGGCAAACGCTGGATTTCCTCGACCAGGCGACGATGAACCCGACTGCATTGAAGGCGGCAGAGCAGGCCCGTGCGCTCAAGCTCTTCCGGACTGTCGCCCGCCATGCGCCGCGCGGTGAGCAGGGCTATCAGCTCAAATTTCGCGATGGCGGCGCGATCGGTGCGAATGCGTTCGCTTTGCCGGATGGCACCATCGTGATGACCGACCAGATCTGGAAACTGTCCAAGAACGATGAGGAAATCGAAGGCGTCTTCGGCCATGAGATGTCGCATGTCGATCATGCGCATGGCCTGCAAAGCATCTATCAGGCGTCGATGATCCCGGCGGTCATCGCGCTGATCACCGGCGACGTTTCGCAGGTCAGCCAACTGGCGACGATCCTGCCGGGCATTCTCGTACAGTCATCTTATGCGCGCGGCTTCGAACAACAGGCGGATGACGACTCGGCGAAGCTCATGCTGTCGATGGGCGCGAAGCCGTCACATCTTGCGGATCTGCTTGAGCGTCTCGAAGTGACGCATTGCGGCAGCAAGAATGGATGCGCGCAAGGCTGGCTTGGATCGCATCCGGATACGGATGTTCGCGCCGCGAAACTGCGGGCGGAAACACCCAAATAGTCTTGCTAGGGCTTTGCCGGCGGCGCGGCTGAGGCTTCTTTGGACGGCGGCGCGGATTGTGAAGCCGCTTGTGCTTTCGGCGCGGCTTCGGAGGGCGCTACGGTGTCTTGTGTCGTCTGCGAGGGATGCAGCGAAGAGAACTGAATCTGCGTGAAGGTGATGGAGACGACCTTCGTCGCGCCGACAATACGCTTGGCATCGGCAACCAGACGCGCACCCAAAATCGCATTGTCGACGGCGGTCGGATCGTTCGCCTTGTTGATCGGCTGCGCGTTCACATCGCGCACGAAAGCGTCCTGAATGAACGCCAGCTTGTCGCGGATTTCGACCGACGCACTCGGCGTCGAAGCAACAAGTTTGCTGGAGATATAGGCATAACCCAGAAGCTTTCCGTCGGCGCTCATCGGCGCGATCAGGAACGGCATCTGCACATGCGTGCCGGGCTCTTCTTCTTTCTTCTTGGCCGGCGCCTTTTCTTCGGCCCAGGCCGAAACGGTCAGGCCAAGAACGATCAGGGGAATCGCAAGCGCGCGCATTCGCGCAGGCTCGCAAATCATGGCTAACGAAAGGTTACCGCTCAGAAGTGGCGGAATCCCTTGCGCGGGACATCGATCTCACCGCCGCCTCTGCCAATCAATGCCACGCCGGCACCCTTCTCAACGCGACCGATACAGGTCACCCGTGTCTGTCCGTCGTATAGCTGGGACGATGAGGTGAACGCGATTTCGTAATCGTCACCTGCGGTCGCGGCACGAACAATGGCGTCTTTTCCCCACAGCGCCATGACTTCGGGCGAACAGGGAATCTTGTCCGCCTCTACAATAATGCGAACGCCGGAAGCTTCCGCGATATGGCCGAGATCGGCAAGCAAACCGTCCGACACATCGATGCTTGCGGATGCAACACGAACCAGTGGCGCAAATCCGATGCGCGGCTCCGGCACACGATAGCGTTCGATGAGACGCGACGGTTCATGCATGCCGCTTTTCAGCTGCGCCAGTCCGCCGCCGCTGTCGCCGATGGTGCCGGTGACGAAGACGAGATCGTCCACACACGCACCATTGCGGCGGACAATCTGTCCCTTTGGAACATGGCCGAACGCCGTGATCGAAATCGACAGCGGCCCCGGCGTCGCGCTCATGTCGCCGCCAAGCAGCGCAATGCCGAAAGTCTTCTGATCCTGGGCCAGACCGGCGGCAAAGCTTTTCAGAAAATCGTCGTTGATCTTTTCGGGCAGTAACAAAGTGAGCAGATAGGCCGCCGGATCCGCGCCTTTCGCGGCGAGGTCCGACAAATTCACGCGCAGCGCTTTGCGCGCGATCGTGTCTGGCGGATCGCTCGCAAAGAAATCGAGACCTTCAACGATCGCATCGGTCGTGACGACGAGATCGTACCCCGCACGCGGCGCGATCATCGCCACATCGTCTTTCAGACCGAACGCGTCCGGCGATGTCGCGAGCGGCGCCAACAATTTTGCGATCAGATCGAATTCGGAGAGTCGTTCGGACATGGCTGCCGTGCATTGCGCGCGAGCACTCTAGCCGCACGTTCTCCAGCCAAGAACAGCTTAGCGTCCGCAATCGCGGCTCGAGCGCCTTTCAGGATCGCGCGATGCTTGGCGTTGCGCGCTTTTGCTTCGCGGTTATAGCGGCCCTCGCGCTCGGCATTACGGTTGCCTCTGGGTGCACCGCGCTTTGCGATATGGACCGGCAGCAGGCTCTGGCCATCCGGTCCATAGAGCCCAGATGTTGTGGCCCTCGCCCGTTTCACGATTTCGACCCGCTATATCTGGTCATTTGTTTTTAAAAATCCGCGATTTCCTGGCCGCCTCCGCTGTCACAGCTGAGACGGCCTTGCAGAAAATAGGAAAGAAATCCCGGACTTCAAGGGCCAGAAGTGGCGGCGGCCTTAAATCTCCGGCGTCAGCTTGGGGTCCCGATGCAGCGAAGCAAAAGACGGCGGCGCCGTATTCCGGTTTTTATAGACCGCGTTGTTCCCACCATTGAGCGCAAAGGCATAGAGACGTGAATTGCTTCCGGGCATGTACACCACGCCATCGGAAACGGTCGGCGACGCCGACGTTTGACTTGTGACCGAAGCACCCCACAGGAATGCACCACTCGTGGCGTTGTAAGCGAGCAACTTTCCGGTATCGGCGCCAACGTAGACGACACCATTCGCCACGGCCGGAGACGAGGACGCGGTGCCGAAACCGGTCGTAATGTTCCAAACGATCGCACCGGTCGTAGCATTGAATGCAACGAGATGGTCGTCGGACGAGGCGCAATAGACCACGCCATTTGCGATCGCGGGGCTCGCGTGCTCTCCGCCCCCCTGATCGAACAGCTTTGACCAACGTGCCACGCCCGTTTTGGCATCGAACGCGTACATTTTTCCGTCGCCCGATGCGATATAGACGGTCCCATTCGCAACCGCCGGAGACGAGAAAATGCCGCCTCCGGTCGGCGCGCTCCACGCCAAGGTACCATCCGAGGTCCGGAAAGCGTACAGATTACCGGCACCAAAGAATCCGTCGGCGATAAACACCAAACCATTCGCAACCGCTGGCGACGAGTAGTTGATTTGCCCGCTGACAGCGGCCGTCCATTGCGGTGCGCCGGTTAACGCGTTGAAGGCCAGCAAATTCGCGCCCGAGCCGACATAAACGATGCCGTCCACAATTGTAGGGGAGGAAAGAGCCGTGCTTCCGGTCGGCGCGCTCCACGCGACCGCGCCCGTTGCCGCATTGAAAGCATAGAGATTGCCGTCACCGGACGCGACATAGACCAGACCGTTGGCGACGGCCGGAGACGAAGCGATTAGATTGCCCGTTGTCGCGCTCCAGCGCTCCGTGCCGTTTGTCGCGTCATAGGCGTGGAGCATGTCGTCGCTACCACCACCGACAAAAACCAGGCCATTCAATACCGCCGGCGAAGAGTAAAAGTTCGATCCCGGCATATTGGCGACCCAACTCACATCGAGCTGGTTGGCCGTGCTTGCTGAAATCACATTTTCATACGGGTTGGTGCGATGACCCGCAGCAGTGAATCCAAACTCCGTCCACGGCGTGCTGACGTTGAATGCTTTCTGCGCCGCGTCGCCGGTCTTGCGGCCGATCGCTGTGATCCAGTGCTGGCCCGGCGTTGCGAACACCGGCACCTTCAGCTTGTGCTTGACGAAGGCGCCCTTCGCGTTGGTCGTCACCAGTAGCGTATCCGTCGCGTCGAAATAGATATCGACCGCCTCGTTCGCGCCGAAATGACCGCCGGATACATCAATCGTCGCGGAAGGATGATCCGTGGTCGATCCGAGCTTCACGATCGGCGCGACAGCCTGCGCTGGGGAAACCAGCAATGAAGCGATTGGAGCGATCAACGCAATGGAGATAGGACGCAACGTTTTCATTTTGACCTTTTCCGCAACGACAAGACACCGTCACGGAAAATGTCAGAGCGAAAAATCGGCGTCTTGGACCGGCGCGCCGTAGCGTTTGGCCTGATGCGTCAAATCCGGCGCGACCTGTCGCATACGGACAAATGGGCCGTCGTTTCAGGACAAAGCGGGCGGCGACGATCCCAGATAGCCCTGCGGTAAAGGATGAAAGAAGACCCGCGGCAGAGCTTCGATGACCTGCCGCGGGTCCGGTAATCAGTGCAGATCCGTGGAACTCTTGAGACCGTTGCGGGACTTGTCGCCTCCGCCGACGGTGTAGGTGCCCGTGGAGATTCGCGACATCGTTACGCCGTCCTGCGTGTAGAAGTTGCTCCACGTTCCGCCGGTCACCAACGGATAGTCGACGACGTAGACATACTGATACCCGCTGCCGCCCTTGCCGCTCAGATTGACGGCGAAGGTGATGGCGCGCCCGCGATCCTTGAACCTGCTGATCGTGCCGATGCCGAAATGCGCGCCGACATCGCAGCCATTGCCGAGTTCAAGTGCGGCCCTGTTCGGCGTGTTCATCGTAATGTCCATGCCGTCGCACAGACCGTCGAAGGCGATCGACACAGCCGCCGCCTGGGCGGAACTTCCCGCGCAGCACATCGCCAGCATCGTCGCGCCGGCCAGAAGAAGATTTTTCATCGTTCGTACTCCCCATGTTTCACAAACATGAGAGGAGCGTAAGCGTCACGACACGTTTCGTTCAAGCAAGCGGAGATAGAGAAATCTGCAAGAACGCCGCAGCAGCAACCGCCACGAGCGTTCTTTACATGCTGACACGCTCTTACTTTGCGCCACGTCCGAAAAGACCGGTAGGCGGATCGCCAAACGCATTGGCCGCCTCGTCACCCTTGATGCAACCCAATACGATCAAGGCCGCGAATATTAGCAGCACGGTAAGGCCGGCGACGATGCCGAAGTCCGCCAACGGCACAAATACAAGTCCGACGACAATCGCGGCGATTTCGATAGTGAATATCAGGACAATCCACCAACCCGATCGCCCGAAGTCGTGGAGCCGCGGCACGCCAATAAAGACTATCAAAACTTCCAGCACACCCGGCGGCTTTTTGTCGAACGAAACGATCGCGGTAAGTATCGCGACGATCAGCGCGAGCATGGCAAAATAGGTCGCCCGGTTCATCCGACCTTTAGTCACGCTGTTCATGTCGCCCCTTCAGAACTGCAATTCATCGTCCGGCGGGGTTTCGCCGAACTCCACCGCGCGCTTGCGGTGGGCGAGTTTGTCGAGAGCGGCGTTGACGAAAGACGGTTCGTCGCCCGGGAAGAAGGCATGGCTGACATCGACATATTCGTCGATCACCACTTTCGCAGGGACGTCCTTGCACGCGATGAGTTCGTAAGCGCCGGCGCGCAACGTGGCGCGCAGGATCGAGTCGATGCGGGTGAGTTTCCAGTCGGCACTCAAGACTTTGGTGATGCCGGCGTCGATCTCGTCCTGATGTTCGGGCACGCCGCGCACCAGACGGCCGAAGAATTCATTGTCGACTTCGCCGGCGGTGCCGGTTTCCGGTTCGCGGCCGAAACGGTGTTCGACGAATTCGAACACGGTTTCTTCCGCGCCGGTGCCGGTCAATTCCATCTGATAAAGCGCCTGGACCGCGGCGAGACGCGCGGCGCTGCGGCCTTCGCGCGAATTCATCGGTCCGTGCCGAAACGGCTGCGCACGTCGATCAGCGAAAGAACCGCGCGTGCGGCATCGCCGCCCTTGTCGCCGCCGTCGCGGCGCGCGCGGACTTCCGCCTGCTCTTCGTTCTCGACCGTGAGGATGCCGTTGCCGACGCAGAGACCGTGGTTCATGCCCAGGTCCATCAGGCCCCGTGCGCTTTCGCCGGCGACGATCTCGAAATGATAGGTCTCGCCGCGGATGACGCAGCCGAGTGCGACATAGCCGTCGTAACCTTTGTCACCCATCGAGGCGAACAGGATCGCGGGCGGAATCTCCAGCGCGCCCGACACCGTGACGCGTTCGAACTTCGCGCCGGCAAGATCGAGCGCCGCGGTTGCGCCGTCGAGCAATCCGGTCGCGATGTGTTCGTAGTAGCGCGACTCGACGATAAGAATCTTCGGTGTGATCATGCCTTGCTCTTGGATTGTCCGCGGATCGGATGCGTGCCGACGATGTCGAGATCGTAGCCGTCGAGCGCGACGACCTTCTTCTCCGGCGTGTCGGTGAGAAGGATCATGTCCTTGATCCCGAGGTCGAGCAGGATCTGCGCGCCGACGCCGAATTCTTTCACGCGGCGACGGTCGACATCGTCTTCCGCGCGGCGTGCCAATACATCTGTGACGAAAGTGGGCTTGGTCTGGCGCAGCACGACAACGACGCCACGGCCCTTCTCGGCCACGATGCGCATCGCCTCGCCTAGCGTGTCGGGCTCATAATTCTTCCACGCCAGCATGTCGGTGAAAATGTTGATCGCGTGCATGCGCACCAGCACCGGCTCCGGCGTCGTGATATCGCCCTTCACCAGCGCGATGTGCTCGGCGTAGTCGAGCTCATTCACATAGACGACCATCTTCCAGTCGCCGCCATTGTGACTCTGGAACGGG
>Ga0207639_10000355_pt1 | contig 31674 bp, 30 predicted proteins | sample KBSCornC32_FD_184299 | JGI IMG/M metagenome (GOLD analysis project Ga0207639, IMG submission 184299) | Corn rhizosphere microbial communities from Kellogg Biological Station, Michigan, USA - KBS Corn C3-2 (SPAdes) (version 2) | ecosystem: Host-associated > Plants > Roots > Rhizosphere > Soil ...
GCCGAGCTTTCCTTCGGTGCCGACCTCGCGCGCCACGCGAGTCACTTCGGACGCAAAGCCGTTCAGCTGATCGACCATCGTGTTGATGGTGTTCTTGAGCTCGAGGATCTCGCCCTTCACGTCAACGGTGATCTTCTTGGACAAGTCGCCGCGCGCCACGGCGGTCGTCACTTCGGCGATGTTGCGCACCTGGCTGGTCAGGTTGGTCGCCATCGCGTTGACGTTGTCGGTAAGATCCTTCCAGGTGCCGGCGACGCCCTTGACCCGCGCCTGGCCGCCGAGCTTGCCCTCCGTACCCACTTCGCGCGCCACGCGGGTCACTTCCGAGGCGAAGCCGTTCAGCTGGTCGACCATCGTGTTCACGACCTTGCCTATGCGCAGGAACTCGCCGCGCAGCGGGCGCCCGTCGATTTCGACAGTCATGCTTTGCGACAGGTCGCCCTTGGCGACCGCGCCGATGACGCGGGAAACTTCAGCAGTCGGCTGGACCATGTCCTCAATGAGCTCGTTGACCGAGCGGATCGCGGTCTCCCAGCTACCGCGGGCGTTCTTCAGCCGGCCGCGCTGGCTGATCTTCCCTTCCTTGCCGACGACCTTTGAGAGCCGCTCGAACTCCTGGGTCATCTCCTCGTTGAGGGAGACCACTTCGTTGAAGAGGCTGGCAATCTCGCCGTCGAGACCGTCGACCTCCTCTGACAGGCGAACGCTGAAATCGCCGCGACGAAGCGCCCGCAGAGCGCTGACGAGCTGGCGGCGGTCAATAAAGTCCCTGGGGGCCTGGATGTTCAACTCAACTCTCCGTGTGGCTTTTTCTCCCCCCACCCAGGTTGCACTACGAGCGGCCCCCCGGCCGCCCAACTGACTCATAATAATGAGAAGTTTACGTTTCCGCTCCCTAAAAATGCACGGCCGAATTTTTGACGAAATGCAAGGTTGCAAGCCGTTGACCCGAATGGCTAGTGGGCAGGCATGCTGGAATCGGCGGTCATCGCGGGCTCGTGACGAGCTCCGACCAGGATCTTCTTCAGTTCATCACTTCGAGCTTCCGATCAGTCTGGGCGCTCGAGCTATTGCTGGTGCTGAAACGCGACCCGCGGATTTGGCCGCAGGCGGAACTTGTCTCGACGATGCGGGCGAGCGAGCTGGTGATCAGCAAGGCGCTCGACTCTCTCATCGCCGCGGGGCTAGCCTCGCTCGAGGGAGAGGGGGCGCGTTACATGCCGGTCAGTCAGGACGTTGCGGATTATGTCGAGCATTCGGAACGGCTCTACGCCGCAAGGCCCGACGCAGTCCGGCGCGCGATCGTCTCCGCATCGACGGGCGGCCTCACCGCCTTTGCCGATGCCTTCCGCCTGAGGAAGGACTGATATGGCCGACGTATTTCCGACGGCAGTCTATATCCTGTGCTTCCTTACAAGCGGCGCTTGCGCGTGGCTTCTGGGACGCAGCTACGGCCGGTCCCGAACACCTTTGCTGCTCTGGAGCAGCGTCAGCTTCGTCTTTCTCGCCCTCAACAATCTCCTGCTCGTGCTGGATCTCGTCGTCTGGCCTAGCCCCGAAGTGGATCTTCGATTGCCCAGGCTTCTCCTGGCGCTCGCCGCAAGCTGTTCGCTATTGTTCGGATTCATCTACAGGATCGAGGAGGAATGATTCTTGGTCCTCTATAACTTTCTATCCGGCGCCGCGGCCTTCGGGTTTTTCGTGTGCAGCCTGTTCTTCCTCCGATTTTGGGCACGAACGCGGGATCAGCTTTTCCTCGCGTTTTCGCTTTCGTTCGTGCTGCTAGGAACTGGTCAGGCGGTCGTCGCGCTGGCGCAAATGCCGACGGAGGAAAAAGGCTCGCTTTACCTAATCCGCCTTCTCGCCTTCCTCCTGATCCTGGTGGCGATTTATCGAAAGAACCGGCCGTCGCGTTCGATTTGACCGCCCAGCCAGATCCATCGCCGCCGCATTGCATGGAAGGTCGTGAATGGCGGAGAGGGTGGGATTCGAACCCACGGTACGGTTGCCCGTACGCCGCATTTCGAGTGCGGTGCTTTCGACCACTCAGCCACCTCTCCGCTTAGAAGTCGCAATGGCCGGGCGGACGCCGGCTCGGTCGGACGCGGCGCTCTAGCAGCGGCCCCGCGGCTTGCCTAGATAGGAGAACATGACCCCTTTTGAACCTTTCGGGCGTTCTTCCCCCTTGATGGCGCGTGCAATCGAAATCCCCGAGGCCCGCTTCGGAATCGGCGAGGTGGTGCGCCACAAGATTTTCGACTTTCGCGGGGTGATCTTCGACGTCGACCCGGTCTTCGCCAACAGCGAGGAATGGTATGAAGCAATTCCCGAGGCGCTCCGCCCCTCGAAGGAGCAGCCATTCTACCACCTGCTCGCCGAGAATTCGGAATCGACCTACGTCGCCTACGTCAGCCAGCAGAATTTGGTCACCGACGACAGCGAGGAGCCGGTGGATCATCCGGCGATCGGCACGATGTTCGAGCGGCTTGAGGGCGGCGGCTACCGACTTCGCAACCAGCTGCGGCAATAGCGCCGGTTGACACCTGCCGCCCCCTGCCATAGGCGGCTCGCTTTCCCGGACGCGGCACTGCTTTGTCGAGCGATCGCGCGCGCGGGGATCACGGATTTACCACTAGGAAGCAAAGCCATGTTCGCAGTCGTCCGCACGGGTGGGAAGCAGTACCGCGTGCACCCCGGAGACAAGATCGTCGTCGAGAAGCTCGATGGCAGCGCCGGTGACAAGATCACGCTCGGCGACGTCCTGCTCGCCGGCGACGGCGGCAGCCTCAAGGACACCAAGGGCCTGACCGTCGCGGCCGAGATCGTCGCCCAGGCCAAGGGTGACAAGGTCACGGTCTTCAAGAAGCGCCGCCGGCACAATTACCGGCGCAAGAAGGGCCATCGCCAGCAGCACACGATCCTGAAGATCGTCGCGATCGGCGATCATAAGGCTGAGAAGAAGGCCGCCCCGAAGGCTGAGGCCGCTCCGGTCGAAAAGGCGCCGAAGGCAAGCAAGGCCAAGCCCGATAGCGCTCCGGCCGAGGTCGAGGCGACGCCGACCGAGAATCCGGCGCCGAACAATGAGGCCGCGGCCAATCCGCCGGCCCAGAGCACCGACGCTCCGCCGAAGGCTGCGAAAGCCAAGACGAGCGACAAGCCGACCGCCAAAACCCCGTCGACAAGAAATGCTGCACCTGCTAAGGGCGCGGCCAAGAAAGCCCTCAAGGGCAAGTAATCAGGACCTTATTTCGTCATGGCACATAAGAAAGCAGGCGGTTCGTCCCGCAACGGCCGCGACAGCGAGAGCAAGCGCCTCGGCGTGAAGAAGTTCGGTGGGGAATCGGTCCTCGCCGGCAACATCATCGTGCGTCAGCGCGGAACGAAGTGGCACCCGGGCGACAACGTCGGCCTGGGCAAGGACCATACGCTCTTCGCGCTTACCGACGGCCAAGTCGCGTTCCGAGATGGCAAGCTCGGCCGCAAATACGTGCATATTATGCCGGCATTTACGGAAAGCGCGAAATAGGAACGGTCAGAAAGGGACCGTTCCCACGAAGGGGCGGCCCGGACGAGATCTGAAAAGGATCGAGACCAAAAAGGGAGAAGGGGAGCCCCGGAAGGGGTCTCCCCTTTTTCTTTGCCTTCTCCCGGAAGTGTCACGGGCCAACGCTAGGCGGCCCGCCCGAGGAGAGGACGAATGTTCGCGAGAACGCCAAGACTGCTGCTGAGGCCGGGATTTCCCGAAGATGCGCCGGCGCTCGCCCGAGCCATGTCCGACCGGGCAATCGCGCGCAATCTCGCGGTCGTCCCGTGGCCGTATACGCTCCGCGACGCCGAAGCCTTTCTCGCCTCTCCGCGTGACCCGGTGCTTCCTTCGTTCCTTATCTTCGAACGAACCGACGGCGCGCCGCTGCTAGCTGGCGCATGCGGTTTGGGCCGCCGGCCATCGGGTGCGGTGGAGATGGGCTATTGGATCGCTCGACCCTTCTGGGGACGCGGCCTCGCTACGGAAGCCTGCGTCGCGCTGATCGAGATCGCCAGGGCGCTTGGCCTGCCGAGCCTCGAAGCGTCGCACTTCATCGACAACCCCGCTTCCGGCCGGGTCCTCGACAAGCTCGGGTTTGAAAGTCGCGGGATCATCGCTCCGCGCATGTGCTGCGCCCGAGGAGAAGAGGTGCCCGCGCGGCTGATGCAGCTGCGCTTTGCAAGCTCGACCGGGGAAAGTGAGGCGATGGCGGCCTAGGCCGCCCGCCTTATCTTGCGCTTGGTTTCTTTCCCGAGGTCGACCGACGCGTAGCTGGCGATCAGCGCCCGGTCGTCCTCGTTCCACGGGTGGAAGCCCGGAAGGAAGAATTTCAGCCACGCGCCGGCGATCTTCCGGAACATGCCCGGCCGCACCCAGAGATAGGTCAGAAGCAGCCGCCAAGCGCCGAAACCGGTGACTCCGTCCTGCCGCATCAGCTCGAGCGCTCCGCCCGTGCGGTCGACCAGGAAATTGCGAGTCACGAGGAGCATCACGCGCGCTTTCAGCTTCCAGCGCTTGAAGCGCGGCCAGTCCCGGGTCGCGTTGAGCCAGGTGTCGTAGGCGACGCCCTTGTGCTCGATCTCTTCGACCGCGTGCCAGCGCCACAGATCGGCAGTCTCCTTGTCGGCGCCTTCGAGATGACGCGGATTGGCGAGCAGCTGGTGCGCGAGAATGGCGGTGAAGTGCTCGAGCGCCATCGTCGCCGCGAGGCTCACCACTGGCGGTCGACCCTTGGTGATCGCGAGCCGCTCCTCGACCCGCGTTTCAAGCTTGCCGAGGTCGTAGCCGGCATCGACCGCGCGCCTGTTGAAGGCGTCGTGCTCGCGGCTGTGGATCGCCTCCTGCGTGGTGAAGGCCTTGATCTCTTCGGCGAGCTTCGGTGGCGCGCCGTCGCGGAATGCGCGGACGCTCTCGACGAAAAAGGCTTCGCCCTTCGGGAAGGTCGTGGACAACGCGTTGTAGATTGCGGTCGCTTCGACGCGACCGCCATGCCAAAGACGGGGAGTAGCCGCGTCTCGTCCGAAGCGTCGGTCGCGGGGGGTAATGCTGAGTTCGGCCGGCGTCGGAAATGTTGTCGCGCTCATGGGGCAAAGATAGGCTAACTTACACTGGTGTCAATTAGACGCAAACGATTGAGCCCCGAGGAAAGCCGATCGGCCGCGATCGATGCGGCGCGGCGGCTCCTCATCGCCCACGGGCCCCAGGCGGTCACGTTAAAAGCGGTCGCGGCCGAGGTTGGCCGCACCCACGCCAACCTCCTCCATCATTTTGGCTCCGCCGCCGGCCTTCAGGGGGCGCTCGCACGGTCCATCGCCGATTCGGTGACCGCGAGCATCGCCGATGCGGTCGAGCGAGCGCGATCCGGCGAGGCCGATGCACGAGACATCGTCGACCAGGCGTTTGACGTCTTCGGCCGCGAAGGCGCGGGCGCGCTTGCAGCCTGGATGATCCTTACCGGTAACCGCGATGCGCTCGATCCCATCCTCGAATCGCTGCGCGATCTCGTCGCCCAGCTGACCGTCGGGCATGAAGATCACCATGTCGCCGAAACCACCCTCACGCTGGTTCTGAACGCGCTCGGCGATTCCCTGCTTGGCGGTCCAATTTCCGAGGCGCTCGGGCTGCAGCGCGACACGGCGCGAAAGCTCGCGGCCGACCGGCTACGGTATCGGCTCGAGCAGGAACATCTGAAGGAATAGGGCGAGATGGGGGGTCGAAGGCCAAGCCAGATCGAGCGTTTCCGCCGCCGGATCATCGGCTCGCTCGAGGAGCTTGGCCCCGGGCTCATCACCGGAGCCGCGGACGACGATCCAAGCGGGATCGCGACCTATTCGCAAGCCGGTGCGCAGTTCGGCTACGGCCTCATGTGGACGATGGTGCTGTGCTATCCGCTGATGTCGGCGGTCCAGCTGATCAGCGCCCACATCGGCCGCGTGACCGGCGCGGGCCTTGCGAACAATCTGAGCAGCAGCTTTCCCAAGAAGTTTGTCGGGTTGTTGATCGGCATCCTGCTGGTCGCGAATATCATTAACATCGGCGCCGATCTTTCCGCGATGGCGGAGGCGGCGCGGCTGGTCACCGGCTGGGGTGAGCACGTCTTCGTCATCGGGTTCGCGATCGTGAGCACCGCGCTGCAGCTGTTCCTTCCCTATCGCCGTTACGCAAGCGTCCTCAAATGGCTGACGCTCAGCCTGTTCGCCTATGTCGCAGTGCTCCTGGTCGTACGGACCGACTGGACGGGCGCCTTGCTGGGAACGGTCTGGCCGCGGGAATTCGGAAAAGACGCGCTGCTGACCATTGTCGCGCTGCTGGGAACCACGATCAGTCCTTACCTCTTCTTCTGGCAGAGTTCGCAGGAAGCAGAGGAAATCGCCACTTCGAAGCATCGGCCGGTCAAGCGCGAGCCGCGAAGCGCCGAAGGGCAATTCCGGAGAATGCGCTTCGACACGCTGACCGGAATGGCCTTTTCGAACCTCATCTCGCTGGCGATCATCATGGCCGCAGCAGCGACCCTTCATCGCCAGGGGATTACGCAAATCGGCTCGGCGGCGGACGCCGCACAAGCTCTCAGACCTTTCGCCGGCCAATTCGCCTTTGCATTGTTCGCGCTCGGGATCATCGGAACCGGGTTCCTTGCCGTGCCGGTGCTTGCGGGCTCGGGCGCGTTTGCGGTCGCGGAGATTTTCGGCTGGAAGGAAGGCCTCGAATATCAGCCGCAGCAGGCGGCGGGCTTCTATTCCATCATCGTCGTCGCCACGCTCATAGGCGTGCTGATCGACTGGTCTCCTATCGACCCGATGCGGGCGCTGTTCTGGAGCGCGGTTCTCAACGGCCTGGCAGCGGTGCCGTTAATGATCGCGATGATGATCGTCGTTTCGCGCCACCAGGTGATGGGCCGCTTCACCGCCTCGCGCTCGCTGTTGATTTTCGGCTGGGCCGCAACCTCCGTGATGACGCTCGCTTCGGTAGCAATGCTGGTCACGTCGTTCAGCTGACCGGCACCGAATTGTTGCATGAGCGTTTCGGGCGGATGCGAAGTTTCTTCAACTGGTTCGCTACGAAGACCTCGACGGCCGCCGGTCAGCCACTGACTTTCGTCACGGCGGTGCTGGTGATCATCGTCTGGGCGGTGACCGGGCCGATCTTCAAATTCTCGGATACCTGGCAGCTGATTATCAACACCGGCACGACCATCATCACCTTCCTGATGGTGTTCCTGATCCAGAACAGCCAGAACCGCGATGGCGCGGCGATGCAGGCCAAGCTCGACGAACTCCTCCGCGCCGTCGACAAGGCGCGCGAGAAGTTCATCGGGATCGAGCATCTCACCGACCAGCAGATCGAGCTCGTCCGGACCGCGCTCGAGCGCTACGCCAAGGATGCCGGCGGCAAGGACAATACCGCCGACGACACGGTCGACCGGCTGCTCGAGCGCTTCTGATCACTGAGCCTTGGGCGCCGACGTGTGTCCCAGCTTGCGGTCGGCCTCATCGATCGCGCGCAGGAGCTGGTCGAAGTTCGGCGCTTCTTCCACGGGCCAGATCCGGTCGAAGGTCGGTCCGAGCAATTTGAGGTCGCGACGAGTAAGCAGTCCGACGGCGACAATGCGTTCCGTCATAGAAATTCATCCACTGATTTGGGTTAGAAACGCGCCCGAGCGCATTTGTGTGCCGATAATTTCGCTCTTGAATCGTTCCTCTTGGCCGCGGCCTCTCGTCGCGCCACATTGACGATTGCAATGCCAACCGCCTTTCCCGAATGGCAGCATCTCGCGCTTTATGCGGTTGGAGCCGCCCTGATCGTCATGCTGCTCCAGCGGATTCCGGTCGTCGGAAGGATCGTCCGCTTCGCGATTTCCCTCGGTCTTTTCGCTTTTCTGATCTTCATCCTGCTCCAGCAGGCGCCGTACCAGCCCGAGCTGTCGCGGCTAACGGCCAAGCTCGGCATCGATGACCAGCAGGTATCGGGAAGGGAATTGCGGGTGAAGATGGCTCCGGACGGCCATTTCTGGGTGATCGCGACAATCAATGGGGTGAAAGCGCGCATGCTGATCGACAGCGGCGCGACGGTGACCGCCATCTCCCAGCAGACGGCGCATGACGCTGCTGTCGAAACGGGGGCGGGAATTGCGCCGGTGATGCTTCGGACCGCCAACGGTGTCGCGCCTGCGAGGACCGGCTCCGTCGACGAATTGAAGGTCGGGAACATCGTTGCCCGCAACCTCAGGATCGTGACCGCCCCGGGCCTTGGCGGGCTCGACGTTCTCGGAATGAACTTCTTGTCGAGGCTGGAATCCTGGAGGGTGGAAGGCCAGACCCTGATACTCGTGCCCCACCATCCGCAAGCCGCCAGCTAGGCCCGAGCACCGAAAACATCGCTCAGCCCCCGCGCGAGCTGTTCGAGGTTGAACGGCTTTTCGAGAAGCGTGTAGCCCTCCTCGCGCGCCTGGGCGGCCGCCGAGCTGTAGCCGGTCATCAGAAGCACGGGTACATCGCCGTTGCGGCGACGAACCTGCCGGACGAGCTCGAGACCGTCCCATTCGCCTGGCATCACCATGTCGGAGATGATTCCGTCGGGTGATTCCTTCTCGAACAGCCGAAGGCCTTCTTCGGCGGTGCTCGCGCGGATAGCGCGGCCGCCGAGCTCGCTCACCATCTGCTGGAGCATGTCGGCGATCTGGTCGTCATCCTCGACCACAAGCAGCTTCTCGTTCTTGAGATCGGGCATTTTCGCGGTCGCCCGCCTCGCTTCCTGGGTGGCGGAGCGCATGCAGCGCGGAAGCACGAGGCAGACGGTCGTGCCTTCACCCATCGTGCTTTCGATATACGCCATTCCGCCGGCGGCACGAGCGAAGCCATAGACCTGGCTTAGCCCGAGACCGGTGCCGCGCCCGACACCCTTGGTGGTGAAGAACGGCTCGAAGGCTTTCTCCACTGTGTCCGGCTGCATTCCGGTGCCGTGATCGACCACGCGGATTTCCACGGCGTCTTCTCCCTCCAGGCCGCCGGGAAGGTTCTTCGCCTCGATGTCGATCTCGCCGCCCCTGGGCATGGCGTCGCGCGCATTCACCGCGATGTTGACGATGGCGATGTCGAACTGCGCGGGATCGACCTCGATAGGCCAAAGATCATCCTGGAGCATGAAGTCGACGTGCACGTCTTCGCGCAATGACCGGTCGAGCAGGTCCCGGATTCCCTGAAGCCTCACGCCAACGTCGATGACCTCGGGTTTGACCTGCGTGCGCCGCGCAAACGTCAGCAGTTGCTGAGTGAGCTTCGCGCCACGGTCGAGCGCGTCCTTGATGCCTTGGACGAGGCGTGCGCGGCGCTTGGGATCGTCTGACCGCTGAAGCAATTCGACTCCGCTGCTCGCCGCCATCAGCAGATTGTTGAAGTCATGCGCGACCCCGCCGGTCAGCTGGCCCATCGCCTCCATCTTTTGTGCCTGGCGGAGCGCTGTTTCAGCGCGCTCCCTCGCGTCTGTTTCCCGTTGCAGGCTGTTGTATGCTGCGGACGCCGCCGAATAAGCGGAGCCCAGAACCGCAATCAGGAGCGCCGCGAGCGTCAGGATGATGCCGATCGCCACGTAGCGGCTGGCGCGGCGCGTCCACGGTTCGACGATCGTTCGCACATACACGGTGCCGAGATGCAAATTGCCCTGCGCAACAGGCACCGCGACGCTAAGCCGGCCCTTTTCGACGCGCGGGTCGTGGGGAGCGCCGTGCTTTGGCAAGGGTCCGCCGCTGTCTGCGAAGCCGGCAAAGAGCGCGCCGTTCTGGTCGTAAATTCCGGCGGCCTCGATCTCTGGACTCGCATGCAGCGCCTTCACATATTCCTGCGCCGTCGGCTGGTCGTCGAAAGCAAGCGCAGCGCTGACGCTTCCGGCCAGGATTTCCGCCTGGACGGTCGCGCGGCGCGCCTGCTCGTTCGCAACGGATCGCTCGTTCGAAAGCGCCAAAGCGACTCCGAGCAACAGCAGCACAACAGCGAAGACGGCCGCTATCCAAGCCTTTCCCAGAAACGGAAGCTCGAACCGGCGAAGGGAGGTGCGCACCGCCATTTACGGTACCACCGCCGCTGCCACCGCCAGCAGCTTCGAACTGATCTGAAGGCGCCTGGCGTCGGCCTGGCTGCGATGGATGACGAACCGGACGTGAGACTGCTGGACTGTGAATTCGACCACGCCGGGAGACGATGCGCCGTGTTCGGTCACGGTCAGCACTGGGGCCGAATCACCGAGTGCGGCATGTCCATCGCCGAGGAACAGGATCTGGCATTGGCTGGCCTCCTGCGAGCCGCCGATCACGGTTATGACCACTGGCCGTCCCCACGCTTGCGCACCGTGCGCCAGCTCGGAGAGCGGTCCGGCGACATCCGTTCGATTGAGAACGCAGATTCGGAACGGCGACGAACCTGATGCGAAAGCATTGGGCGGCCAGGTCACGAACGCCGCCATTTTGTAGAGATAGGCAGCCTTGACCGCCGCCTCGGAGACTTGGGCAGCCGCCGGAGCCGGCGCCAGCACCAGCGCCAGCGCTAATCCCCAGCGTTCAAGGCGCGTCCCCAGCATCAGAATCGCGCGCGCACCCCGGCGTAGACCATTCGCTTGGCAAGCTGCGCCGATGATGGATCGTTGCTCTCCTCGTGGGTCTCGTGAAGGAGGTTGCGGCCCGCGATGAACAGATCGATCCTGCTCGTGGCGTCCCAAGCCAGCTCGCCGCCCATCTCCACATAGGAATCGATCCGCGGCGCCTGCTTGATCGGGCCCACCGCGCGCGCCCTCAAATTCAGGTGCAGCCGCCTGGCGAGGTCGAAATCAGAACGGCCTACCACTTGCCAGGCCGGGTCGTTACCCAATGAATTGCGGGGAATGAGCTCGGTGTGGCCCGGCTTATCGTGGAGGTCTTTCCAAAGCGTCGAAACGCCGAGCGCTACGCGCCACCACGGCGCAAACTGCGCATTGCCCCACGCCTCGATTCCGTAAGTGTGCCCTTGGCTTCCGTTTTCGAGCTTGAAGCTGCCGTTGATGAACTCCGTCGTCCGCAGATCGTCGTAGAAGTTGACGAATCCGTTGATCGAAATGCTGGTCGTGCTGGTTGGCTGGCCGCGATAGCCAAGCTCGACCGCGACGAGCTTTTCGGATTCGAAATCGGGAGAGGCGACGAGGAACGGCGGCGCCTCGAGTTGCCGGTCGATGCGCGACGGAGTCCGCACCGCGCGCGAAACCGCCGCCCAGACGAGATTGCGCTGGTTCGGCTGCCACGCGAGCCGCAGGTTGGGAAGCACCTGCCAACCGGTGAAGGTTGACCGCTCCACCTTTACTCCGGCGATCAGCGCCAGCTCATCGCTGAGATGAAAGCGGTCCTGCGCGAAGATATTGGAGGTCCACAGCCGTCGGCTCTCCGGGTTGAGATTGAAGATGTTGAGGTCGTTGACGAAGTGATCGCGGGTCGTCCTGACGCCTACGCCGGCGACGAGGTCGTGACGGCCGACGACCGTGTTGAACTGTCCCTCCGCATCCATCGTCTGGAGTGAATCGAGGACGTCGGTGAACTCGCGCTTGAAGTAATCGTAATAAGCCTGGACCTGAAACGAAGACGTCGGCGACAGCGTCCGAGTCCACCGCCCAAGCACATTGTGACCGTTCGCCCCGTCGCCAGGGAGCGTGTTGGCGTCGGTGTGGAAAAGGTCCCCCTGAAGCGTGAAATGGTCGGCTTCGCCGTCGAAATCGGACCGGAAACCGGCCTGCCAACCCTTGTAGCTGTCGTCGACCGCACCGAGGCCCGCGGGCAGGCCGTCGGCATTATGATAGTCGGCATAGACGCGAAGCGCCCCCGACTTGCCGAGCGCAAAACCCTGACGGGCCGCGGCGGTGATCTCATCCGCTCCAGCGGTTCCGCGGACCAGGGTGCCGATCGTGTCGCGGGCATCCTTGCTGGTGATGTTGATGACGCCGTTGACGGCGTTGGGGCCGTAAAGCGTTCCACCGGGACCGCTGATCACCTCGATCTGCTGAAGATCCTCGACCATCGGAAAATGGAGGTTCCACAGAACCGACGAGCCGAGCGGTGTGTAGATCGTACGCCCGTCGATCAGCGCGAGTACCTTGTTGCCGGCCTGGACGCCGTTGAAGCCGCGGGCGCTGATCGCATATTGGCTGGCGTCGACCTGTTGGACGTTGAGGTTGGGTGCGAGCCTAAGCACCTCCGGGAGAGTGGTTGCGCCGGAAGTCAGGATGTCGTCCGGTGTGATGACGTAGAGCGCGGCCGGCGCGGAGCTCAGCGGCTCTTCGCGCTTCGAGGCGGACCGTACCTCGATCTGCGCGAGCTGATCGATCGACATGTTGCGAAGCTCGCCGAGCGACTGTGCCGAGGCAGGAGCGGCAGCGGTGCTCGTCAGCAGAACGAACGCGGCACAACGCCTCGAAACCCTTTCGCTACGCCAAGCCATCGAGACCCCTCACCCCGTTAAACGCTCGTTACCCGGTGAGAACCTGTGAAATTCGTTTCAGTTGCGTGACCGCGAAGCCACTGCACCAGTTCGGCGCAGGCGATGCAATAGAGGCACGTCAATTATCGGTAAGCCGCAAAGGTTTCCCTCCGCCTCGGCATCGCCTAACCCCCGAACCGCGATGCACTTTCTCGACCAGGCCAAGATTTTCATCCGCTCCGGCGCGGGCGGCCCCGGCGCAGTGTCCTTCCGGCGGGAGAAATTCATCGAGTTCGGCGGACCCGACGGCGGTGATGGCGGCAAGGGCGGCGACATCGTGTTCGAAGCGGTCGCGGGCCTCAATACGCTCATCGACTTCCGCTACACCCAGCATTTCCGCGCGCGGCGCGGCAAGGGCGGAGCGGGGTCCAACCGGACTGGCGCCGGCGGCGACGATCTGTTCATCAAAGTGCCGGTCGGGACGCAGATCCTCGCCGACGACGAAGATCGGACGTTGCTCGCGGACCTGACCGAAGTCGGTCAGCGCCTTGTCCTGCTCGAAGGGGGCATGGGCGGGCGCGGCAACGCCAGCTACAAGAGTTCGACCAACCGCGCTCCGCGCCAGCACCAGACCGGAATTCCGGGTGAGGAAATGTGGGTCTGGCTGCGTCTGAAACTGCTTGCTGATGTGGGCCTGCTGGGACTTCCCAACGCGGGCAAGTCCACCTTCCTGAATTCGGTGACGAACGCATCGGCAAAGGTCGGCGATTATCCGTTCACCACGCTCCGTCCGCAGCTCGGGGTGGTCCGCCACAAGGGACGCGAATTCGTGATTGCCGATATCCCGGGGCTCATTGAAGGCGCGGCGGAGGGCGCGGGGATCGGCGACCGCTTCCTCGGACATGTCGAGCGGACGCGGCTACTTCTCCACCTGGTCGATGCGTCGAGCGAAGACCCGCTTGAAAGCTGGCGCGTGGTTCGCTCCGAGCTTGGCCAATATGGTGAAGGGCTCTCCGACAAGCCTGAGATCGTCGCACTCACCAAGAGCGATCTGCTCGACGCGAAGCAGCTTTCGAAGATCGTGAAGGAATTCGAAAAGGAGAGCAAGGGACTGGTATTCGCAATTTCCGCGCCGCTTGAAGAAGGGCTGGGACCGCTGCTCGACGCGATTATCGAGCGTCTCGGTTCCGCCGCGGAGCCTGCAGAAGCAGATCAGGAAAGCGACTGGTCGCCTCTATGAGGCTGGCGATCACCGGTGGCACCGGCTTTGTCGGATCGCACCTCCTCGACAAGGCGCTCGCCGCTGGCCACGAAATCAACGCGTTGACTCGGCGCGAGCAGTCCGAGCGCGACGGGCTCACTTGGATCGCGGGCGACCTTCACGATCGCGGCGCGCTCGAGCGGCTGGTTAGCGACGCCGACGCGGTCATCCACGTCGCGGGTGTCATCTCAGGTCAGAACGCGGAGATTTTTGAGAAAGGAAACGTCGAGGGGACTCTGGCGATGTTGGCTGCGGCGATTGCTGGAGGGGTCCAGCGCTTCGTCCATGTCTCCTCGCTCGCCGCGCGCGAGCCGAAGCTTTCGCTCTACGGCGCGTCGAAGGAACGCGCCGAGGCGCTGGTGCATGGCTCGGGCCTCGACTGGGCGATCGTTCGTCCACCCGCCGTCTATGGCCCGGGCGACAAGGAGACGCTCGAACTGTTCCGGATGGCAAAGCTCGGCGTGATGCTGATGCCGCCGAAGGGCCGGGTCTCGGTCATTCACGTCGATGATCTAACCCGGCTTCTGCTCGCCCTGGCAGCGCCTGACGCACCTTCGAACATCCTCATAGAGCCCGACGACGGAAAGTCCGGCGGATGGACCCACCGCGAGTTCGCGCGCGCTCTCGGCAAGGCTGTCGGCACCAGACCGGCAATAGTCTCCTCGCCCGGAATTCTGCTCCGCCTCGCTGCCCGGGCAGACCAGTTCTTCCGCCGCGAAAGGGCCAAACTCACCGTCGACCGTGCCGCCTATTTCTCGCACCGCAACTGGGTCGTCGAAGCGAAACGCGGCGCGCCGTCAAAGCTATGGCGTGCCGAAATCGACACGACGAAGGGCCTCAAGGAAACCGCCGACTGGTATCGCGCCGAGGGATGGTTGTAACTTAAACCCGAAGCGATTCAGCGGCATGGAGACGCCGTGAAGCTGAGGATTTCGCTCGCCGCCCTGGTTCTGGTCATTGCCGCCGCAGCGACCGCCTGGCTTCTGTGGCCGGTCCAGATCATGGTCATGGGCTACCGGCTCACCCACCACGTTGCTCCGAACCATCCCGTCGTCTGGGCTCAGGGTCCGGCCAACCCGTCGTCGGGGCAACATCCGCCCAACATCGTCCTGATCGTCGCGGACGATCTCGGCATCAACGACGTCACTGCCGAAGGTCCCGGCACCGGAGTCGCGGGCGGGTTGGTGCCGACGCCCAACATCGACGCGATCGCCCATGAGGGCGCGGACTTCACCGTGGCCTATACGGGAAATGCCACCTGCTCGCCGTCGCGCGCCGCGCTGATGACCGGTCGCTATCCGTCGCGCTTCGGATTCGAGTTCACTGCCGTTCCCGACCAGCTCGCCAAGTACGTGCCGCGCTATTCACCCCAGAATCGCCCGTACAAGACCATCTATCACGCCGATCGTCAGGGCCAGGCGCCGGCCATGGCGGACATGGGCATGCCGGCAAGCGAGGTCACTATCGCCGAGGTGCTGAAGGCCAAGGGCTATCACACGGTGCACCTCGGCAAATGGCATCTCGGCGAGGCGAAGGGGATGCGGCCCGAGGACCAGGGGTTCGAAGAAAGTCTCGGTTTCATGCCCGGCGCCAGCAAGTACGAGCCGGACACCGCCTCGGTCGATGCAAAGCTTCCCGGTGATCCCCTCGACCGCTTCCTGTGGCTGGCGCTCAGCGACGGCGTGCAGTTCAACGGAAGCCCACCGTTCCACGCCGGGGAATATATGACCGATTATCTGAGCGATCAGGCCACGTCGGTGATCCGCGCGAACCGCAACCGGCCCTTCTTCCTCTACCTCGCCTACAATGCGCCGCACACGCCCTATCAGGCCACCAAGGCGGACTATGATGCGCTCGGCGCGATCAAGGACCGCCGCTTGCGCGTATATGGCGCGATCGTCCGTGCGCTCGACCGTGGCGTTGGAAAAGTGTTGGCGGCGCTCAAGGCGCAGGGCCTCGACGACAATACCATTGTCATTTTCACCAACGACAACGGCGGCGCCTGGTACGCTGGGCTCAACGATATCAACAAGCCCTACCGCGGCTGGAAGGGGACCTTCTTCGAGGGTGGAATCCGGACGCCCTTTTTCGTCCGCTGGCCCGCGAGGATCGCGCCTGGCGAGCGGATTTCGGAGGCGGCGCAGTTCATCGACGTCCTGCCGACATTAGCCGCCGCAGCCGGAGCGCCATTGCCCAAAGGTCGCGTGATCGACGGCATCAATCTTTTGCCTTTTGCCATTTCGCACGCCGCTCCCGTCAAGCGCACCCTGTTCTGGCGGTCGGGGAGCTACGAGGCCGTTCGCGACGGCGATTTGAAGCTCCAGGTTTCGCAGCATCCTCCGCGCACCTGGCTATTCGATCTCAAGGCCGATCCGACCGAGCACAACAACATCGCGGCCAGCCGACCCGATATCGTCCGCCAGCTCCGCGCCGAGCTCGCGGCACATGATAGCCAGATGGCCAAGCCGCTGTGGCCGGCGCTACTCGAGGAACCGATCCGCATCGACGTTCCCGCCGACGCGCCGTGGCGCGCGGGGCAGGAATTCGTCTACTGGCCCAACTGACCGTAGACCGTCTTGCCGCCCAAGACCGTCGTCAGCACCTTGAGGTCGCGAATCTGCTCCGCCGGAACCTCGAGGATGTCGCCCGACAGGACGACGAAGTCGGCATATTTGCCGGGCTCGATCGACCCTTTCTGCTTCTCCTCGAAGGTCGTGTAGGCGCCGTTTATCGTGACCGAGCGGATCGCGTCGGCGCGGCTGATGCGCTGGTCGGGCCCGAGCTTGCCGCCCCATTGAGTCCCGCGAGTCACCTCGCCGTAAATTTCGAGCAGAGGCTCGGCATAATATGAGATCGGCCCGTCGGACCCGCCGGCGAACATGATCCCGTTCTTCAGCCATTCGGCATAGGGTTCGCTGCGGTCCGCGAGCGGGCGCTTCCACGCCTTGAGGATCAGCGCTCCGAGCTCGTAATTGTGCATGTATTGCGAGTTGATGATCAGCCCGAGCCGCTTGACGCGCTCATAATGCTGCGGGCCGAGCAGGAAGGCGTGGTCGATCATCCACCGTCGGCCGGTGATCGGAGTCTGCTTGTTCGCATATTCGAAGGCGTCGAGCGCTTCGTCGATCGCCGCATCGCCGACGGCATGCGGGCGCAGGCGATAGCCATATTTCGCGACCAGCGCGGCGAACTTCTCGAACTGGTCGGTCGGGACTTTCTGAAGGCCGCGGTAGCCGGGCTTCCCGGGATAATCATGCTCGAGAAGCGCGGTGAGCTCGGCGCCGTCGAGGCCGGTTTCGCCGATCTCGTCGGAGCGGAACATGCCATCGCCATCCGAGCCCGGTTTGGGCAGGGCCTTCAGTTCGGCGTCGACCTTGTCGAGCGGCTCGGCGGGATCGATATTGTAGGCGAAGTCGACCCGAACTGTGAGTTGGCCGGCGTCGCGCAGCTTCCGGAACAACGCCGCGTCTTCGGGTGAGCCACTGGGGTCGCCCGCGCTGGTCAATCCATGACTGTTGACGAGCGCAAGGACGCGCTTGAGACCCGCTTCCTTCTCGGCCTCGCTGGGATGCGGGATGAATTTGCCGATGAACCGTCCCGCATTGTCCATGAGCAGGCCGGTCGGTTCGCCGTTCGAATCCTTGTAGATCTGCCCGCCCTGCGGATCGGGGGTGACGCGAGTTATCCCGGCAAGCTGGAGCGCGCGGCTGTTGACGATCACATAATGCGGTCCCGGGATCGCGACGGGGTTGTCCGGCGCCGCCGCGTCAAGGTCGGCGCGCGTCGGAAGCCTTCCTTCGGTCAGCTGATATTCCCACCAGCCGCGGGTCCCGACGATCCAGTCACCGGGCTTCGACTGCTTCGCTCGCGCCGCGATCTTCTCCTGGATATCCTTGATCGACCGGATGTGCGTCAGGTCGACCTGCACCGGCAGGTCCTCGCCAGCGGTGAGGTGAACGTGGGTATCGTTGAAGCCCGGAAGAACTGTCTTCCCGCGAAGATCGATGACGCGGGTCTTCGGGCCGGCCGTCTTCATCACCTCGGCATCGCTTCCGACCGCGACGAACCTGCCGTCCTTCACCGCCGCCGCCTGCGCGATCGAGAATTTCGGATCGACGGTGACGATGTGGGCGTCGCGGATGATCAAGTCCGCCGGCGCCGCGGTGCTCAACAAAAAAGCTAATGCAATCATGTGTATATCCTTGGAAAGCTAAAGGGTGAAGCGGACGCCGGCGCGGACGAAGCGGCCGACAACGTCGTAGAATTGGCCGCTAGTGCTGCTCTCGTTGATCCCGCCGGCGGCGCCGGAAGGGATCATTGGCGGATCGGTGTCGGTGAGGTTGTTGACGATCCCGAACAGCTCGGCGGAATGTGTCCCGCTCGAATAGAAACGGTAGGAAGCGGACGCGCTCAGGTAGACGAAGGCAGGGACGTGGTTGTCGTTGATCGTGTTCGCTTGGCCCGTGCCTTCGTGCAGGATGGTGCTGAACTTGCCTGCTCCGACGTATCGCGCCTGCAGTCCGAGATGAGTCGGCCCACGCGTGTAATCGAGGAAGGCGTCACCCGCCCATTTGGGGAGCCCGGGGGTTCGGTTGAAATTGCTCACCTGGCCGAGCCGGTCCTGCACGCCCGCCGGAGTCGTAGTGGTCAGCTTGAGCACCCGCGTCGCCAGCAATCGCGCCGATAATGACCCGCCGAGCACGTGCGACTGCGTGTAATTGGCCTCGAGATCGATCCCGCGCGTCGCCGCCTGCGCCAGGTTCAACCGCGTGTTGGTGATGAACGCGATAGATCCATCGGGATTGAAGGTGATCGAATGGCAAAAGAGGTCGTTGCCGGCGAAGCAGCCCTGAGCGAGCGTCGGTGCTCCGAGCGTCGCGATCACGTCCCTGATCTTGATGTCGTAGTAATCGACCGACCCGCTGAAACCCGGGAGGAAGCGCGGCCGGAATACCGCGCCCGCGGTGAGCGTGTCCGCTTTCTCAGGCTTGAGGTCAGGATTGCCGGCGCTGATCTCGCGGATCTGAACGGCCCGGCCGAGCACCGGATCGAACACGTTGGTGTTCGAGCTCCCGCCGTTCTCGAACAGCTCGGAGATGTTCGGCGCACGGATGTCGCGCGAGCGCGTCGCCCGGAAGCGGAGGCCTGGAACGACGTCCCAGATGGCGCCCGCCTTCCACGTATAGACGGTGCCGCTCAGCGAATAATGGGTACGCCGGGCCGCGCCGTTGACGCTAAATCCTTTCGCCAGCGGCGCCTGCGCTTCGACGTAACCTTCGAACACCTTGATCACGCCGCGCTCGGGCAGCTGGTTGCCGAGGATCCACCCGCCGACCGAGCCGTTTGCGTTGACCCGCTGCGAGATGGCGTCGGACGTGCCGACCGCGCTGTCGCGGCGATATTCGAGGCCAGTGGCCAGCGCGACCGGTCCCGCCCAGGTTGAGAAGGGGGTCCCGCGAAGGTTCGCTGCGGCCACGCTCTGCTTGGTGACCAGCCGGAAGTGAGCGGTGCCGTTGACGAATGGATTCAGCGTCAACGAACCGTCGCCGAACACGTTTACCGGGATGCAGCCGTTGGTCGGGTTCGTAAGCGTCGATCGGCACACGACATTGCCGCTTGCCGGATCGACCACGGCATCGACCGCCTGCAGGAATTCGTTCTGCTTCCGGTTGTTCGGCCCGAACGCGAGGTCGTAATTGTTGCGGCCATGCTGGGCGTAGGCGTCCGCGGTCCATCCGCCGAAACGCGCTATCGCGCCGGCTACCGCTTCATAGACCGTGTCGTCGCGGTCGAGCTTGATCTTGCCGGCGTCGTTGCTGACCCGGCCGATGGTAATCGTCTGCAGGTTGTTGGCGATCATCACGTCGCGCACCGGCTGCGGCAGAAACGCATTGTCGCGGTGGATTACGAGGTTGCCGCGATCCCGCGATTCCTGCGATGCGCCGCCGACGATCGACTTTCCGCCGGATAGCTCGGCGAACAGTTGCACGCGGTTGCTGACGTCGTATTTCGCCGAGGCGAGCGCGTTGAAATCCTCGGTCGGCGTTCCGAGCAGCGCGAGCAGATTCTCGTTCTGGTGCGCGCCGTCTCCGCCGATCATCGTCGACCCGAACACCTGCCCGAAATCATAGTTGGAGATCGTGCCGTCGGGCCCGAACTGGATTCCCCGCAGCGGCCCGCTGACGATCAGCCCGCCTGGCGTCGTGATCGCCGAATGGACGTTGGGCGAGATGATGAAGTTGGGGAGGCCGTTGGTCGCGAAATTGGGGTTGGTGATCAGGCCCACGTCGCGGCGGCCCCAGTCCCGCGTCAGCTGGGTGCCGATCCCGCCGATCTTCACATAGTCGAACCCAGCCATGACATGGCCGCGGCCGTTAGCGAACTGCGTCCCGCCGGCGAGCGACAGGCGGCGCTCCTTGCCGTCGCCATGTTCGGAAATGCCACCCTCGACGGTTCCCTTGGTCCCTTCGAGATCGTCGTCGAGGACGATGTTGACCACGCCCGCGACGGCGTCCGACCCGTAAGCCGCGGAGGCGCCCCCGGTCACCACCTCGACCTGTTTCACGAGCAGCGTCGGCACGACTTTCAGGTCGACCGAGCCCGTCGTCGCCGTCGGGACATGGCGTCGTCCATCGATCAGGACGAGCGTCCGGGTCGCGCCGAGCCCGCGAAGATCAGGGTTGATCTGGCCGCCGCCGCGCGAATTCACGCCTGCGGTATTGGGAGAATCCATTCCGCCGAAGCTCGGGATCTGCTGGAGCAGCTCGCCGACGGTGGCCGGCGCGCGATCCTCGATCGCCTGGGTGCCGATGACCGTCAGCGGAGTAGGCGCGCGGACCCCGGCGGGAAGGCGACTGCCGGTGATGACGATGTCGCTCGGCTTTTCAGGCGGCCGCTGCGCCTGAGCAGGAGCGGCCGCGAATACCGCGACGGAAATGAGAAGTCGGCGCCGGACCTTGCCGGCGCACATTCGGGTGACGATCATTAAAGAGCTCCAGGGCTCGAACGGGCAACAAAAAAGCCCGCCGGAGGGCGGGCTTCGGGTGAGAAAGCGAAGAGGTTCTAGACCTTACGCCATCGCCACGAGCAGCCGCCCGCCGAAGAGGAGCTCCAGCGCCACCAAAGCTGCCGCGAGGTCGCGGAAGCTGAAGTGAAAGGGGTCGTGGCGCTCTGTTCCATTCCCAAAGCGTAGGTGAATCGATTGGCGGGCGTCAACTGCCGAAAGAATCGGGCCCGACCGCCGCCGCATTCGCGCCCCATTGCGTTGCGAAAGCTCAGGGCCACGACTAACGAGCCACCATGTCCGACCGCCAGCAAATCTTCGACAAGACCCTCGAGATGATCGAGCCCTTCAACAAGAAAGGCGTCGCTATCACCGAGGCCACTCGCTTCGCTCAGGACCTCGAATGGGACAGCCTGACGGTGCTCGATTTCGTTGCCAATATCGAGGACGAGTTCGACGTCATCATCACCATGAACATGCAGGCGGAGATCGAAACGGTCGGCCAGCTGGTCGACGCGCTGGTGCGCCTGACGGATGCCCGTGGCTGACCTTTTCTCCAAGTTCGATCCGCTGATCGAGCAGCGCGCCGCGCTTCTCGAAACGGGCCTCACCGACCCGTTCAACCTGGTCATGGAGAAGGTCGAAAGCCCGACCGTCGCCATCTGCAACGGCAAGCGCACCATTCTTCTCGGCACTTACAATTATATGGGGATGACCTTCGATACGGACGTGGTCGGCGCCGGCAAGCAGGCGCTCGACGATTTCGGCTCGGGAACCACGGGAAGCCGCGTTCTCAATGGCACCTATGCCGGTCACAAGGCGTGCGAAGATGCGCTGAAGGACTTCTACGCCATGGATCACGCCATGGTCTTCTCGACCGGCTACCAGGCAAACCTCGGCGTGATTTCGACCATCGCCGGCAAGGACGACTACATCATCCTGGACATCGACAGCCACGCGTCGATCTACGACGGCTGCGCGCTGGGGAACGCGCAGATCGTGCCCTTCCGCCACAATGACGTGGAAGCACTGGAAAAGCGCCTGCGCAGGCTCCCGCCGGAAGCGGGCAAGCTGGTCGTTCTCGAAGGCGTCTACTCGATGCTCGGCGACATCGCGCCGCTGAAGGAAATGGTCGCGGTGTCGAAGGCGGCGGGCGCGATGGTGCTGGTCGACGAGGCTCACTCGATGGGCTTCATCGGCGAGCACGGCCGCGGAGTCGCCGAGGCGCAAGGCGTGATCGACGACGTCGACTTTATCATCGGCACCTTCTCCAAGTCGGTCGGCACCGTCGGCGGCTTCTGCGTCTCCAATCACCCGAAGTTCGAGATATTGCGCCTGGTCTGCCGTCCCTACGTCTTCACCGCTTCGCTCCCGCCGAGCGTCGTCGCGACGGCCGCGACCTCGATCCGCAAGTTGATGGACAGCGCGGACAAGCGCGCCCACCTGTGGGAAAACTCGAAGCGCCTCCATGCCGGCCTCCGCCAGCTCGGCTTCACGCTCGGAACCGACGAGCCGCAGTCGGCGATCATCGCGGTCATCATGCCCGATCTCGAGACCGGCGCGGCGATGTGGGAGGCGCTTCTTCACGAAGGGTTGTACGTCAACCTCGCCCGTCCGCCGGCGACTCCCGCCAACATGACGCTTCTCCGCTGCTCGCTCTGCGCACTCCATAGCGAGGAACAGGTTGGCGAGATTTTGCAGATGTTCGCTGCGGCAGGGCGTTCTACCGGCTGCATAAGTTGAGGATTCAACAGGGAACCTTTGGCTTTCGTCAAAAGGTTAACGCGGCTAGATTGCCGATATGATCGGGGACGGGGAAGAGAACGACAACCGCTTCGATTGGCGGCGAGGGGGAGCTGCGGCCGCGGGCCTGGCAGCGGCATTGGTACTCGTCGCGATGGTCTTCCTGGTCAAATTCGCCAATGACGCGCGCGAGCGGGCATTGAATGCCGAGCGCCATTCCTACGAAGTCGCGCTGATCGTCAGGAACGTCAGCGCGAACGTCTCCGGCGCCGAGGCGGCGCTTGCCCGCTACGTGCTCGACGAGCGCGAAAAACCGAACGGCCAGATTTACGCCAGCGATTGGCAGCTTGCAGGTTACCAGATCCAGCAGCTCAGCGACTTGATGCGCGGCAATCCGGAGCAGCAGCAAAAGGTGGCCCGGGTCCAGCAACTCTATGCGGAGCGCGGCGAGCAGCTTGCGCTGGCCGCCCGCGCAGCCCTCGCCAGGCAGGGCGACGCCGGAATCAGTTATTTCTACGCCGCCGCCCAGAAGACGACCGGACAGGAACTCGACAATACGCTCAACAGCATCATTCAGGCCGAGCGACAGTCGCTTCGCGGGAAGATTGCCCAAAGCCAGTTCTTCTCCGATCAGGCGGACCAGTTTACCAATTATCTCAGCATTCTCGGAATCCTGGTTGGCCTTGGCGCGATCTTTCTTGCCGTAGTCTCCGTCCAGGCCCTTCGCCAGTACACACTTTCGCGGAGGCTGGCGGAGAGTGAGACCGACCGCGCCGAAGCGCTCGAGCTTGCCGTCCGCGACCGAACTCAGGAATTGTGGGAGGCGAACCAGGCGCTGAAAGCCGAAGCCGCCGAGCGCGAAGCCGCCGAAGCCCAGCTTCGCCAAGTCCAGAAGATGGAGGCCGTCGGGCAACTGACCGGCGGAATCGCCCATGACTTCAACAACATGCTCGCGGTCGTCGTCGGCGGAATCGACCTTGCCCTTCGCCGCCTCAACGGCCCGAGGCGCGAGGTGATGATGCACCTCAACAATGCGATGGAAGGCGCCAATCGCGCTGCGGCGCTGACCCGCCGCCTCCTGTCCTTCGCCCGGTCCGAGCCGCTGATGCCTGAGGGAGTGGACTCGACCGACCTGATCGGCGGCATGTCCGACCTTCTCGACCGCACGCTTGGGGAACGCATCCGTATCGAGGTCGATCTCTCGCGGGATAGCTGGCCGATCTATGTCGACCCGCACCAGCTCGAAAATGCGATCGTCAATTTGGCGGTGAACGCCCGCGATGCGATGCAGGGCGAGGGCCTGATGCGGATCGCGACCGAAAACGTGCATCTGGCCGCGAACGAGGTCGGCGACATCCGCGCTGGTGATTATGTGAAGATCAGCGTTACCGACACCGGGTGCGGAATGCCGCCCGAGGTCCTCGACCGCGCCTTCGAGCCCTTCTTCACCACCAAGCCGGTTGGCAAGGGAACCGGCCTCGGCCTCAGCCAGATATTCGGCTTTGCCCACCAGTCGGGCGGCGAGGTCGGGATCGAGAGCCAGGTCGGCCGAGGGACGACCGTCTCCATCTATTTGCCGCGTACGGAACGAGCTGCCGAGGTCCGGGTCCACCCGGCTGTGCAGCGCGCGGAGTCTGCCGACGTCCATGTTCCTGGAGCGCGCATCCTGCTGGTCGAGGACGATCCCCGCGTGCGCACGGCCACCGTCGATGCGCTCGAAGACCTCGACTACGAACCCGTCGCCTGCTCGAGCGGAGCGGAAGCGATCGAGATCTTCAACTCGAAAGATTTCGACCTCGTCATTTCCGACGTGATCATGCCCGAAATGACCGGACCGGAGCTCATCCGTCACCTGAAGGGCAATTCGCCGCGTGAATTCGCGGTCCTCTTCGTGACCGGCTACGTGGGCGAGGGGGAGAGTGACGATCTCCGAACCCACGAGCTGCTCCGCAAGCCCTTCACCGTCGGCGCGCTGGCCAGTGCGGTCGCCGCGGCCTTGTCGCGGAGCGCTAGCGAACCGCCCCAGACTTCAAGAGCCGGCGCAAAAGGGTAATCGCCGCGAGCAAAGGGTGGCGCTGCTGCCAGGGCTTGAGGCGGATGTCCGTGCCCGCGTGCCGGTTGATCTTCCACGCGATGTAGTCGGCCCCACCGCTGAAAGTCAGACTCGCCTTGGAAAGCCGCGCGACCGAATAGAGCTTTCCGTGCCTCTGCTTCGCGCGCCACCATCGAGCGCCGTGAGTTGCTGACCGGATCGCAAACGAACGCGCAGCCTCTCCCAAGCGTTTGTATCGATCCGGGTCCGTGTCCACGATGGCGGCTGATCGATCGCTTCGCTCGGCTCGCAACTCCGCACCAAACGTCATCTGGAACGCGCGCTTCCACAGCTCTAGTGTCGTCGGATCGCCTGGCTCGAGTGAAAGGATCCAGCCGAGTAATGTGGGTGCGGCTCGGCTGACCGTCTCGACTACGCGTTTTGCCGCGGGCTCGTCAGCGCTCCACACCAAACGTGACGGCTGAGCGAAGCGCGCTGCGGTGGATACAGTCCACGCATCGGGCGAGCATTCGTGCGCGAAATCCGCTTCGCTCAACACCGCATATTTCGAAGCGATCCCGTCATGTTCGAAATAGAACACGTTGGGCGGGATCAGGCGGTTGGCGACGGCTAGCCAGCGCTTTGAATATGCCGCGCGATAGTCCGACACGATCAAATAGAAATCGAGCATCCGCCCTTCGAGCGCGCGCTCGCGAAGCGCCGAGCCGTAGAACAGCACCGCGCGGCTGGCGGCCCCGTGCCTGGCGGCAATGGCAGACGCGATGGCGCTGACGCGCGGGTCTACCGCTTCGCCAAGTTCAGCGGCGACGAGCTTCCTGAGCTCGGACATGGGACCGTGACTAAGCCGCCAGCTTGACGAAGGACAGCGGCGGCGCTGGGCGGAGCTGGATCGGGTTGCCGGCGTCGGCGCAGAACGTCTCTCCATCGAGGATCAGGTGCGACCCTTCGCCCCCGATGGTGATCTCGTCCACTTCCTCGAAATGGACCCCGCGCATCTTCTTTCCCTTGTAGCCGCCGGTCAGCCCCGCAAGCAGGGCACGAAACACGGAGGTGGCCCGCTCCTCGATCGCCAGCACCTTGAGCGGGCCGGTCCCTTCGCCGCCCATCGTGTTGGACAACAGCATCTTGTTGAGCGTCGTCACCGCAAGGAACGCGAACCGTCCCGAAATCCGGTCGCTGGTCGGCAGCAACAACTCCGTCTCCGTCGCGGGCGGCGGAAGGAAGCTCGCCTTCAGCTTTAGCACTAGCTGAGCGAAATAAGCGACGAAGGTGAGCCCGTGGCTGACGCTGTTGGGAAGGCCGAGCGGATAAATTTTGTGCCGGCAATAAAGCATGGTCTCGGCAAGGCCCGCACCGCCAAGGAACATGCCGATCACCGGCCGGTCCTCGCCGGCGCGGCGAAGCGCGATCAATTCCCGCGGCACGGTATAAGCTTCGAGATCGTCGGTCCGCGCGAGCGCGATCAACCGTTCGAGCGTCTCGATCGGATCGCCTTTCGCGCCGAGGTCGAGCGCGATGAGGTTGGTCTTGCCGCTTGGAAGCACCGCGACGGGGGGCGGCTTCTCTCCGAAATGGCCGCCATTGTAGAGCTCGGTGAGCGCAGCCTGCACGGTTCCGTCGCCGCCGTTCAGGACGAGCACCTCCGGCCGGATTCGCGCGATGACTCGCATCGCCTCGCCGATCTGGCTCGCTTCTTCGACCTCGTAGTGGAAGACGTCGGGGTGGCTGTCGCAATATTCGCGGATTCGCGGCAGCTGAGCGATGTTGCCCGTCGATTTCGGGTTGGACAGCAGAGCGATGCGCGTCCGTTTGTGCCATGACGCACAAGCCTGCGGCCACAGGTCGCCTTGCGGCTCGGCTGCCTCAGTCACTGGCGTCACTTTCGACATGAATTCACCGGCCGGTCCGCTATAGGGGCATTCGACAAACGGGCGGTCCCGGACCGGGCACACCCGCGCGTTATGCTATGTGGGCTGCCTTTGCGGCCAAATGATGGTGCTGGGACGACTTCAATTTGCCCGCAAAGCTGACCAACCTCGGCCTGATTGACCGCTATCTCGCGAAATCGATCGCGGTTCCGCTGATCGGTTCGCTGATCCTCGCGGCGATGCTCCTCATCCTCGACAAGATGCTGAGGCTTTTCCAGTACGTCGTCGACGCGGGTGGGCCGGTCAGCGTCGTCTGGCGAATGCTCGCGAACCTGCTTCCGGAATATCTGTCGCTCGGCATCCCCATCGGGCTGATGCTCGGAATCCTGCTCGCTTTCCGCAAGTTCGCCTTGTCGTCAGAGCTGGACGCGCTTCGCGGGATCGGGGTCGGTTACGGACGGCTTCTTCGCGTCCCCTATTTTTATGCAGTGCCGCTCGCGATCATCAACCTGCTGATCGTCGGCTACCTCCAGCCCTACACCGAGTACCGCTACGAAAACCTGCGCTTCGATTTGAAGTCGGGCGCTCTCGGCGCTGCCATCAAGGTCGGCGAGTTCAACCAGCTCGGCAAGCGCCTGACGCTGAGGATCGATCGGAGCGAGAACAAGGGGACCGAGCTCCACGGAATTTTCGTCGAAAGCGACGACGGCAAGGGCATTCGCGTTGCAGCGACCGCTCAGCACGGCCGCTTCCTCGCTACCGACGATCCGGATACCATCCTGTTCCGGCTGGTCCAGGGGCGACTGGTCCAACAGTCGACGAAGTTCCGGGCGCCGCGAACGCTCGCGTTCGAGACCTACGACCTTCCCGTGAGCCTTCCTGTCATCGACCAGTTCCGGCGTCGTGGCGGAAGCGAATCCAATGAGCTTTACCTCCATGAGCTGTGGCGCATGGGCTACGGCGGCGGAGCGGCGAACATGCATGACCGGCTCGAGGCGCAATCAAACCTCAATTTCCGTCTGGTCGAGGTGATCATGATGTTCATGCTTCCACTGCTTGCGGTCTCGCTCGCGGTGCCGCCCAAGCGAAGCTCGTCGGGCCTGGGCATCTTCATCTCGATCCTGATCGTGGTCGCCTATCACAAGGTGAACCAGTACGGGCAGCAGATGGCGGCGCACGGCAAGGTCAATGCGATTGTCGCTTTGTGGGTGCCACTCGTGCTGCTGTCGGCGCTGATTTACTGGATGTACCACGTTCTCGCGCATCGCCCTGGCGGGCAGCCGATCGGAGCGCTCGAGCGCTTCTTCGCCAAGGCCGCCCGGGCGGCGCGCGGAATGCTTCCGAAATATCGCGGAGCGCCGGCCGAGGCATGATCAACCTCAGCTTTTTCCCTTCGCGGCACCTCGCCTGGTACATGGTGCGGCTGTTCCTCACGCGCACATTCGCGGTCCTCTTCGTGCTCGTCCTCGTGCTCGAAACGCTCGACCTCCTCGGCGAGGCGGGAAAGATCCTGGCCGTTGCCGGAAACGGCGACGCCGCGCTTTGGCATTACGTCGTTCTTCGCATTCCAGTCCTGATCTCTCGCTTCCTTCCATTCTGCGTGCTGCTCGGGACCCTGATCGCGTTCGTCGGCCTCAACCAGAACAGCGAGGTGGTGGCGATGAAGGCCGCCGGCCTCTCGGCGCACCAGATCCTGGCGCCCCTCGTCGTCGCCAGTATCGGAATCGCCGCCGCGCTGTTCGCGTTCAACGAGGGAGTCGTCGTCAACAGCGCGCGGCATGTGAACGCCTGGTCGGACAATGACTACAAACCGATTCCGCCGGCGAGCGGAATCCTGAGCAATGTGTGGCTCCTGCAAGGCGACGACCTCGTCCGCGCCGGAATCGTGACCGGGCGCGGGAGGGGAATGACGCTTCATGACGTCAGCCTCTACGATCGCACCGGCGGCGTTCTTCAGCGCGTCATCAACGCCGATCGAGCGACTCCGTTCGGTGGAACCTGGCTGCTTCAGAATGTGCAGGTCTACGACGCCAACATGAACGTGGTCCGTCGCGAGCCGCAGATGATGGCGCTCGACGGAGTGAAGCCCGACCAGCTGACGCTCGCCAAGGTCGATCCCACCGAGCTCGATTACTGGACCTTGAAGACTCGCATCGCCGAGCTCGAAGCCGCCGGTCGTCCGACGGACGAAGCCCGCGCGGGACTGGCGCACAAATTGTCGGGACCCCTCTCGACCTTGCTGATGCCGCTGCTCGCCGCGATCGCGGCGTTTGGCCTTGCCAGATCGGGCCAGTTGCTCGTCCGCGCCGTCCTTGGAATGGCGCTCGGCTTCGCTTATTTTGTCGCCGACAATTTCAGCCTCGCGATGGGCAATGCCGGCGCCTATCCGCCGTTGATCGCCGCCTGGGCGCCCTTCATTCTGTTTCTTCTGATCGGCGAAGCGGTGCTTGTCAGGACCGAGGAGTAAAGGTCTCGCCTGAAACCGAACCGCTTGGGCGAACGTTCGTGGCGGCGAGGGCTCAATGACGATCGATTGGTTCGACAGCTTCTTCCAGGCTGGCTTCGAGTGTTCTTCGCACCGGCGCCGCGACGGCGTTCGCCTCGACCTCATCCGGGCGACGGCGCACGATCGGCACGCGCTCGACGACTATCGCCTGTGCAGAAAGCTCGGCTTCCGCACTCTCCGCGACGGCCTCAGATGGCATCTGATCGGAAAAACCCCCGGCAAGTTCGACTGGTCGAGCTGGCTTCCCATGCTCGAGGCGGCGGAAGAAGCCGGAGTCCAGGTGATCTGGGACCTGTTCCACTATGGCTCCCCTGATTGTGTCGATCAGGCCGCGCCCGACTTTCCCGAACGCTTCACCGAGTTCGCGCTCGCCGCCGTCGAATTGCAGCAATCGGTCAGCGACCGTCCGCCGCTGCTGTGCCCCCTCAACGAGATCAACTTCCTGTCCTGGGCGGTGGACGACGGCTATTTTCCGCAGGTTGGTCCCGATCAACGCGGCTGGTTCAAGCGCCAGCTGGTCGCGACCGCGATCGCCGCGGCACGGGCCATCAAACGCGAATCGCCGAAGGCGACGATCGTCTGGGCCGAGCCGTTGATCCACATCGCTCCGCACGACCGCCGCCGTCAGACCATCCGCGGCGCGCGGAGCAACCTCGAGGGCATGTACGAAGCCTACGACTGGATCACCGGACGGGCAGAACCCGAACTCGGGGGCGATCCCTCGCTGGTCGATGTCGTCGGATGGAATTTCTACCCGCACAACCAATGGTATTGGAACGGCCCGACCATTCCGATGGGTCACCACGAATACCGCCCGCTCGCCGACATGCTGCTCGAAATGGCGGAACGCTACCGGAAGCCGGTCTTCATTTCGGAAACCGGCGCTGAAGGGTCGGGCAAGCCGTCCTGGCTTCACTATGTCTGCAACGAGGTGCGTGAAGCGATGAGCCGCGGCGCCGACGTGCGCGGAATCTGCTGGTACCCCATCACAGCCTATCCCGGCTGGGACAATTCCCGCCACGCGGAGACCGGACTGTTCTCGACCATCGTCGCCAACGGACATCGCCATGTCGACGAGAAACTCCTCGCCGAATTCGAACTTCAGCGTGATTTATTCGATTCAAGCTTGCCGAAGCGGCGCACCGCAGCCCTTAGGTAACCGGCGCTGCCTGCTCGTCGTCAGACGGCGTTCCGACATGCGGCCAGCCGTCGCGCCATTCGATCCTGTCGATCAACAGGACCCGGCGGCTGTTGATCTCATCCTCCTGGCGCTGCCGCGGCTTGTTCACGTCGATCGCGTGATAGATGATCCACACATTGCCGGCCTCATCGGTGACGATGCAATTGTGTCCGGGGGCGAGCCAGCGTTCGCTCTTGAACAGCATCAGGCTGTGCGGAACGCCTCTCGCCTGCTCGAGCGTCTCGAACGGCCCTGTGGCGCTTTTCGATCGCGCGACCATTACTCCGTACTCGGCGTCGGGGCCGCAGCAATTGTCGCCCGAATAGAAGAGATAATAGAAGTCATCGTGGCGAAGCACCCAAGAGGCTTCGACGAGGCGCGGGAAGGCGCCGTTCTTGCCGTTGGGCCAAATGAGCTCGATCGGCTCGCTGCCCTCCGCGAATGAGCAGCGGTCGGCTGCCAGTTCCTGGACCCTGATCGGCTCAAACCCCGAGCCCCAGTAGAGCAAATGCTTGCCGGTGGCGGGATCGTCGAACGCCATCGGGTCAATGAACTCGAACCCTCCGCCCTGAAGCAGCGACTTGCCGATGTCGACGAACGGGCCCGCAGGCGATTCCGACGTTGCGATCGCAAGACCATGCCCGCGCTTATGGTCGTGATAAACGTCAGGCGTCGCCGAATAGTACATGAAGTAGGTCGAGCCATCGAAGATGACGCTCGGCGCCCAGAAGTCTTGCGTCGTCCGCGCCCAATCGGGCTTCTGCGGGAGCGCGTCGCCGAGATCTTCCCAGTGTATCAAATCGCTCGATCGCGCGACCTGGATATTGATCCATTTGCCGTCGCGAAGCGTCTGCGTCGCATAGGCATAGTAGAAGCCGTCCGGCGCGTGGATCACGGCGGGGTCGGGAAAATCCTCGTCCAGGATCGGGTTGACGTAAGTGTCGCGCAATGCCCGATGGGCTGCGGGCGAACCGGAACTCGCAGGAATGTCCGTCGAATCGAAAGGAGAAGTCATCCGGTCTGACATATGGGGCGCTTGGTGGTTACGAAAGCGCTGCCGCGAGGAAAAGGTTGCCAATCGTCGCTCAGGCTTTGCCGTTCTCCTGCCCGCGATGCTGTCCAGCGCGCTGCGGCAGAACCAGAATCAGCACGACAATGACGACGAACAGCACCGCCGAGGCCAATGGCCGGCTCCATTCCAGCCCGCCTTTCGCGACCGGCTTGTCGAGGAAATCGCCGACTGTCGCGCCGAGCGGACGGGTTAAAATGAAGGCCGCCCAGAACAGCCCGACGCGGTTCGTGCGCGTCGTGAAGTAGAGGATTGCGAGCACCGCGAGACCCGCTCCGAAGACCAGCGCTGCGCCTGAATAACCAAGTCCCCATCCGCCCTCGCTCGCCGCGTCCGCCGCCCAGTCGCCGAGCGCCGTTCCGAGAGTCTGGGAGAAGGTGATGGTGATCCAGTAAAAGGTCTCCTCTCGCGGGCCGGTGATCCGGTTCACGTCGACGGTGCCGAGCGTCCGATACCAGGCGAAAAGCGACAGAAGCACGCAGGCCAGCAGCAACAGCGAGCCGCCCGGATAGCCGATCCCCAGCGAGCGGTCGGCGAA
>Ga0207639_10000357_pt1 | contig 31603 bp, 37 predicted proteins | sample KBSCornC32_FD_184299 | JGI IMG/M metagenome (GOLD analysis project Ga0207639, IMG submission 184299) | Corn rhizosphere microbial communities from Kellogg Biological Station, Michigan, USA - KBS Corn C3-2 (SPAdes) (version 2) | ecosystem: Host-associated > Plants > Roots > Rhizosphere > Soil ...
CAGCAAAGAGCCTTCCGTGGGCACGACGTGTAGGGCTTCAATTGCCCAGACGTGGGACGCCCACAGAAGGCTCCGGCAAGGTTACCGGACCGGCCGAGGTTGTCAAGTGGGTGGAGGAGCAAAAGCGTCTCGCGCAGGAGCAATCGCCGCCTCCGGCAAACCACCCACCCGCGCAAGGCGGAACCACCTTTTCGCTGAGTCCCAAAATTGACAAACTGGAGGATAAGTTATTTAATGAAGCCGATGAGCACGCACGAGAAAGAAGACGAGGAGGACGTGTCCTTTCCGACGGAGGAAGAAATGAAGGAAATTCGCTCGGAGACGCCGCCTCTTACCTTGAAGGAGGCAGAGGCCCAAGCGGAAGCCGCCCGCCAGGCGCACGTGTACTGGCGAGAGCAGATGAAGGATCCGGAGAAATTGGAAGCGCTGATCCGGGAGGACGAGGAGCGGCTGCGGTAGCTCCGGGTGGAACAAACGCTTCGCTTTGGGACCGCGCCGTCAACTGGGCCCGCGAACGGGGGCGGCTAATCACAAAACTCCCGGCGTGGTTGCGGGAACGGCCCGATCGCGGTCAATACGAGCGTCATGCGTGGTTTGACCCAGAGACGCAGCGCTGGATTAAGTTAGTGAAAGAGACAGGGAAAGCGCCCTCTGGTTTTGGGCTTTGGCCAGTGGTGAACGGAGAGAACTACGATCTCCGGGATGGAAATGTGCAGAATTATCTGGAACGGATCGAAGGCATGCGCCGGCTGTTCCGCACCGATGAATATTTGCACGGCATGGTCGAGGCACCCGGTTCACGCGGGGTTTTGACATCGCAGGAAGCCTTGCGGGGTAGCATTCCCAGCCCCCGGAATATTAGCACCGGGATGGAGAAAATGGGGTTTGTGCGGGTAAAGGGTTTTGATTTCTATCGCCCCTGGGACCGAACGGCCGTGTTTGATTTGCATCCGGGCAATTTGTTGAAGAGCAAAAAGGGAAGATTGCTCGTCTACGATGCGATTGTCGCCAAAGCCTGGCCGGAGCTGCATGAGGTGATGATGAAGAAGATTAAGGATAGCGGCGGTGGGTTGAAGTATGGGCCACGGCCACCGCAGCCACCCGAAGCGCCGTGAGTTAAGTTAGGTTAAATAGGCATAACGGGCGAGGGCGGCTTGATCACGCTGCTGCACGAGCAGGTGGAGGCGGACTGGAAGTCGGGCATCCAAATGGGGGCGATCACCCTGGCGGAGACGCAGCGGGCGATTGCTTCCATCGCGCCGGCCTTCGATCCCGCGCGGGCGCGCGATGCCGGGGAGAAGGCCTTCTTTGAGCGCGTGCAAAAGGTGGCTAGTGGGAAGGCGAATGCCACGGAGCTGCGCGAGACGCTCTCGGAGCTGGCGGTGGGCGAAATCTTTGGCCGCCGCCGCGACGGCGGGAAAACCGAGGCGGGCACGGTGATGCGGGCGCTCCACGGCGCCGCCATGCGCGCGACCGGCCGCGACGGCGCGGCCCCGCCGGAGGTGGTGCCCGCCGTGGGCAAATTGCGCGGGTTCCTCCAGGCGGTGAAGACGCGCTTCCGCGGGATCTTCGGCATCCTCGGCGGCGTCCGCCAGGCGAAGGACCGCGGCGCGGGCGCACCGGAGTCGGGCGCGGAGAGCACCCGGCCGCACCCGCTGACCGAGCCGCTGGACCGCGCGCGCGCGGCGGGCGCGGGCCAGGACTTTCACGCGCTGATCGACAAGCTGACGGGGCGCACGGACCGCGCGGCGCAGGACGCCGAGGCCGCGCCGCACCGCGCCGAGCGGACGCTGGATGCCGAGGATGCAGCGTACGCGCATCGGACGTTCAGCCTCAAGCCGGCTGATAAAAGCACGCTGGCGGAGGTGCGCGCGGAGGTGGGGAAAGCCGGGCACTCGACGAAATGGGCAGAGCTGCCGCTGCGCGAAGCGGAGCGCACGGAAATCGAAAAACTGACGGGCAGAGATCTCTCCGGCTTTCAGCGGGTGGTGGATGCCTCCGCGCTGCGGCACGTGGAGAAAAAACATGGCCCGGCCTCGAAAGACGCCACGCCGATCACGGAGGCAGATATTCAGGCGCTGCCGGACATTTTGCAGTCGCCCATCGCGGCGACGGGGCTGGCCGCGGACAAAGGCAAGAATACGCAGGGCATCGTTTCCGTGCGCTATCACGACGGCTGGTTTTACCACGTGGAGGAAGTGCGCACGGGGCAAAAGGCGCTCGCTTTGAATACCCTGTGGAAAACAAAGGGCCCCGCGCCGACGAACCCTGCCGAGGCCAGTTCTAACACGTCCGAAACGCTTCTGCGCGAAGCCAAAGACAGGCTCGCACGATACATCGAACGGGACAAGAGCTTTTCACTCTCGCCGGCAAAGTTAGGCATGGACAAGATGGACATCGATTATGGTCCTCTTTCGGAGGCGGAGAAAGCCGCCGGCGTTTCCTTCTCCCTCTCCCCGTTCAAGCCGTGGCCGTGGATCCAGAAGGGATTCGAAAAGCGGATCGAGGCGTGGGAGAAGACGGGCACCGCCGGACGTGATCCGATTAATCTCGGCATCACCCCGCCCGTACTGCGCGTGGCGGGCGCCGAGGGGCACCAGATCTTTCTGCCGCCCTCGCTGCTCGAAAAGGTCACCGCGGACAAGCATCAGGTGCCGCTGGAGGCGTTGCGCGCGCTGCCGCAGGAACTGGCCGATCCCATTGCGATCTTCCAGTCCCGCACCGACCCGAATAGCTTGGTGGCCCTTACGCAATATCTGGAGCCCGGGAAGGGGCCCATCGTCCTGACCGTGAAACTCGACAAGGTGATGGACCGCGGCGTCCTCATCAACGAGGTGAACTCCATGTACGGGCGGTCCGCGGGGAATATCCTGGAGATGTTCAAGGACCGCGTTCTCTACATGGACCAAGAAAAGAGCCTTGATTGGGCACGACGTGCCGGGCTGCAATTGCCCGGGCGTGGGACGCTCAATCAAGGCTTAGCCAAGATTGCCAAACGGCCGGACGTTGTCAAGTGGGTGGAGGAGCAAAAGCGCCTCGCGGAGGAGCAAAAGCCACCGCCCATCCAGGCTGGGATGGATGATGGGCCGATGGGCTCAGAGTTGCCGGCCAGCGCGGGGACGCCCACCGGCCCGGCGGGCACGACGCTGCGCAGCTTTGCGGAATTGAAACCTGGGTTGGAAAATGTGGTGCTTCCTCGAATATCCCAAATCAAAGCCGTCAAAGACACGCTCAAAGCGGCGCGAAATGTATCCAATTTTTCGGATTTTAACTTTACGAAGATCCAGGAACTTGAGCGAGAGCTCGGTCGACACCAGGAAGAGGCACGTCAGGAGATCCATCCACTTCTCGTCCTGCCGGAGTCCGCGCAGACGACGGTTGGAATCGAGAGCCAGCACGGCAAATATACGCGAGCGATGGCTTTCCTCCGTTCCCTTACACATCGCGACGTGCTAAAGGGAAAAAACGTGGAGGTGAGATTCGACGCGAATTCACCAGAGGCGGATCCGGCAGGTGCGTATATCAATGGGAGGGTCATGCGGTTCGATCAAGTCATCCACGAACTCGGGCATATCGTCGAACAACGCTCCCGAGCGGCGCTCAACAAGAGTTTGGCATTTCGCGACAGCCGCACCCAAGGCGAAAGGCCGAAATGGTTAGGAGCTCCACACGGGGCGGACGAAATGGGTTTCGAGGACGAGTGGGTGAAACGCGGGGGACGAATCTACGCTGGTAAGGTTTACCGAACCGCAGGGGGCCTTGACTTTGCGAGTGAGATCCTTTCCGTTGGGGTACAACGCTTGTGGCTGGATCCAGCCGGATTTTTCGCTGACGACCCCGCCTATTTTGAACACATAATTAATACTTTGCGCGCACCATGAAACTAATCCTGACTTTTCCGACGGGCGAAGTGGCGACGATTGAAAGTGGCGACGAGTGGCAAAGCACCAATCCGAACGTAGCCAAGGTTTTAAATTCGATGAACCGAACCGAAGGCGCCTTGGAGTTTTTACCCCATCCTTATCTGGAAGTAGCGAAACAGGCGGCGCAGGAGTTTGGGGCACAGCTTGATTTTGAGGGCCACAGCGAACGACGGCCCGGGGCCATTTATTGAACGCCGGCTCGCCGGATTTTTGTAGGTCACACCTTTTCGACTAGCTTGGGGCAATTTCCGTGAGCGCGTGCGGCGCGTCGGCGCGGGCGAGGGCGGCGAGACGGAGGTGCGCGAGACGTTTTCCGAGCTGGCCGTGGCCGATTTCCTCGGCCGGCGCAAGGACGGCGCGGTGATGCCCGCCGGCTCCATCGACGCCGCCCTCCGCGCGATGGTCGACCGGACCATCACGCCGGCGGACGTGCGCGGCCTCGGGCGCGCCCGGGCCTTCCTCCGCGCGGTGAAGACCTATTTCCGCGGCCTCTTCGGCACCGTCGCCGCCGTCAAGAAAGCCATGGCCGACGGCCACGGCCAGGAGCTGCGCGGGATGATCGACCACCTCCTGGGCCTCGACGGCCGCGCCCCGCGCAGCGAGGGGCGCGCCGGGGGGTTAGGCATGGAGCAGGATGGCGCAGGGCCCAAGGCGGGCGTGGACTACGGTCCTCTTTCGGAAGCCGAGAAAACAGCCGGCGTTTCCTTCTCCCTCTCCCCGTTCAAGCCGTGGCCTTGGATCCAGAAGGGGTTCGAGAAAACGATCGATGATTGGGAGAAGAGCGGGGCGCACGGGGACGTCGAAATCAGGCCACAGGCGCGGCAGGTCGAGGCGTGGCAGGCCAAAGGCCTGGGATAAGCCAGCCCAGGGCATCGCCCTGGGAAGTTGATTTTCAAAATGGGCCAAGCCCCAACGGGGCGGAAATGGGAAGCGCGCGCCGGGGCCGCCGCCTGCGGTGCTGGTCCATGGCTGGGCCCTCCCGGCGAGCCTCGCGCGGGCCGTCGCTTACCCCGCCCCGTTGGGGCTGTGGGTTTTTCTTGGGGGTGGACCCAGGGCGTTGCCCTGGGCTGGCTTATGTTGGGCCGTTGGCCCAGATGCGGCGCAGATGGGATTAGGAAGGCGCTGTGAGGGCGGGCGGAACACGCAAGGGGGCTTATTTTTTCGGGCGGTCCCGATCCTGAATCTGTTTTAGTTTCCGTTTCCAATCGAATTGGTGCGTCGCGGTCAAGGCGGTGCCGCTCGTCTTCACGAGAGCCGCAGCTTAAAAAGCCGTTCCACCGGCCTCCGCTTCCGCATCCGCAAAGAGGCCATCTAAGGCACCTGCCCACCACTGGGAGCCGGGGCTCCCCCGCCCCGAGTCTTTCTCGGCTTTGATGGTTCCTCCTTTTTAATGATGTGCGGCAGTGCCTTCAGAAAAAACAGATAGAGATTGAAGGCTGGGTAGGATATCCAAACCCACATCGGCATCTGCCATTGTTTCGGTAATTTTACCACCGTCTGCGGGTTGATCTGCAGGGTATCCATGCACGCCTGTGAAAATCCGGTCGTGTAGCCCATAAATGTCGCCATGCACACGGCCATGGCAAAAACACCGAGCGCCTGAATCCATATGAAGATTTTCTCGAAGCCCTCCGGGTGTTTGTAGGCCAGCCAGGTTAGCCCAGAGAGGGCGGCCACGATCAAAGCGGGAGCAGATGGTGGTGTTGGCGGCGCCAGCGATTGTCCTCCCGTCCGCCGACGCCACGCAGCAGACAATGGCGGGCTTCCGCATCGATTAGCGCGGATGCGTGCAACTGACGTAGCGCGGACGCAGCCTCGCTGGCCCGAGGCGGGCCGGGGGGGCGCGCGGAAATTGGCGTGTGCGGGGCGCGGCGGGGCGGTAGCGTGTGGGGATGTCCCTCACGATTTCGAAACCTGTGGCGATCATCGGCGTGGCGGTCCTGGTCGTCCTGGCCGTCACCCGGTTGGTCAACCAGGAGACAGACCGGGGTTTGCGGAGCGTGCCGGAGCGGCTCGCGGCGGAGGCGCAGCGGCGGCGGCCCGCGGAGGGGGAGAAAACGGCCCGCAACCCGGCGGCGCCCGAGGACCTGGAAGCGCTGCGGAAATTGACCGCGCGCGCGCAGGCAGCGGCGGCCAAGCTGGAAAAACTGCGGGCCGCGGACGGGGCGCGCGCGGACCGAATCTTGACCGAGGAGGACGCCGTTTACTGCCCCATGGCGGAAGGAGCGGAGTGGGTTTTCGATTGGGTCATCTCGGCGCCGGGGGAGGTGCGGCGGGATGAAATGCACCGGGTTCAAGGAAGCTCCGTGACGCTGGGGGGCAAAGTCTATGGGAAGCAGCGCACCTGGTCCGGCAACGCGGAGCCGCCCGGGACGCCCGAGGAACTCGTGCGCCAAGACGCGACGGGCTTTTACGGCCTGGAGCCCAATGCCAACGGCGGAAAGGAATACTGTCTGGTCCCCTTCCCTTTAAAGCCCGGGACCAGCCGGCAAACCTTCACCGTGGACGGAGTGCCGTCCGAAATTCGCGTGCTCGGAGTCGAGACCGTCACCGCCGCCGGGAAGACCTACGAGCAATGCTATCACCTGCAGACGACCGCCGCCGGGATGACCGACGACTCCTGGCTGGCGCCGCATGTCGGCCTGGTCCAATCACGGGTCGCGCTGTCCGATGGCACGGCGATGTTTGGTTCGCTGCGAAGTTTTACGGCGGGGAAGAAGTGAAGTCGGCGCCGGAAACCGGGAAATCTCCATGCGCTTCCAACCGCACCCCAAGCTCCGGACCACCTCGAAAGCGATGGCCGAAGACCATTTTTCGGATCGCTCGCGCCCCCATGCGGGATGTTTCCAGCGCCGACTTCGCGGCGCATCGGACCACCGCGGGATCCGGGGGCTAAAGCCCCCGGCTAGTGTCCGTCGGCCCTTCGGGCCGGAGCGCGAACGAATTCTTTCACGCATTTGTCACTCACCCCCCGAGCTTCACGCCAGCGAATCCTCATCCGTAGACGCCGTCAGGCACTTTTGACGGCGGCGTGAATGGGCCTCGCTCGGGCGGGCCGTCGCTTATGCCGCCCCGTTGGGGCTATGGGTTTTTCTTGGGGGTGGACCCAGGGCGTTGCCCTGGGCTGGCTTATGTTGGGCCGTTGGCCCAAACGTGGCGCAGACGCATGGGAGCGCGGCGAAGAGGCCGCCGAGCCCGGCCCGACGAGCGCCAGCATCGCCGCCGCCAAAGCCAGCGGCGCGAGCTTGCTCCTCGTGGGCAAGGTGTCGTCGCACCACAGCGGAAGCATGGTGATGCAAATGTTCTTGAGATCATCGCAAGGAATCGGCGAGAAGGGCCTCCCACCCCATGGCGGTTGTTGTTTCCGAAATCGTCCGACGCAGCGAACAAGGAGTGACGAATCCGTTTCTTTGTCGAAGCAACGACGGCACGTCATGGTTTGTCAAAGGGCTCCTCTCAGCCGGTGCGGAAGCGTTGCGGGCCGAATGGATCGCGGGCTGTCTCGCCCAAAGGATGGGACTTCCGATGCCTGAGTTTGCCATCATGGAAATTAGTGATGACCTGATTCAATCCAGCGTCATCGATGGCGTGCAGGACCTTGCTGGCGGAGTCGCCTTCGGCTCTCGAACAATTGTGGGCGCACAAGAGTTGACCTTCACTCGCGCCCGTGAAGTTCCGGCCTCGCTCCAAGCCGAGATTCTTTTGTTCGATTGGTGGATTCGAAACGATGATCGGGTCCTTGGGCCCTCAGGCGGAAATCCCAATGTCCTGTTTTCAGGAGATGAAATCTGGGTGATTGACCACCACAATGGCTTTTCCAAGACGTTTGACGTCAGCCGCTTCGGAAAAGACCACGTGTTCCGCGACGCCTCTGCCATCTGGACACCACCGTGGAAGGAACGTTTGTTCTCTAGAATGAACGACGCAAATTCCTCATTTTCAGATATTTGGGATTCAATCCCTCTGGCCTTTCATCCCGAAAAAGACGACACCTCGGAAGCATCCGCTCTTGAGCGTGACCGCATTTCTGAGATACTTGCCTATAGAAACACCGCTGATTTTTGGAACATCGCATGAACAAGTTGGAGATCTGTAACTACGCGCTCGTCCGATTTCTCCCGTATCCTGAGGCAGGGGAATTCGTGAACGTTGGCGTCGTCGTGCACAGCCCGACGAGTGGATTTTTCGATTATCGAATGATGCCGACGAATGCCACCAAGCGGGTGCGCGGCTTTTTTCCGGAGCTAGAGTTAAACCTTTACAAGGAAGCTCTGAAAAACTGCGAGGCTGAGCTCACTCGCATGCGTCAGGAAATTGGAATCGCTGGGGCCGCAGCGGAACAGATGGCCTTCGACCCTAGGGGAGTCGGTTTGGGACTCTTTCGGGAACTGATTAGGCCGCGCGAAACCGTGATTCGCTTCAGCGGAGCCGGAACCGCGCGCACTGAACAGCCGGTAACGCTCCTGCGCGAATTATTTCTCAGGTACGTTCGGCGCATGTTTGCGCCCAAGGAATACCAGGAATCCATGATGCAGGAGCGGGTGTCCAAAACTCTCAAGCAGCACCAACTAATTACCCTTTTTCGGGAAGGCAAGGTGGGTAACGACGAATACCACGTTCGGTTCCCGTTTATTCATCGGTCGGTTTCAGGAGTCTTCAGTGTAATCAAGCCAATCAACCTTGGGCAAGAGGACAGCACTCGGATTTACGAACACGGCGAAATGTGGCTTAACCGTATTCGTCGGCTCCGCAAGCTCTCACAAGCTCCGGATCGGATGTTGTTTCCGGTTCATTCGGTCCAAACCAAGGGCACCAAGCAAGCGATGGCAGCGTCAGAAATTTGCCAGGAATTGGCCGATTTGGGAGCGATCGTTTCGTCCGAAAATGACGAATCTCGGTTAGTGATGTTTGCCAAAGAAGCCGAGAACGAACCCCAAACGCTTTTCCTGGGGGGCGACTAGCTTTAAAAAGTCTTGGGATCATCTCGCCGCCGAGGAGCAATACCCTCAGCGGCTTCCTCGCAACGGCGACAACCCAATTCAAGTTACTCCCGCCCCCATAGAGCGGCCTCAATCCGTCCGCACGGGGTGGTAGCTGGCGGTGCGGCCAGAGGTGCCGGGGATTTGCCGGAGGCGGCGGCGATGGTGAGGGGAAGGACGCGGGTGATTTCTTGGAGGGGGCCGAGGCGGACGGCGCGCCTCTGGCCCCGTTGGGGCGGTGATCTTTCCTGGGGGTGGTAGACCCCGGGCGTGGCCCCCCATGGTCACTTTGGGCGAACGCGCTGACGCGCTGGGGGGCGACTGAGGCTGGGCCGTCGCTTACCCCGCCCCGTTGGGGCTGTGGGTTTTTCTTGGGGGCGGATCGCGGTGATGTTTTTCCGGCCCGAAGGGCCGATGGACACTAGCCGGGGGCTTTAGCCCCCGGAATCAAGAAGCAGCCGCAGGCGCCGCGAAGTCGGCGCCGGAAACCGGGAAATCTCCATGCGCTTCCAACCGCACCCCAAGCTCCGGACCACCTCGAAAGCGATGGCCGAAGACTATTTTTAGGATCGCTCGCGCCCCCATGCGGGACGTTTCCAGCGCCGCGAAGTCGGCGCCGGAAACCGGGAAATCTCCATGCGCTTCCAACCGCACCCCAAGCTCCGGGCCACCTCGAAAGCGATGGCCGAAGACCATTTTTCGGATCGCTCGCGCCCCCATGCGGGATGTTTCCGGCGCCGGCTTCGCGGCGCATCGGACCACCGCGGGATCCGGGGGCTAAAGCCCCCGGCTAGTGTCCGTCGGCCCTTCGGGCCGGAGCGCGGACGAATTCTTCCACGCATTTGTCACTCACCCCCCGAGCTTCACGCCAGCGAATCCTCATGCGTAGACGCCCTCAGGCACTTTTGACGGCGGCGTGAATGGGCCTCGCTCGGGCGGGCCGTCGCTTACCCCGCCCCGTTTGGGGCTATGGGTTTTTCTTGGCGGTGGATCGCGGTGAGGTTTTCCGGCCCGAAGGGCCGATGGACACTAGCCGGGGGCTTTAGCCCGCGGGATCAAGAAGCAGCCGCAGGCGCCGCGAAGTCGGCGCCGGAAACCGGGAAATCTCCATGCGCTTCAAACCGCAACCCAAGCTCCGGACCATCTCGAAAGCGATGGGCGAAGACCATTTTTCGGATCGCCCGCGCCCCCATGCGGGATGTTTCCGGCGCCGACTTCGCGGCGCATCGGACCACCGCAGGATCCGGGGGCTAAAGCCCCCGGCTAGTATCCGTCGGCCCTTCGGGCCGGAGCGATCCGTCGGCCCTTCGGGCCGGAGCGCGAACGAATTCTTCCACGCATTTGTCACTCACCACCCGAGCTTCACGCCAGCGAATCCTCATGCGTAGACGCCCGCAGGCACTTTTGACGGCGGCGTGAATGGGCCTCGCTCGGGCGGACCGTCGCTTACCCCGCCCCGTTGGGGCTGTGATCTTTCTTGGGGGATGGACCCAGGGCGTTGCGAGGAATGTCAGCTGCCGGAGGCAACCAACGATGGGTCAGGAGCGCCCCCGGCGGGGAAGAAGATCGGCCCCGCGGGGGCACTGACTTTTTTGACTCAGACGACCCACTCCCACTGGCACGGCCAGAGGTTGCCGGGCTGGAGGCCGAGTTTGGCGAGCGCGCCGGGGTTGAGGTCGATCCGGCCCTTCGTGCCGAGCTTGTCTTCCACGGTCGCGAGAACGCTGTTTCCGTTGATGGTCACGCGGACGCGGCGGTGGGCCGCCCCGGCCCAACTGCCCCAGCGCGCGAAGGCGTCCTGCTGGTGCACCGCCACCATCGCCTTGGTGGTGCTGGTGGTATCCGCGCCCCAGGCACCGACACCGTTGTCCCCTTTGCCGTAGCAATAATCGTCGCTATGGCCGTTGGCTTTGCATTTGTGGAAAGCCGCCACGTCTTTCGGGTCGGCAAACGTGGAGGCCGTGGCGCTGAAGGGCCCGTTGCCGCCCGACGCCGCACCGAGGCCGCCCTGGCCCTTGAGGGCCTTGTTGAGCGCCTTCTGTGACGTGGGATCCCAATGCCCGTTCGCGGGCGCGCCGGTGAGGGTTTGGATTTTCGCGAGCGTGGGGTCGCTTTGGGTGGTTGGTCCGATCACGGCATGGAGGGCGTCCTGCGATTTGGGGCCCCAGATGCCGTCGGCCTTCACGCCGAGGATCGCCTGGATTTTTTGAGTGAGGGATTGAGCCATGGTTGGTTTTTGGTGGCTGGCTTGGATTGGTGGTGATGGTGACGGGTGCGGGGGAAACTAAACGTGAAAATTCCCGTTGAAGTGCGTCACGCCGATGGAGCCGCCGGCGAGGACCTCGAGGAGCTGGCCGCCGTCGGCATGGTGGACATACTGATCCGAGATGACGATGCACCCGAGGGAGCGGCCGCAGATCTGGGTGTCCGTGCTGGCATCGTTGTCGAAGACGTAATCGCTCCCGTGCAGGACGACGCCGCGGCCTTCGATGTGGCTGTTGGTGGTGGAGAGGCCGTCGAGGCGGAGCGCCCGGCCGACCTTGGTGGAAGTGTAGAGCGCGAGGGTGCGGATGGCTCCGAGCGAGCTGCAGCCGGAGCCGCTGTCGTTCGAAACCTCGCGGCACACGCCATCATGCGGATTCTCGTTTCTCCCGCCCCGGCCATGCGCGCATTTGTATTGATAGAGGTTGCCCGTCTGCACGTTGAAGAGGAAAAAGCGGGGGTGCTTGGAGTTGATGGCGTAATTCACCTCGAAGATCCAGGTGCACGTGGAGCCCTGGTTGGTGCGCTCTTGGAAGGCCAGCGCGACCTCCGGGGGCGGGGCGTTAAAGTTTCCAGTCGGTGGTTTGAGTTGGGGTCCGGGCATGGTCAGTGGGTGTTGAGGTTGGTTGGTTGGTTTGCTTTGATGATGGGGGGAAAGTGGGCGCTCGCTATGGCCAGCAGAGCGAACCTAGGCGAAGCCGAGAGGTGCGCGGCCGTGCCGGGTGAGGCGATGTTTCATGGATGGGCCGATCACTTACTCGGCTTCAATTCGAGGATTTCCTGGAGGCTTTTGTTGGCGGCCTCCTTGGAAATAAGATTCAATTGAATTTGATTCTGCAGGACGAGCAGGCGGCTTGATTTGGTATGGTAGAACTGTTTTTCGCCTTCGAGGTTGGTCGTTTTGGGCAAGCTGACCAAGACGCCGGCGACAATCGAGAGAACGGAAGCTCCATAAAGAAACCAAGACTTGAAAGGCGCGAATTTGGGGTTGCTGTTATTGGCGGTGGCGGTGGCAATCGCCACCATCATGTTCGTGAGGGTCGCCGAGATGAGGAGCGTGACCAACCAAGAGTTGTTATACCCCTCCAAGCGGTCGGATTCTTTATATTGGCTGCTGATGGTGTTCAGGGCGTCGGTGCGCTCAGCGTCCGTCCACGTGGAAGCAACGGCTTGCTGGCTCGGCGAGATTGCGCATGCTTGGGGGGTAAACCAAAGCAACGAAGAGAGGGCGATGGCGAGAATGATTCGGATCGTGTTCATCGTTTAGTTTTGTAGGCTGCGATGGGAGACAGGTGCGACGAGGCGTCTAACACATCATGAACCTTTCGACGGCGAAGGGGGGTGTTGGCCTGCGTGGGGATGAGGGGGAACATCGGCGGGCGTTTTCGCCAGATGGGTTTGCTGAGTCAATGACAAAATGGGTTGCCGGCTAGGCGAATGGAGATCGCTCTATTTTAAAGGTGCGACCGAGATCGAGGGGGAGAAGGCGAGTGTGGCCGGAGGTGCCGGGGAATTCGCCGAAGGCGGAATCAATGATGGGGGACGGGCGCGGTTGCTTGGTGGCGCGATGCTCGGATCTGTTTAGAGCAGTTTAAATTGAGTCGTAGCCGTTCGAAATGACGAGGAACGATGTCGCTGCGACCGGAAGGTCGCAGGAGACGGCTACGACTTTGCTTAAACCGCTCTAGCCGCGGAAGAGCTGGCCAAGGCGTTGGGCCATCGAACAGCGGGGCGGGTGCCTCTTTTCTTTCGCTCCTCCTTTCTCGCAAGAGAGCGGGTGGCCAGGCCACCGGCGCGGCAGGCCACCGGCGCGGCAGGCCACCGGCGCGGCAGGCCAAAAGCGCGGCAGGCCAAAAGCGCGGCAGGCCAAAAGCGTGGCAGGCCAAAAGCGTGGCAGGCCAAAAGCGTGGCAGGCCAAAAGCGTGGCAGGCCAAAAGCGTGGCAGGCCAAAAGTGTGGCAGGCCAAAGGCCTGGGACAGGCCAGCCCAGGGCATCGCCCTGGGTAGCCGAGGCCAAAGTGCCCGAGCCCCAACGGGGCGGAATAGGAAGCGCCCGCGGTGCTGGCAGGTGACCGTTCCCACAACAGACGGGCCTTGGGGGGATCGTCGCTTATGCCGCCCCGTTGGGGCTCGGCTTTTTTCCGATCGCTGCCCCAGGGCGTTGCCCTGGGCTGGCTTATTTCAGGCCTTTGGCCTGCCGCGCCATCAGCCGTGGAGCCGTGGAGCGATGGAGCCGTGGAGCCGTGGAGCCGTGGAGCCGTGGAGCCGTGGAGCCGTGGAGTCGTGGAGCGATGGAGCCGTGGAGCGATGGAGCAATGCAGGCGATGCGAAGGGCCGCCCGTCCCACTCACGAAAGGCTATCTTTGGTTGACCGGCACTTGCAGGGCGGAGCGGATGGAAAGGTAGTAGGCGCCCAGGATGCCGGCGGAGATGAGCTTGGCGGTCCAGCTGCCCAGGGCCGCCGAGATATCATAATAGGAAAAAATGTGGGCCACGGTCAGGGCGAGCAGCCAGCGATCCGCGCGCGCGGGAATGCGCCGTTTCATTTTCACAAAATGCGACAGCGTCATCAGGATGGCGAACGCCATGGTGAAACGTAGCAGGGCGTCATCCGTCGGCCACTTGGTGTCCCAGAAGACCCACGCCAGCGACGCGAGCAGCAGCAGCGTCAGACTGAGGATCTTGGGGCATCGCATCGCACGGTAGCTAGGTAGCTAACCTAAAGTTTCAGCAGGACGAAGGCCGCGAGGTTTGCCCGATCAATTCGTCCGCACGCGGTGGTATTGGCCGGTGCGGCCGGAGGTGCCGGGGAATTCGGCGAAGGCGGCGTCGATGATGAGGGGGAGGACGCGGCTGATTTCGTTGAGCGTGCCGAGGCTGACGGCGCGCATCTGGAAGACGTCGCGGCCGGCGCGGTCCTTGGCGGTGACGTTGAAAAAACGGTCGTAGCCCGTCTGCGAATAGGGGACGCTGCCGACGACGCCATAGGTGGCGGGCGTGTAGGACGTGCCGCTGTAGGTGCCGTAGGCGCTGCCGCCGCTGCCATACGCGCTCACGGTGCCGCTGGTAAAGGTGGTGCCGCCGCCGGTCTGGCCCATGATGGGGACGGAGCCGGTGAAGGTCTGCGGCGGGCCGACGCGGTAGTCGTAGGTGACGACGTATTGCGCGGAGCGGGCGTCGGCCTGGCGCCAGCCGTATTTTTGCAGGCCTTCGACGATCTTCGCGTCGTAGATGCCGGTCTCCAGCGGGCTCGCGCCTTTGGGCGGCTGGAGGGCAAATGTTTCGCCGGCGCCGTGGGGCGGCAGGTGGTGAAACCGGGTGACGCGGACCTCCATGATGGCGCAGCCGGGCAGGAGGAGGCAGACGAGGGCGAGCAGGAGGAGCGAGAGGGACTTGAGGTGGGACATCGGGGCGAGCGTTACAATTTATCCGCGCGCCGGGGTCAAACTTTTCCGCTGGGGCTGCGGGCCACCGAAGGGCGCGCTCGCCCTTGGCGGCGACTCTTCCCCCCCACGGTGACGCCGAGCGCCACGCCGCCACGGAAGGCGCCATTTTGTAATGACTGCAACCTTGCGCCGGGCGCGTTCCTCGGCTAGTTTGGGCGGATGCATCCCGTGATTCGCCGCCAACGATGCGGGGCGGGAAGCGAGCAGGGAGAAGTCTCCCCACCGGCTATGAGCGAAACCCGCGCGCGGAGGCGGGCGCGACGTTCGGCGCCGCGCGCATCCAATCCTAAATCTGAATTCCGAAATCCCAACTTCCCATGACTCCCGTGGAACAAGCGAAGGCGCTGCTGGGCGCGGACTGGCTGGAGGCGCTGGAGGCGCATCTGCTGCACGGCTTTGTCTTTTCCACGCCCGAGGCGTTCCTCATGGGCCGGCCGGTGCCGCGCGCGGCGGAGATCCGCGACCCGTGGCAGACCTGGCCGCGCGCGGAGTGCGATGCGTGGTTTGTGTGGGTGGGCGTGGGCCGGGCCGTGGGCCTGCTCTCGCTGATGCCCTATCCCCTGCCCTGGATCGGCTGGCACCGCGTGGGCCGCGGGTGGTCGGAAAACCACTGGTGGCCCGCGGACAAGGTGTCGCGCCTGCAGCGGTTTCAGTCGTTACTGGAGGGGCTGCACCGGGCGGCGGGCGGAGAAGGCACGCTCGATGGAGGGCAAGGATGATGGGCGCTCCGGGGCGAACTCCTGAAGCGCTCATCCCCCGCCGGCACGCGGCGTCCCCATCCCGAAGGGATTGCCGAGACCAGCGAAGGGTTGGCGCGCAGCGCCTCCCCTGGAAACCGTCCGCCCACCGAGGCCGAACCCTGCAAGGGTTCCCGCAAGTTCTGTCCGAAGGACTGCGGCACGGACGCGCCCCGGAGGCAACCCATTCAGGGTCCCTTCGGGATTTAGCTCCGGCCCGGCCCTCCGCTCCAGGCAGGGCCGAGCGGAAGTTTTCTCTGAAAACGCAAAAAGGTTTCAGTCATTACTTGCCAAGTTTCCGAAAATGCGGTAAATCAATCGGCATGGGAGGCTCAGCTAAACCGCCGCAGGAATCTGACGACCAAAAGGAGAACGAGCGTCTGTCGCGCGAGCTCATGCTGGAACAACTCAAGCAGGCGCGCATGCCGGCGCAGGTGCCGGATTTGAAACTGCCGCCGCCGACTCCCCCGCCCCCGCCGCCCGTCTCGCAGAGCGCGGCGGATGACGTGGAGGCGGCCCGCGAGGCCCGCGAACAGGCGGCGCGGCGCATCAACTCCGCGCGCGGGACGCTTTTTGCCGGGGAGACCGGCGGCTACAAAGCGAAGACGCTGCTGGGCTGATGCCCGGCGGGCGGAACCGGCGCATCGGCGGGCGTAGCGCGTGCCGCAGAGCCGCGCAGCGCCCATGCGAGGCGCGCGAGCGCCGCGCACGGCGGGCGCCTTCCTAAGACAGATACGACAGAGAGGACGAATAAAGCCTTCCGGACGCCCTCGCCGCGGACCGAGAGCCGTTCAAGAAAACGGGCGCCTCGCGATGCTGTGGGTGCCTGTAGCCGTGGCCGGATTCGAGTGGAACGAGAAAGCCTGCCGCCGGCAGCCCGGAGGGGGCGAGCGGAAGCGAGCAGCAACGCCGCGGAGAACGGCTACGCCATTTCTGAAACCGCTCTATCCATCCTCTCGGCTCCCGCACTGCAGACACCACCCCGATCCACCAAAAAACTTTGCTCACCGAATGATGACCACCACCACGAACCCACAAGACTACGCCCCGCTCGCGAAGCATCTGGAAGAGCGCTACCGCGCGCTGAAGAGCCTGCGCGCGCCGTGGGAGACGCTGTGGACGGAGATCGCGCGCTATGTGATGCCGCGGCGCGCCCCGGGGATGAATGGGACCATTCTCTCGCCCGGCACGGAGAACGAGGCGCGCCTCTTTGATACGACGGCGATCGACGCGAACATGACGCTGGCCAATGGGCAGCTGGCGTGGATGTCGCCGCTGGAGTCGGCGTGGTTTGCCTTCGCGCCGCGGCAGAAAAACGATGACGCGGCGCGGCTGTGGCTGAGCGCGGCCACGGAGGCAGCGCGCGATGAGCTGGCGGTGTCGAATTTTTACACGGCGGTGCATGAGTTTTATCTGGACCGCGGGGCGTTTGGGACGGCGTGCCTCTACGTGGAGCCGGGGCGGCGCGACCTTTTGAATGCGCAGGCGTGGCCGGTGGGCTCCTTCGTGGTGGATGAGGATGAGAACGGCGTGGTGGATACGGTGATGCGCGAGTTTGAGCTGACGGCGCGGCAGGCCGTGCAGAAATTTGGCAAGGAGGCGCTGTCCGCCAAGCTGCAGAAGGCGGCGGAGGATCCGAAGGCGGTGGCGGACAAATTCCCGTTTCTCCACGCCATTTATCCGCGCGAGGATGCGGAGCGCGACCAGGCAAAGCTCGATGGGCCGAACATGCCGATCGCGAGTGTGTATCTCGAACTCGATGGGTGCCAGGTGTGCCGCGTGAGCGGCTACGAGGAGATGCCGGTGATGGTGTCGCGCTATCTCGAATGGGGCAGCGGGATGGGCTCGCACTATGGGTGGTCGCCATCGTTCTCCGCGCTGCCGGAGGCGCGGCAGGTGAATTTCATGCAGAAGATGATGGATGCGCTGGCGGAGAAGGCGGCGTTTCCGCCGGTGCTCGCGCCGGAGGATCTGGAGGGCGAGATCGATCCGAATGCGATGGGCGTGACGTACTTCTCCCGCGACCTGGCGGCGGCGGGCCTGCGGCCGACGGAGTGGATGACGCAGGGGCGCTACGACATTGGCCTGCAGCGGATCGCGGAGCGGCAGAAGGCGATCAACCGGGCGTTTCACGTGGATCTGTTCCAGATGTTTGCGCAGATCGAAAAGCAGATGACGGCGCGCGAGGTGTCTGAGCGCTCGCAGGAAAAGCTGATCCAATTTTCGCCGACGTTTTCGCGGCTGACGAGTGAGCTGTTCAATCCGCTGCTGGAGCGGGTCTTCGGGATCCTGCTGCGCGCGGGGCGGCTCGGGACGGTGCCGGAGAGCATGGTGGTGCGGCTGAGCGAGTCGCAGGGCTTCGTGGCGCCGCCGAAGATTCAGTACGCGAGCCGCATCGCGCTGGCGCTGCGCTCGCTGCCGTCGATCGGGTACCAGCGCACGCTGGAGCGCGTGCAGCTGGTGGCCGGCGTGGCGCCGCAGGTGCTGGATAATCTGGACTTTGATAAAGCCGAGCGCGCGACGGCGCTGAATGACGGCGTGCCCGCGGAGTTCATGCGCGCGGAGGACGAGGTGCAAAAGCTCCGCCAGGACCGCGCGGTGGCCGCCCAGCAAGCGCAGCAGCAGGCGCAGGCGCAGCAGGCCGCGCAGGCCGTGGGCCAGCTGGGCAAGGTGAAGGCGGACTCCCCTGTCGGTAAAATGATCGATGCGAATCTGAACGGCGGGCAACCGCAACCCACGCGATGAATCACGAAATTTCCCACGAGCACACTTTCCTGCCGCGGCGCGAACGCGGAGCGGAAACCGAGGCGCTGTCGCGCGAGCTGGCGGGGGCGTATCGGCGCTGCTTCGCGACGGAGGACGGCCAGCGCGTGCTGGAGGATTTGCGGCGCAAGTTTGGGCTGGAGGGCCTCGTCTTCAGGCCCGCGGAGAATGGGCGCTACGACTACCTCGCGGCCGCGCTGCGGGATGGCCAGCGCCGGGTGATGAGCGAGATCGAGGGCGCGCTGCGCGTGGCGGGCGCTACCGGGAAGACCCCGCTCCTTTAAGCAATCAATCTATGAAATACGAACATCCCACCATCCACTGCGAGACCCCGGCGCCGGGGCATTACCTCATCCACGGCCACGCGCCGCGCCCCGTGCTGCTGGGCACCGGCTACCTCGTGCCGCCCGGCACCGTGCACATCTCCCCCGAGCTCCCCAGCGCCGTGCTGCGCGCGATCCTGGAGGACCGCGGCGAAAGCGTGGCGAGCGCCACGACCAGCGAAGAGCCGACGCCAGCGACCGAACCGGGGCCGGTGGAAAGTGGGACCGGTTTTCCACCGGTCGTGACGGGAGCGAGGGGGCGGAGCAGCAAGGCGGCCGCCACCGCTGAGGCCAAGCCCAAGGCCAAGGGCCGACGCAAGAAAGCCGCGGTGCCCGCCGCCAACACTCACCAGGAGGCCCGCTAAATGAACCGCCATCCCATCTTCCTTTTCAATGCCGACACCGGCGGCAGCACCGGCCCCGGCACGATCCTGAGCCAGGCCGGGACCGCCGATTCCGTCCCCGCCCAGACCGCCGGTTCCAGTCCTTACTCCGGGAGCGCCTGGATCAAAGACGAGGCCGGCGCCTTTGCCGACGGCTGGTCCGACCGCCTCCCCGGCGATCTCCGCGGCCACGCCTCGCTGAAGGCCCTCGGCAGCCTCAACGACCTCGCGAAAAGCTACGTGGAAACGAAGGCCATGGTCGGCAAGCGCCTGCAGCGCCCCGGCGAGGGCGCCTCGCGCGAAGAGCTCGCCGCCTGGCGCCGCGTGGTGGGCGCGCCGGAAAAGCTGGAGGGCTATCTCGGCGAGAGCGGGACGGTGCGCCCTGATGCCGTGCCGGAGGCAATGTGGGATCCCGCGGGGGAGAAAAAGTTCCTCGAGATCGCGCACCAGCACTCGCTCCCCCCAGCGGCCGTGCGCGACATCCTCGCCTACTACGGCGAGAACGTGGCGCAATCGCTCCACGCCGCCAAAGCCCAGGAAACCGTGGTGCTGCAGGCCGAGGGCGAGAAGCTCCGCTCCGCCTGGGGCAAGGAGTACGACGCGAACCTCGCGCTCTCCAAACGCATGGCCGCCACCGTCGGCCTCGACCCGATGACGCACCCGATTTTTACCAGCGCCGACGTGGTGCAGGCCTTCGCGAAAATGGGCCGCCTCATCTCCGAGGACCGGCTGGTGAAAGGCGGCGCGCAGAGCATCGCCGGCACCTTCCAGAGCCGTATCTCCGAAATCCTCGACCCGACCAGCAACTCGCAACTCGCGCGGGAATACCGCGGCGAATTCGGTCCCGAGCGGCAAATGGCCACCCAACAACAGCTCCACCAGCTCTACGCCGGCGCGGAGCAAGAATAGTCATACCTACTGATCATGGACGAATACTCACGACCCGGCCGCGCCGACACCGGCGGCTACGCCAAATCCCAGGTGGTCCGCGCCGGCAACGGCCTGCTGAAAACGCTGCGCGTGCACAACCTCGGCGGCAGCGGCGACCTCTATGTGCAGCTCTTCGACGCCACCGCGCTCCCTGCCAATGGGACCGCGCCGAGCACCGCGCCCGTGCCCGTGAAGGCCGGCCAATACTACGAAAGCGACACGCCGTTCCGGTTCCTCGCCGGACTCGTGGTGGCGGCCAGCTCCACGCCGGCGACGAAGACGCTCATCAGCGGAAACGACGTGTGGATCACCGCGGAATATAAATACTGAAACATGAGCGCACAATTTTCCCCGCCGAATGGAGGCGGCAGCGGCGGCGGATTTCCGGGCGTCGGGAATGTCGTCTATTGGAGCCGAAGCGCCACCGCCGAGGAGTGGGTGTCCTGGGCCGCGCTCGGCAGCGGATGGATCACGCTGGACCCGGTGGTCTCTTCCTATCGCACCATCGGCGGCCCCGGCCTGACGGACTATGTCCTTCCGCCCAGCTATGTGCAAAGCTCGGCGACTCTCGCGATCGATGTGGCGACGCTGCAAACGCTGCACTGCGTGGATTTGGAAGTGGGCGTCTCCGGCGGGGGCGGCGCCGTCACGAGCCCGGCGAGCGCGTACCTGCAGAGCGGCGAGCATGATGACGCCGCGCTCTCCGGGAGCTTCTACGCCGGCCCGGCGTCATACATCGCGCTCTACGGCGCGAGCCTCGTGGCCGACACGATTTCCCTCCACCCCGGGGTGACCTGGTCGACGGCCGGCTCCATCACCATCACGCTCAGCGGCGCCGCGGCGGGGACCACGGCGGTGATCAACTCGCTCACCTTCGATGTGAGCACGCCCGGCGCCGGCGGGACGTTTCGCCTCAGCAACTCGCCCAACGTTTCGACGATCTATGTGGCGGCGCTGTCCCTTTCGAACTCGCAAGGGGCGAACCCCGCCGAGGCGAACTTCGATTTCTCCAACAATGGGCTGACCCAGGCCTCCGTGGATGCGCTGTGCGATCAAATCGCGTCCGCCTGGACCAGCATCGCGCTGGGCGCGAATGGGACCATCGATTTTTCCGGCGGCACGAATGCCGTCCCGAGTTCCACCCAGCTCGCCACGCTGCAGGGGCTGGGCTTCAACGTCGTCACCAACTAACCGCCGCCCGCCCTCACGCTATGTATTTCCGACGCAAAAAAGCGGACACCGCCGGCTATGACTACCAACTCCAGGTCGCCACCGGCAACGGCACGCTGCAGTCGCTCCTGGTGTTTAACCGGTCGCCGGACCTCGTGTTTCTGTGCCTCTTCGATTCGGCCGTGGCCGTCCCTTGGGGCCACTCGGCCCACTGGGCGCCGATCCCGCTGCCCGCCGGCGCGTATTATGAGAGCGACACGCCGCGGGACTTCCACGCGGGCCTCTATCTGTGCGCGAGCTTCGGCAGCGACCCCCTCGACACGAACCCCAACCCGAATCTTTGGATCACCGCCGAGTACGTCTATTAGCGATGGCTGCCCAATTTGTCTATTCAACCGGGCCGCGGATTTCCGTGGAGCAAATCGTGGATGCGAGCGCCTTTGGCAAGCGGCTGCTGCAGGCCGATCCAGGGTCGAATCCATCGGGGCCGAGCGGCACCACCGCCTTAATCGCCATGGATGAATTCAGCGGCGCAACCTGGATTCCGCTGGGGCCGAGCGGTTTTGCGGCCTCCGGGGCCACGTACTATGTCGTCGGGGGTGTCTTGCAATCACTGACCTGAGCCCGCCCCGCGGGCGCCAAGCCAAACAAAACCTAACTATTCTTTCTCCATGTATTCACGACTCAAGAAAACCGATTCCGCCGGCTACACTCATCAACTCCAGATCGCCACGGGCAACGGCACGCTGAAATCCCTCTTTGTGCATAACCAGGGGGCGGACCTCGTGTATCTTTGCTTTTTCGATTCCGCCTCCACCAGCCATACCGGGCAGCCACCGCAGTGGGCGCCGGTGCCGCTGCCCGCCGGTGCGTATTTTGAGAGCGATACGCCGCGGGACTTCACCGCGGGCCTCGTCGTCTGTGGCAGCTACGCCAACGACGCCGTCAACCCCATCGGCTCGAATCTGTGGATCACGGCGGAAACTCTTTACTGATTTATGGCCGCACTCTTCGTCCACCCCAACGCCAGCCTCGTCACCATCGCGCAGATTGTGGATGCCGGCCAATTGGGCCGCTCGATCCTGGCGCTCGATACCGTCACCCCGGGAAGCGTGATCGCCGCAAGCCCCAGCGATGGCGCGCTCTGCACGGCATCCGACACGCTCATCGCGAACCAATTGGGCCGGGCGCTCCTGGCGCTCGATTCGATTGCCGCGGGCGCGGTGCTCGCCACGAATGTGGGCAATGGCGCGGTCTGCACGTCCGAGGATTGCATCGCCTCGACCGAGGCCGGCCGCAACATCCTGCAATGCTCGAGCCCCGACGGCTACGCCTATCTCATGACCTCCGGCGGCGGCAGCATGTTCTTCCAGAACGCCGGGCCCAGCGCGGCCCACTACTACGGACCGCTGACGATCGAAAACGGCGTCGTCGTCCTGCTTACCTAACCGATTCACCCGCACATTTATGGCCGCCAATTTCATCAACCCCAACCCCGGTAACATCACCATCGCCCAAATCGTGGACGCCGGCTCCCTCGGCCGCGCGATCCTCGCCATGACCGATACCTCCACCCGCGGGCCGATTGTCTCGGACGGCGGCAGCAGCGGAACGGTGCAGGTGATTGCGGGCTTTGATGTCGGCCAGGCCGTCTCCATGACCACCGACCACGGCGTCGTCATCGGAACCTAACCGTATGACTCTCCTGCAAAACGCCATCGGTCCGGAAGCGGAGGAACTCATCCACCTCACCCGCACGCGCCACGCCGCCTGGCATCCGCTCCTCGTCACGCACTACGCCACGCCCGGCCGGCGCGCCGTGTGGGGCAAAGTGCTGGCCGTGCTCGCGTGGCTCGCCACCGCCGCCCCGGGCGCGGAAGCCGTGCTGCTCGATGCGGACGTGATCCTCCGCCGCCCGATCCCGGCCGGCGCGCTGCCCGCCGGCGCGGATTTCGGCATGGTGCTGGCGCAATACGGAGACGCGCACTGGCTGAATAGCGGCGTGATTTTCCTGCGCAAAAGCGGCACGCAACTCGAGCAATTTTTCCGCGCCGTGTGGGACCTCGGCCCGCAACCCGCGCGCCTCGGCTGCCCCGCCGGCGGCGACCAGGGCGCCATCCAGGTCGCCCTCGCCACCGCCGCGCCCGGCCTTCGCCTCGCCCTCATGCCCCCGACCTTCAACGCCTACACCTTCGCCCCCGCCGAAGACCCCATCATCGCCGCCTTCCACGGCCTCCCCCCCGCCGAAAAGCGCACCCGCATCCAAGCCCTGCTTTAACTTTACCTAACTTCATTTATGTCCATCGCCACCGAAACCCTGGAAGTCCTCTACCGCGGCAACAACTCCACCACCATCCCCTACCCCATCCCCTTTCCGTTTTTGGAAACGGAACATATCGTCTGCACCAAGCAGGGCATCACGTTCCTGGGCCGGGTCGCGCACCGCGGAATGCTCATGGAGGATTTGCCCGACCTGACCAACTATCAATTTGGGCTCGACCTTGAAGTCGGCCAGACGGCGCCGCCGGTCGGAACGGTCTTCTGTGTGAAACACGGGGGCGTCCTGTCGCTCCCCTATGAGGTGGTCACCGTGCAAAGCGGCGCTCCCTTCACGAGCTGCATCGTGACGGCCAACAGCATGGACGCGGCGACGTTCAGCGGCGGCGACATCGCGGCCGGGGATGAAGACGAAATCTATGTGCTGGGGCTGGCGCCGCTGGAGTTGACGTCCGGGGAATTTACGGTGACGCCGCAGCCCAATGGTGCGGGCGGTTCCGTGAAGACCGATCCGGCCATCCCGGGCACGTCGTTTTTGAGCATTCGCCGCGCGATGCCGCTCACGCAGCCGACGGAGTTTCAGCTGGCGGGGCCGTTTCCCTCGCGGGCCGCGGAGACGGCGCTGGATCGGCTGCTCATGCAGGTGCAGCAGGTGGAGCGGCAGGTGGCGGTGGTGGCGCGCGCAGTGCCGGGGTCCCCGATGATCCTCGGCGGCGCGAGCACGGCGGACGCGGCGGTGTGGGCGGATGACACCGCGCGCGGGGCGACCAAGCCCGCGCGCGCAGGGCAGCTCGGCGTGCAGCTCGATTCGGAGGAGGTTTGGATCGCGCGGTCGACGAATGCGGGCGATTGGAAGAAGGCGGGCACCTGGCAAAAAGAGTGGCCGGTCTACGCGCCGGATGAAGTATTACCCGCGGAAGGGGAAGGCCGCTACGTCGGCACCCTCACGCAGCCGACGGCGGTGAAGTCGGTGTGTATCGTATTTGTCGACGGCAATTCGGATGGGGTGTTGATTACTCTCTTTGCCGGTTCGGAGGTGCTGCTTTCGGGGTCGCCAATCTCGGGCTTCTTCCCGGACCAGAATACGTTTTATCCCAGCGACCCAGATGCGGTTCTTCCGGCGGGCACAGTGCTGACCATCGATCACATCGTGACCGATTACGGACCTGGTCAGTTGCAGGGGATGAGTGTGGTGCTGAATTGTGCACACTTTTAAGCATGACCGAAACAACACCATACCTCCGGCGGCGGCCGATGCGGGCGCCGGCGGCGCGGCCGGGTTCCACGGTCCTCGGGGTCACGCTGGTTTCACCGAAATATGCGGCGCTGGCGCCGGAGGCCTGCCGCCGATTCAGTGCCGCCACCGGTGGCGAGGTCCTGGCGCTGTGGACGAATCGGGAGCCGGCGTATTTGCTGAAGCTGGAGATCGACCGGCTGGTGGCACCGCAGCCCATTGTGTTCTTTGACGTGGACCTGTGGTTTTTGCGGCCGTTCGATTTCGAGCCGCTGGCGACGGGCGGCCAGTTTTGCGCGGTGCCGGATCTGTGCGTGGAGCACCCGGAGGGGTTTCCGCGGCGCGACTGCGCGCGCGAGGGCTGGGACACCACGCGGTATTTCAACTCAGGGCTGTTTGCCTGCGATTTGCGGCGGCCGGAAATCCGCGAGATCTTCGCAGAGGCGCGGCGGGCGCTGGCGGAGCGGGTGGCGAGCGGGCGCCCGGCGCCGTCGGACTACGGGGATCAGTTTTGGTTTAACGCGGCGCTGCAGGGGCATCCGGAACGATATCACGCGCTGCCGGCAGAGCTGAATTTCTTCGCGGCGGCGGTGGCGGCGGGGTCGTATCCGCACTATCCGGCGGGGATCATCGGGCTGCACGCGGCGGGCGTGCGCGCGGAGCGCAAGCTGGAGGCACTGCAACAACAGGCGGCCGTGTTTGGGCCGCGCGAATCTTTATGACGACGACACTGGTTTACTTTCTCGCACTCACGGATCCGGCAACGCTCGAGGCGGCGCGGGAGGCGGCGGACTTTCTCTCCACCAAAGATTTGAAATGGTGGTTTGCCGGGCTCTTCATTTTGTTTGTGGCCACGGGGCTGTTCATTTTGCGGTGGCTGCTCGCGTCGCATCAGCAATACATCACGGGCCTCACCGCGCAGCTCACCGAGCAGCGCCAGGCGGCGGCGAGCAAGGATGCGCTGCTGCTGGATTATCTCAAAACGGATCACCAGGCCGGCATCAGCGCGCAGGAAAAAACGGCGGCGGCGCTCAAAGAACTCGCGGAGGCGGTCAAGGAAATGCGGCTCCGGTCATAGTTCGGTTTATACTGGACCAAGCAACCATCCGCGTTCGCGCCGCGGCAGGCGTCCATCGCCGCGGTCGGAAGGCGGCGGAGAACGACGTACACGGCGTAAGCGCCCGCACCTCCGGAAACGCGGCCCGGTGACCGCCGTGGAGTTCGCCGCCCGCATGGCGCCCACCTCGGGCCAATTCGGGCCAGATGGCTCGTTTCAATTTTATTACGCTGTGGGCGATCTTTTCGGCGACCACGCCGTGGTCGTGCGCGGCACCCCCGCCGACGGGCCCGACGGATGCAGAGATGGCGTAGCTTGGTGGCCCGAAGCTCCAGCTCCGAGCGACGCGAGGGAGCGAACAGCTCTGGACGAGACGCTCCTAAAGAGTAACCGCCACCGAGTTCACCGTCTGCGCCACGAGTTCACTGGCCCGCAGCACCTTCTCCGAGAACTTTTTTTCCGCTCGCGGGTGAATTAATGCTAGATAGTTTTTGCGTAACGACCGCGAGGGGGGTTGTCGGTTGTCGTCCTTCTTTGGTGGGGTTTTCATACGCTTCGTGTCCAAGAGTGTTCAGGTCAAGCAATTCAAAGGAAAGTCCAAGCGCATCAGAAAATAAGCAAAGCAGTTCGGCGCATCTATGATGGAACACCTTCCGCACGGTGCTGTCCACTGCCAAAACACCAAACCGTTCCCCGCTCACTTTGAAGTGGCACAGGATGGCGGAGCGGTAAAATTTAAAGGGATGATCCTTATCCCGCGGAATGAGGCGCCCCTTCCGCATCTCCTCCTCATAATCATCCACCACCACCACGCCGCAATCGTCGAACGCCTCCGGAATTAAGCCTACCCGGTGAGGTTTGGTGGACGCGATGCGCTCCGGGTCCGTACTCCGGCTGTAGAGCACGGATTTAAAATGCCGCCCTTCGTCCTCGGAGCGATGCGGCATGATCAAAACGGCATGGCAATTTTCGCCGGTGAGCTCGCGGAAAAACGATTCCGCGGAATCGAGCACCATCTGGAGCAAACCGCTGAGCACCTCGGCCGCCGCGCCAATCCGGGCTTCCTTGGAAATACTCGCCTGGTGGTTCGCGGGAAGTGATTCAAAGATTTTTGCTTCGATACCCATTCGGTTTCGCATCTCGTGCATGAGTCGATGCACGTATCGCGTCGCCGTAAAGAGTCGGTGGGACCGATTTCGATACACCTGGGCACGGATGACGCAATAGACGAGGCCAATGCCGGCGAGCGCATGAAAAGCATGGGTCGCATACGCTGGCCCGAGCCGGTTCCAGATGCCGTAGGTGATGGCCGCGACGGTGCCGACCAGCCAAAAAGCATCCTTCAAGAAAGCAGTCGGCTCTTTAAAGACAGAATGGAGACTCCGCCACTCAAACTTCATGCACAGAGGGAATTTGGGGACTTCGGGGACATCGCCGCTTCCTGTGTTACAAAAGCCTTATTCGGTCAATCGAAATATAAAAGGCGCTCTCGCTTGGGAAACCTATCCGTTCTCGCCCCATTCGGGAGAGTATTTTGACGTCTGCATTCAGACCGGCAATAGGAGGCGATCCCTCAAGTTACGCAGGACTCCCCGGAAGTCTCGAAACCATGCCTTAGCCCGCCTCGACCATCACCTGCTCAGACCAGCCGAACCATCCGGTCCGGCGACCGAAATGATCCTTGCCTTAACTGACTAAACTCGTCGGGGCCGCTGGCAAACTTCACGCCGCTTTCGCCAGCGTGCGCAGTGGACGCTTTGCGGCCGGCGGCGCCTTCCTCTTCCCCGGCTTGCCCAGCCGGTGCTTCCCGCCGGGCGCCAGCTTTTCCATCCGTGCGGTTTTTCCGGCCGAGGTTCCCTTCCCTGCCGACGCCGATGCCGCCTTCGCCTTCACCACAGACTTCCCATTTGTCGGCCCCTTCCCCACCACCCCCGCCACCGTGGACTTCACCCCCTTCTTCAGCTTTCGCTGCTTCGCGCGCCAGCGGGCGACGGCGAGGCGGTTTTTTTCGCGGCCTTCGTCGGTTTGCTGCCAGGCGGCTTTGCGCTCGGCCTCGGCGCGGCGGAATGATTTTTTCTCCGCGTATTCCTGGCGAAACCATTCCGCGCGCGCCGCCTTTTGTTTCTCGGGATCGGCGTAGGGCATCAGCGCAGGGAAGTGGTGGCCGCCGCGTCGGCCGACGCGGCGGGAGCGGGCGCAGTGATTCTGGATGCGCCGGATGATGGAGGGCGAACGGAGGTCGGCCCCGGGTCAATTTCCCGCATGCGCCGGACCGTAGGCGCGCGAAACGAAAACACAATCAAAACCCGCGCCGACCCGCATGAACACTTGCTCTCCCCGCCACCGTGCCACCCAAATACCGAAGGTGGGACTCGAACCCACACACCCGTGAGGATACCAGATTTTGAGTCTAGCGCGTCTGCCATTCCGCCACTTCGGCTTTTGGTGTGAACCGGCGAAACTAGAGGGGTGCCCGGGAAATGGCAAGTGGGGAAGTCGGCGAAACGATGAACGGGTGGCGGGGCCGTTACCACAGAGGGCACAGAGGGCACAGAGCTGTGAAGAGGCGTGCCTCACAAGGAAGGCGCGGTTCTTTTACCGCAGATATCGCTGATGACTCAGATGGCGCAGATGAAAACAGGCCGGGCCAGGAACGACGCGGATGGGCGCGCTCTTGGTGGCCCGAAGCTCCAGCTCCGGGCAGATCGATTTTTCAAGGAACCCCGGTGAAAGATCTGCCCGGAGCTGGAGCTTCGGGCCACCAAGGCCTCCGCCCTCCGCCGAGTGGCGCGGCCATTTTCCCTTGCTCGCAGCGAGCAGCTCGCGGACTTTGCCTTCACCCTCCGCCCCAAAACATCATGCACCGGAAACCATTCCCCTGGCTCTTCTTGTTCTTCGTGATGACCGCCGTCGCGGGGATGGCATGGCAGTATTTGGGCCTCGGAGACAGGCGCACGGTGCGGATTCTCGCGCCGCTGAACCATCCGGTAGCGGTGACGCGGTGGACCAGCAACGAGCTCTGCCTGGCTGATGGGCGCACGGTGCTCCCGCCGGGGTTCGTGGCGCTGCCGGGCGAGTCGGCGGCACTAGCGGAGGCAACACAGCGTGGCGTGGAGATCGATGCGGAGGGGCGGGTGTGGTGCCTGGTGAGGGTGCGTCATCATTCGTGTCTCGGCCCGGAGATCGAGGAGCAACTCGCACGGGTGGATCTTTCCGAACTGCTGATCTTTTTGCGGACGGGGATCACCGTGGAGGCGGCCGCGGCCTCGCTCGCCGGGATGCCCCTCTGCGAGGAGACGCGCACTCTGGTGGAAACGTACGGCCGCACGCCGGGTTTGGCTTACACGCCGGGTGGAAAATTTTCGCCGCGCTTCGGATGGAGCGAGGGGGAATTCGATGATTTCCGCTGTTGGGAAGACTGGAAGAAATCCCGCGCGTCCGAAACGGAATGAGCCGATGCCTAAGCGATGAATCAGCGGCGACTAACTCATGACCTTCCGAGCGGGCCGCCCAAGGTGGCTCCCGACTCCGCTCGGGAGTTTAAGATACAGCGCGGAGCGCCTTCTTTTTGCACCGTTCTCTACTCCCGAACGGCTCACAAAAATGGGCGCTGCGCGCGATGATTCAAACTCCCGAGCGGAGTCGGGAGCCACCTTGGACGCACCTTCTGAAATGCGGACCGGCTGCGAGAAATCGTCACCTTGGTCCGCCCCCGCTCGCACGGGATTGTTGCTTTCCAATGCAACCGCCAGCGGGTGGAGTTCGTTCTTCCGCAAACAATCACCACGATGAACACGAACACGACGACGACGGCGGGCGCTGGGAGCAATCAAGGCGAGCTAGGCGGGCAGTTTACCTTTCCCGGCACGCGCCTCACGGTGCGGCGCGTGGGGTATGGGGCGATGCAGCTGGCGGGGCCGGGCGTGTTTGGGCCGCCGCGGGATCCGGAGGGCGCGGTGGCGGTGCTGCGCGCGGCCATCGCGGCGGGGGTGAACCACCTCGATACGTCGGATTTTTACGGGCCGCATCTCACGAACCAGCTCATCCGGCAGGCGCTGGCGCCGTATCCGGCGGAGCTCGTGATTGTGACCAAACTGGGCGCCAAACGCCCGGCGGACGGCTCGTGGCAGCCCGCCGTCGCGCCGCACGATCTCGTGGCGGGCGTGCACGACAATCTGCGGAACCTCGGGCTCGAGGCGCTCGACGTCGTGAACTACCGCGCGATGGGCGCGATCCACGGCCCCGCGGAAGGCTCCATCGCCGAGCAGGTCACCGTGCTCGCGGATCTGAAAAAGCAGGGCCTCCTCCGGCATGTGGGGCTGAGCAACGTCACCGCCGCGCAGGTGGCCGAGGCGCAGGCCATCACGGAGATCGTGTGCGTGCAAAACAACTACAACCTCGCCCATCGCGAGGACGACGCGCTGATCGACGATCTCGCGCGCCAGGGCATCGCGTATGTGCCGTTCTTTCCGCTCGGCGGATTCACGCCGCTGCAGTCCTCCACGCTCTCCACCGTCGCCGGGCGGCTCGGCGCCCAGCCGATGCAGGTCGCGCTCGCGTGGCTGCTGCATCGCGCGCCGAATATCCTGCTCATCCCGGGGACGTCGTCCGTGGCGCACCTGCGGGAAAATCTCGCCGCCGCGGAGCTGGCGCTTTCCGCCGAAACGCTGCGCGAGCTGGATGGGATCGCGGCGGAAGGCGCGGCGGCGCCGGGGCCTGGGCATTGAGCGGCAGGGGTACCTGGTGCGGTAGCACCGTGGACTGCGGCAGCTTGCTGCGCGCGGGGGGGAGGCGCTCCCAAATTAAGCAGTTACTGGGCGCTTTTGGGGAAGCCATACCGCGCCACCGATCCCGTGGTCACTTGGAACCGTCTTGATGCCATCGAACGCCGATCCCTTCCCCACGCAGCAAGCTGCGTCCACCACACAGCGGCAGCGAGCTGCCGCACCCCACGGCGCGCTTCGCCCCCTCGCATAAAAACAGACGGCCTGGCGCCCCTCCCCCGCTAACCCCCTGAGCCCCAGCTCCCATTTTAAAAAACCCTTCACAGAACGAAATTTTCACGCAAAGAGCACGAATTTTTTAGATTAAAAAGCCGTGCTTTGAATCGTAAATAATGGTAAGACAACACTGCACCCAGTCCTCTTCCCATGAACCACGGAAAATGCCCGAAATGCGAGGGCCGCATTGCGACCCTGAAAATAGAGTCCCTCCACGCGGTGGTTAGCTCCACCGAACACTACAAGGCACTTACCATGCTTTGTCCACACTGCCACACCGTGCTCGGCGCCGGCCTCGATCCGCTCGCGCTGGTGAACGACACGGTCGCGCAGATCGTCGACCAATTCCGGCCCGCCGGCGAACCGGCGACGGCCCAGCAAGAAATCAACGGGTAACCACCCGCGCCGCGCGGGTCACCCCCGCACCGGACGCGGCAACCCCGCGCCGACCGCTTCCACCAGCCAAGTTTGTCGCGTTGCAGAGAGCGCCGAAGAGCCACCTCGGCGCCCGCGTGGGAGTCGTCGTCGTCCATCGGTGACCACCCTTGGTGGCGTGACGCTCCGCGTCGCGCCTAGCCTTGGTGGTCCGCCGCTCCAGCTCCGGGCAGATTCAAATTTAGGAGAATCTCCGCCCAGGGGAAGCGTGCCGATAGGACGCAGAGGACCGATGAGACGAATAGGACATCGTGTGGTGGGTGATTAGAGCAGTTTAAATTGAGTCGTAGCCGTTCGAAATGACGAGCAACGATGTAGCTGCGACCGGAAGGTCGCAGGAGACGGCTACGACTTTTCTTAAACCGCTATAGAGCAATTTAAATTGAGTCGTAGCCGTTCGAAATGACGAGCAACGGTGTAGCTGCGACCGGAAGGTCGCAGAAGACGGCTACGGCTTTGCTTAAACCGCTATAATTCGTGGAAGAATGCGTGTACGTATTTCGGCCCGAAGGGCCGACGGCCACTAGCCGGGGGCTTCAGCCCCCGGAACGAGCGGGAGCCACCTGCGCCGCTAAGTCGGCGCCGGGAAACTTCCGGAAATCATTTTGGTCATCGCCCCGTCTCCGGCGCCGACTTCGCGGCGCATCCCCACCCATCCGTGATCCGGGGGCTAAAGCCCCCGGCT